>Ga0123335_1001213_pt1 | contig 42796 bp, 36 predicted proteins | sample BiotimSIPDNA_2_FD_89707 | JGI IMG/M metagenome (GOLD analysis project Ga0123335, IMG submission 89707) | Anaerobic biogas reactor microbial communites from Washington, USA - Biogas_R2 time_0 SIP DNA | ecosystem: Engineered > Bioreactor > Anaerobic > Unclassified | place: Washington, USA...
ACCATGGATCCTGTGGTAAGCAATGTTCTGAAGGTGCAAGATCTGCAGCCTGTCGGCGCATCGGTTCAGTATCAGTGGTCGGTGGACGGAGTGAACAAGGGAACCGGGGCCACCTATACCGTACAATCCGCTGACCAGGGCAAGCAGATCAAGCTGGTTGTCACCGGCAAGAGCCCCTTCCATGGAACCAGTGATGTGACCACCAATCCTGTGCAAGTCACCGGCTCGTTAACGTCCGCCACCATCGTGAACGACACCAATCCGGGACTGTCGATTCCCAATGTGGGTGACAAGCTGCGCGCCACCTATGAGCCGGCATTGGCCACGGTCCGCTATGAGTGGTATGTGACCGACGGCGTCAACCGGGTCAAGGTGGGCACCGGATCCACTTACACGGTCACCAAGAATGATTACAACAGGTATGCAGGCGGATACATCGAACTGGATGTCTATGGTACCGGCGCTTACATGAGCGTTACGGATCCCCAGACAGCTAACACTGACCCGATCAAAGATCTCCCGTTGCTGGGCTCCGTCACACTAAACATCACCAGCCCCAAGGTTGGCAATACCATTGAAGCCACCGCCAAGCTGAAAAACGGTGTGGAGACCACAGATGTACGGTATGTCTGGTACGCGGACGGCGTGGAAATCGCCGGGGAAGTTTTGGATACGCTGACCGTGGACAGCACCCTTTTGGGCAAGGTACTGAAGGTTCAAGCCATTGGTGATAACATTGCTTGCGCCGGAAGTGTTACCAGCGGCGGCACGACTGCCGTCAAGGGCGTCATCAATGGTGTGACCATTGACAACACCAGCCCCGAAGTGGGGGATATCATGACGGCCATTGTTGATCCCGCAGAGGCGACAGTAACATACGCCTGGTATGGCGGAGCCGAGATTTCCACCATGAAGAAAGTTGGCGAAGGAAAGACCCATACGGTCTCTCTGCCCGAGTACAGCAGTGGATACCGGTATTACAAGGTGAAGGCCACCGGAACGGGCGCATATTCTGGCAGCTCACTGGAAAGCACGCCCACCAGCCCGTCTGTACCTGCTCCCTTCTCTGTGATGATGGCCATGGCGGCTGAAGAAGGCCTGACGCTAGATGAGAACTTCATGCAGATCACCACGGATGCTCCCACCGGCAGCGACGAAGGCGCAGGGGAACCCACTCCTACGGGCAGCGACGAAGGCGCAGGTGAACCCACTCCCACCGGCAGCGACGAGAGCGCAGGGGAACCCACTCCTACCGGCAGCGACGAGGGTGCGGGAGAACCCACTCCCACCGGCAGTGATGAGGGTGCAGGAGAGCCTGCTCCCACAGGTAGCGGCGAGGGAGCAGAAGAACCCACCGCCAGCGACAGTGCTGAAAGCAGGGCCTCCCTGGTCACCGATCCCACTCCCACAGAAACCTATCAGGTGTTGCTGAGCAATCTGCATCCTGAGGTGGGTGAGGAGTTAGCGGTAACCCTGATCCCGCCCCTGGAGTCGGGCGTGATGGTCCGCTATGAATGGTACGTGGGCGGCAACCGGGTCTACGAACCCTGGACCAGCACCTATATCGTGAAGGAAACCGATGCGGGACAGCAAATCATGGTGATGGTTTTCATTGGTGATCAGTTGGAACCCGTCACCGCCACTGCGCAGGTGGAGGAGGCAGCCAGTCTGCTGTCTCCCCCTTCCGGAGTGGATGGGGAAGCGCCGGTGCCGGATGAATGGGTAACCGGAGAGTAAACAAAGCGCCCGTGCAAAGCTGCACGGGCGCATCTTTATGCATTTTTAGCCCCGAAGGCCCTTTGCCACCGCTTCTGCGATGCTCTGATCGTCCAGTTTGTAAGCCTTAAGCAAATGGGCGGGCTTGCCGCTCTGGCCAAACATATCCTGGACGCCCAGTTTGGTGAGCTTCACTCCATCCAGGTTGACCATGGCAGCGGCGGCGGCGTCTCCCAAGCCGCCGATAACATTGTGCTCCTCCACGGTGAAGATATGGCCCACCTTTTTGGCCAGGGCCTGTACCCCTTCCTCGTCAAAGGGCTTGAGGGTGTGGGCATTAACCACCGCCACGTTCATGCCCTGGGCAGCCAGAAGCTCGGCCGCCTTCATGCTTTCCTCCACCATTACGCCGCAACACAGCAGGGCGGCGTCGGTGCCTTCCCGCAGGACATTAATTTTGCCCAGGGTGAAGGGCATATCCATCTCGAAGATGGTCGAGGGCAGACGGGCCAGGCGGATGTACACCGGGCCCTTGATGGCCAGAGCTGCGTCCATGCAGCGTTCGGTTTCATTGGCATCGCAGGGAACCAGCACGGTCATGTTGGGCAGGGCCCGCATGATGGCGATATCCTCGATGGCTTGATGGCTGCCGCCATCCTCGCCCAGGGTAATTCCGGCATGGGTAAAACCAAACTTCACGTTCAGCTTGGGATAGCACACGCCGTTGCGGATCTGGTCATAGGCGCGGCCCGCAAACACCGAGAAGGTGCTGCAAAAGGGCAGCAATCCTACGGTACTCATGCCCGCCGCCATGTCCACCATATTGGCCTCGGCAATGCCGCAATCAAAGAAACGGTCCGGAAACTCTTTCTTGAAATACTGGGTCATGGTGGCTCCCGCCAGATCTGCGTCCAAAACCACCAGTTCCGGATGGGTATGCCCCAGTTTCGCCAGGTATTCTCCGTAGGCTACTCGGGTCGCTTTCTTCTCACTCATTGCTTATCCCTCCAGTTCCTGCAGGGCGCGAAGCCGCTGTTCCTCGTTGGGTGCTTTGCCATGCCATCCGGCGTCGTTCTCCATAAAGCTGATTCCCTTGCCCTTTGTGGTACGCAGGCGGATCAGCTTGGGGACACCGGGCTTGTGGGGCTGCTTCAAGGCAGCCAGCACCTGGTCATAGTCGTTCCCGTCGGGAACCTCAATGACATCCATGCCAAAGGCGGCAAACTTGGCGCTGACGTCACCCAGGCTCATCACCTCGTCGTTGCTGCCGTCAATCTGCAGACCGTTGTTGTCAAGAATCACGGTGAGGTTGTCCAGGCGGAAGTGGGCGGCGGCCATGCACGCTTCCCATACCAGGCCCTCCTGGGATTCGCCGTCCCCGATAATGGTATAAACCTTAAAGTCCTTCCCCGTAGCCTTTGCGCCCAGTGCCATGCCTACGGCAATGCTGATGCCCTGACCCAGGGAGCCGGTGGAAGCGTCTACGCCGGGGCAGCGCTTGCTGTCAGGGTGGCCCTGCAGGATGCTGCCCAATTGGCGGAAGTTTGCAAATTCAGCGGTGTCAAAATAACCTCTCTCGCCTAGCGCGGCATACAACCCAGGGGTGGCATGGCCTTTGGAGAGCACCAGGCGGTCCCGGTTTTCCATGGTTGGGTTTTTGGGGTCGATGTTCATCACATCGAAATACAGTGCTGCCAGCGTTTCCACAATGGAAAGTGAACCACCCGGGTGTCCGCTCCCCGCAGCCGCCGTCATGTTGATGATGTCCCGGCGAAGCTGGGTGCAGAGGGCTTTGATCGCGGCATCCATGATCCTGTTCCTCCGTTCGCAAAACATTTAAGAGACTTGTTCTCCATGGTATGGTACCAAGACCGGCATACTTTGTCAATTCCTTCATGGATTCCGCTTCGCTCAGTAGGTCTTGCGCTTCATGGTGGAGCGAATGCGCGGGGAGAGGTACCGGGGGATGACAGCCTCACTGTCTAAGTCCGGGGCTTTTGCGCTTGCCCGTTCACGGAAGGGCTGCGGTTCATTCACAGAAACCGGTACAGGGGGTTCTACCTCCAAGACAGGGGGTTCTACCTCCGGGACAGGGGGTTCTACCTCCGGGACAGGGGGCGGCGTCTGTGGAAGAGAAGATGGCTGCGGCCGTTGGTAGGACGTTTGGGAAAGGTCCGGCGTCAATGGAGCGGTAGCAGGAGCCGCGGTCTTATCCGGGGACTCTGCAGGGGTGGAGTTCAGCCAGGAGTAGGGTTTCTCCGATCCATAGGCGCGATATGGGTTGGGCTGGCGCGCGAAGGATACGGGCGGGGGTGCGGCATCTCCAATATCGGACAAGTATGCGGGCCTGCGCCGGGGATCGGGTTCCGCCGGCATCCCCCGGTCCGTGTCGTCCAGGACGGTGTAGGGATTGCGGTAGCTTATTGGGCTGGGTTCATAATACCCCTGCTCAGACCGCCGGATGGCGCTGTAGAGCAGTAGAGAACCCACCAAAACGAGGCCCGCACCTGCACCCAGCAGCAGGCCTTGATTTCGGAGGATGAAAAGCATGGCTTGGTTGAGCCAGTTCGCCACCTGGCTTCGGCTGGGGACTTCCAGAGAACTGAGGATCAGCCGAACCTGGTCGTTGTCAATCATGGGCAGCACCAGGGCTACGAAGGCAATCAGCACGCCCATGATGCCCACACACAGGAACAGCCAGCCCATAAAGCGTTGGAATTTCATGGGAAGATTCCTTTCCATGCGTTGTGATTGCATCCATGCTTCCTTTCTAGATCAAGGTTCCTTTTTCCTTCCCCATATGGGTTTTTCTGCCGGGAAAGGAAGTTGACGGAAAACGGGGAATGTTGTATCGTACTGATGGAATGGTATCATCGGGGGAGAGTTTTGTTTACACCTGCCTGGGCCCGTTCTGAGGATTGGAGGGTTTGTTTTTATGGAAAAATATCGCCTGACCTACAATGTGGATATGGTTTTCTGTATAGATGCCACAGGCAGCATGCGGCATGTGATTGACCTGGTGAAGCAAAACGCCCTGAGCCTCTATGAGGACATCACCAGGGCCATGGAGAAGAAGCATAAGGTCATCAGCCGGATGCGGGTGCGGGTGATTGCCTTCAGGGACTACGTGGCCGACGGCGAGGAAGCCATGCTCAGTAGCGACTTTTTCGTGCTGCCGGATCAGGCAGAAGATTTTTATGAATGTGTGAACAGCATCACCGCCAAAGGTGGCGGGGACATTCCCGAGGACGGGCTGGAGGCCCTGGCATATGCCATTAAAAGCGAATGGAGCCAGGAAGGGGTGAAGAAGCGGCACATCATCGTCATGTGGTCGGATGCTCCCACCCATGAGTTGGGGCATGGTCGCATTGCTCCCTGGTATCCCGAGGGCATGGCCGAGGACTTTGACGAGTTGAGTCTGTGGTGGGAGGATGAGCAACTGGGCGGGTCCATGGATGAAAACGCAAAACGCCTGCTGATCTTCGCCCCTGATGCACCCCAGTGGAGCCGGATCTCCCAGGAGTGGGCCCAGGTGATCCATGTGCAGACGGTCAGTGAGGGGCTGGAGGAAGTGGAGTATCAGCAGGTGCTGGATGCCGTCTGCAACACCATTTGAGCCGGAGGAGTGCGCTGCCTTGGAAGTCTCAAAAGCGCCGGGAGATTTTCTATCCGGCCAGTCCATCTGTGTCAGCCATGCGGTCCTCCCTCAGGCCGGGGAGGACAGCTTTTCGCTGCGGACCCATGCCCGGGGCGGTTATCTTTGCGTGGCGGACGGCTGCGGAGGCCTGGGCTCCAGGCGTTATGCCAGGATGGGGGAACGTACAGGCGCTTATTTGGCTGCCCGCCTGGTAACCCAGGAGGTGGAGCGGCTTCACCAAAGCCTTTTCCCGCTGCCGGCCGGCAGGGAGGCGGGGCAGGCCCTGTGCGTCAGCCTGGCGGCGCTCCTCTCCAGGAAGCTTCGTGCCTTTGAAGAGGAACACAGCGGGGGGCGGCAGGTGCGGATCGTGGGCCGGATGCAACGGGCCTTGCCCACCACCCTGTGCCTGCTGCTCATGGAAAATACGGCCCGGGGCCTGGACTGCCTGTTTCTGTGGGCAGGGGATAGCCGGGGCTACCTTTTGGATTTTCAGGGGCTCCATCAGTTGACGGCGGATCATACCAGCCTGCGGGCGGACGCCATGGAGAGCCTGTACCGGGATCTTCCCCTGACCAATGTACTCAGTGCGCAGGATGCGTTTTTCATCAGCGGCAGGAGAGTGCGTGTGAAGGGGCCCTGTGTGGGGATTGTGGCCACGGACGGAGCCTTTGACTCCCTTCCCAACCCCATGGAAATGGAATGGCTGCTGCTGTCCACCCTTCATGGGTCATCGGATCCGGAAAGCTGGAAAAGGAAGCTGCACAACCAGCTGGCCAAGATCGTCTCGGACGACTGCACCCTCCAGTTGGCCCTTTACGGATACAAACGTTTTGAGGAGCTTCGGGAGGGGATGGAGGGGCGGCGGCTCCTGCTGCAAAAGCAGTTTATCACGCCTGTACGCAGGCGCAAGGCGGATCTACCCTTTGCCCGGGAACGCTGGCTGGCTTACATGCCAACGTACGACTGGACGGAAAGGACGGCGCAGGGTGAACCGGATTGGCGGGTATGAACCTTTGACAGAAATGAAAACCGTGGGAAGCGGGAGCGCGCGGTGGTGCATTGCCCGCCGGGAATACCAGCGCTTTTTTCTCAAGGAGTTTCTATCGCCGGTCTATCCTTCTTCAGGCAGAGACACCCCTCTGACCCGCAAGCAGGTGGAACGCTGCCAGGCCTTTGAACAACGCAAGAGGCGCATGTACGCGGCCCTTTCCTGCGTCATCGGTGAAACGTTGGTGCCGGTGCTGGACTTTTTCCGCCATGAGGGGCGGTATTATGCCGTCAGCGAGGAGGTGCCCCGGCCCTATATCAGCGGGGAGGAGGCGGCAGGGCTCTCACCCAGGGAGGTTCGGCAGGTGCTTCACGAGCTGGCGGAATGCCTGAGGCGCCTGCACACCCAGGGGATCATTCACGCGGATCTCAAGCCGGAGCATCTGCTGCTCACCGGACGGGAAGGGCGATACCGCCTGCGCCTGATTGATCTGGACAGCGGTTTCCTGGAGGAGGCGCCGCCCAGCGGGGGGGAGAACATGGAGGGGGACCCGGCCTACCTGTCGCCGGAGGTTTTTTTGCGATTGATGGGGGAGGATGCTCCCCTGACCACCCGGCTGGATACCTTCTCCCTGGGCATTGTAATCCATCGCCTGTGGACGGGAGAGTTGCCGGCTTTTGACCTGGATAAGTATGCCTACCTCTATGAGGCGGTGCTGGCAGGAGGGGATGTGCGCCTGTCCCCCAGGCTGCCGCTGGCCTACCGGATTGCGGTGCAGCGCATGCTGCGCAGGGATCCGCTGGAGCGGCCCTCCGATGAGGAGATTGCAGGGCTTTTTTACGCGCCTATGGGGGAGAGCGGCACAGGGATAGAGGAGGAGGGGCCGCTCAACGGCCTGAGCCGGTATTTGAAAAAATAGACCCTTATGAAAGATAGCAACAGGCGGGTTTGCCAGGCGGCAATCCCGCCTGTTTTGCCGTGCAGAGCGGGGGGGCGGCTTCACGGCACACGCTCTACAGACCCTGCATAGGATGGGGAAAGAACTCCCGGCGATTTGCAGCGTCGGTACGAGGTGAGGAAATGGAAAGACTTGTATCCCTCAGTGGCCTCAAAACGGGGGAAAGCGCAATGATTACGGAACTTCTGGCCCAGGGAGCCATGTATGCAAGGCTGCTGGACCTGGGCTTTACCTGCGGCAGCCGGGTCTGCTGCCTCTTTTCCTCCGCCTTGGGCAATCCCCGGGCCTATTGGGTACGGGGAACGGTCATCGCTCTGCGCCACGCGGACGCCGAGCTGGTGCTCTGCGAGGCGCAGCCGGGAGAGCCGGAGGGAGAGGCATGAGGACGGATGCGGCATCAAAACCGGGCCTGCAGGTGGCGCTGTGCGGAAATCCCAATGTGGGGAAAAGCACAGTGTTCAACGCGCTGACAGGGCTCAATCAGCATACGGGCAACTGGACGGGAAAAACGGTGGAGACTGCCCAAGGAAAGGTGCGGGGAGAAACGGCCCGATGGATCCTGACAGATTTGCCTGGTACATATTCCCTGCTAACCGGCTCCCCGGAGGAGGAACTGGCCTGTGATTTCCTGTGCTTTGGCCACCAGGATGTGGCCATCGTGGTATGCGACGCCACTTGCCTGGAGCGGAACCTGAATGTTACACTGCAGGTCATCCAGGTTATCCCCCATGTGGTGGTATGCCTGAACCTGATGGATGAAGTCAGCCGGATGGGGGGCTCCATTGACCTGGCCGGGCTGGAGGCGCTGCTTGGGGTGCCGGTGGTATCCTGCTCGGCCAGACGAAAGCAGGGGCTTGGGGAGTTGAAGCGTCGGGTGGAGGAGATTGCGGCCCAGTCCCCCCAACACTCCAGCCGCAGCCCGCTTCTTGTTTACCCGGTGCCGGTGGAGGATGCGATGATCAGGCTGCTGCCGGCTCTGGAGAAGGCCTGGCCTGGCAATTGCGGGCTCTCTTTCCTGGCCCTCCGGCTGCTGACTGCCGGTGAGGACCAGCTTCATCGCCTGCTGGAGCAATGCGGAAGTGAGGAGCGGGGCGGACTGCAGGAGGCTGTGGCCGCCGCCCGGGAGTCCATGAGCCTGGCCGGGTACTCACCCCAGTGCGCGGGGGCCCGGGTGATCTCAGCAGGGTTTGAGGCGGCCAAGGCCCTTTGCGCCCGGGTGGTCCATAGACCCTGTGCCAACGATGCCGGACATGATCGCAGTCTTGCCATGGACCGGCTGCTGTGCAGCAAGAGGGTGGGTATTCCCGTGATGCTGGCCTTGCTGGCCTTTGTATTCTTTTTAACCATCTCCGGAGCCAACGGACCCTCCGCCTTTTTGTCCGCGTTCTTTTCCCATCTGGAGCCCAGGCTGCTGCATTGGCTGCAGGGCCTGGCGGCCCCGGAATGGTTGCAAAGCCTGCTGATTTCCGGTGCATACCGTGTTACCACCTGGGTGGTGTCGGTGATGCTGCCACCCATGGCCATCTTCTTTCCTCTGTTTACCCTTCTGGAGGACTGGGGCTTTTTGCCGCGGGTGGCCTTTAACCTGGACCGCTGCTTTCAGGGCTGCAAGGCCTGCGGAAAACAGGCTCTGTGCATGTGTATGGGGCTGGGCTGCAACGCGGTGGGGGTGATGGGCTGCCGAATTATCAACAGCCCCAGAGAGCGGCTCATTGCCATTGTGACCAATGCCATGATGCCTTGCAACGGAAGGTTTCCCACCTTGCTGCTGATGATGAGCCTGTTCTTCATTCCGCTGGGCGGCTGGGTGGGCACGGCCCTTGGTGCGGTGCTATTGACAGGGGTGCTGGCTTTGAGCGTGGCGGCAACCTTGGGGAGCGCCTGGATTCTTTCCAGAACGGTTCTGAAAGGAACCCCCTCCACCTTTGCGCTGGAGCTTCCGCCCTTTCGCAGACCCAGTCTGGGGCAGGTGCTGGTCCGCTCAGTGCTGGACAGAACGCTGTTTGTCCTGGGCCGCGCGGCAGTGGTGGCCGCGCCCGCCGGGCTGGTCCTCTGGTGCCTGACCCATGGCAGCTTGGGCGGCCAGACCCTGCTGACCCATGCCGCAGGAAGTCTGGAACCTCTGGGGCGGCTTATGGGCCTGGACGGGGTGATTCTGTTGGGATTCATCCTGGGCTTTCCCGCCAATGAGATTGTGATGCCCATCATCCTCATGACCTACCTGGCCCAGGAAACGCTGGTAGAGCCCCAGAGCCTGATGACCCTTAAAACGCTGCTCACTGAGCAGGGATGGACTGTCTGGACGGCTGTAAACATGGTCTTGTTCTCCCTGTTTCATTGGCCATGCTCCACCACCGTGCTGACCATCTATAAGGAAACCAAAAGCCTCCGCTGGACCGGTCTGGCGGTGCTGCTGCCTACGGCCATCGGCATGGGGCTTTGCATGCTGCTGACCCTGGTGAGGGGTTGGGTGGGGGGATGAACGCCTGCTTGCATTGTTTTCCCTGGCGTGATACCATCAGGGGCAGGTGTCTGGCAGGGAGGAGAATGTTCCATGGAGGATTTTGCCACGCTCGCGATTCAGGAACTCTTGCATCCGGAAGGCTTTGACTGCGCCTGTGGGCGGCATCACGGCACAGGGCTTCGCCATTTCATTCTGGGAAATGGCGCGCTGGAGCAATTGCCCCGGGTATTGCAGACAATGTCAATCCGTCGGCCCTTTGTGGTCAGCGATTCCCATACCGACCCTGTGGCGGGTGAGAAGGTTCGCATGCTGCTTTTGGCCGCCGCCATCCCCTTTGCCTACTACAGGTATCCCCCCAGACCCCATGCCATCGAGCCGGATGAAGCGGCGGTTGGGGCCTTGTGCATGGCCTTTGATCCTGCCTGTGACGCTTTGCTGGCGGTGGGCTCCGGTGTCATCAACGACTGCTGCAAGGTGGCGGCCCACGCGCTGGGGCGGCCAAGCCTGGTGGTAGCCACCGCCCCCAGCATGGACGGCTATGCCAGCGACAACGCCAGCATGATCCAAAACCGGGTGAAGGTAAGTCTTTACAACGCATGCCCTGTTGCCATCATTGCCGACACCTCCATCCTGCGCCAGGCGCCGGAGGCCATGCTTATGGCAGGTTTGGGGGACATGCTGGCCAAGTATGTGTCCCTGTGCGAATGGCGCATTTCCCATCTGGTCACGGAAGAGTATTACTGCCCCCAGGTGGCGGCGTTGGTGCGCGGGGCCTTGTCCCGGGTTCGGGAGTATGCCCCCGGGCTGATGCGCAGGGAGGGGGCCGCCATTGACAGTGTGATGGAGGGGCTGGTCATGAGCGGCGTGGCCATGAGCTTCGCCGGGATTTCCCGCCCCGCTTCGGGGCTGGAGCATTACTTCTCCCATCTGTGGGAGATGAAAGCCCTGCGAGGCCTGGCCCAGCCCTCCTTGCACGGAATCCAGGTAGGGGTGGGTACCTGCCTGACCCTGAAGCTCTATGAGCACATCAGGCAGCTTACGCCCAGCCGTGCCAAGGCGGAGGCCGCCATCCGGGCCTTTTCCCCTGCTGCGTGGGAGAGGGACCTGCATACCCTGTTTGGAGAGGACGCGGCCCAAAAGCTTATCGCCCAGGAAGCCGTGGAAAAGAAAAACGATCCCCAAAAGCATGCCCTGCGCCTGCAGCGATTGCTGGAGCACTGGGAGGACATCCGGCAGATCATCCGGGAGGAGCTGCCTCCCCTTGCGGAAATTGTCACATTGATGCAGGGCCTAGGCCTGCCGCTAAAACCGGAGGATATCGGCCTTACTCCCAGGGATGCGGCGGAGGCCTTGTTGGGCTCGCGCAGCATTCGGGACAAATACCTGACCTCCTCCATGCTCTGGGACCTGGGCGAGCTGGAGGATTTTACCGCATATGTGTAAAAGCGCGAAAACCGGCAAGAAATCGGCAAAGCGCATCGTTAGGTACGATAGCGATTCATTGATCCATGGGGATGGATACGAAGGAGGCCGTTCATGACTCGGTTGACCACATCGCCCGTTCGCAGACTCGTGTCCCTTGGACTTTGCCTGCTGTTATGCATGGCGGTGCTGCCGGATTCTCCTCCCGCCGCGGCTACGCAAGCCTCCTATGCCCAAGCCGAGGCACGCTCTCAGGTGGTGCGGGTGCTGCTCAGCCGCCTGGGCGTCACCGACCGGATGGACATCGTCCTGGACGGGGTGTACAGCCTGGGGAACAAGGGCGAGGCCAGCATGATTTTTGACCGGGGCAGCGAGCTCACGTTTCTGCAAAAGAACGGCTCCCTGTATGTGTATTATGAGGGAATGAGTTTCAACGCCGGTGCCGGACTGTATCTGACCCGCTACCAGGGGGAAGAGGGCAAGGAAAACGGCATCCGTCTGGCCGGGCAGCCGGCTCTGTACGAAGGCGATTTGCAGTTGGACATTGATGGGGAGAATATCCGCCCCGTTTTGCACATCCACGTGGAGGATTACCTCCTGGGTGTTTTGCCTTATGAGATGAGCAACGACTTTCCCCTGGAGGCGCTCAAGGCGCAGGCGGTCACTGCTCGCACCTATGCCCTGCGCAAGCAGGCCCCCTCCAAGCCCTATGATCTGGTGGACACCACCAATGACCAGGTGTTCAAGGGCAGGCTTGAGGGATATGACCGGGCGGCCCGGGCTGTGGCGGAAACCCGTGGGCTGTGCGGTTTTTACAAGGACAAGCTGGCGGAGTGTTTTTACGGAGCCAGCAACGGCGGTCAGACCGAGTTGGTGGAGCATGTGTGGAAAGGCGGCGGCGACTATGGCTATTATGCCATGACCGACGATCCCTACGACATGCAAAACCCCGCCAGCCTGATCAAGTCCGCCACCATCCGCAAGAAGCCCGGCAAAAATGAGGTGGTCAGTTTCGGTCTCAGGGCCTTGCTGGTGAAGAATCTGGCCCAGGAACTGGAAAAAAGGGGCTATGACCCGGCCCCGGAAAGCCTGCGGGTGGACGAGGTACACGCTGTTTCCGTGGATACCCCGGCCCATGGGGAGCCATCCCGGGTGATGACCCGGTTTCATATCACCTTTACGTATTCGGGCCGGACCCGGAGTGAGGGAGTCATCCCCGCCGGAGCAATGCATGGACCCATCGCCTCTCCCCTGGACGAGGACCAGGAGGAAGTGAGCCTCTTTGCCACCGCGGTGGTTACCCCCAGCCCCGCCCCGGCAGCAACCGCTCTGCCTGGAGACACATTGGCGCCGGTGTCCACTCCAATTCCTTCCCCCGAGCCCATCTACGGTCCCTTTGTGCCTGTGGGGGAGCCGGTAACGCTGACGCTGCCGGTGTTTCCGGATGCGAAAAACCTGCTGGCACTGGAGCTCAACCCCGGATATGACAACGAGCTGATCACCGTTGTGGAGACAAAGGACAGCTTTATCGTGCAGGCCCGCCGGTACGGTCATGGAGTGGGCATGAGCCAGCGAGGGGCAGAGTGGATGGCCGCCTTCTACCGGAAAACCTTTATGGAAATTTTGAACTTTTACTATCCTGGCATGGAGATCAAGCAATATCCCCAACAGGATCGCGTTATACCGGCGCTGGACCCGGAGAGGCTGGTTACCCCCGGACCTCCGCCCACGCCCACGCCGCGCCCCACCCTGATGCCCGTAACCCACGAGGCCAGGGACGACGCATGGTTTGCGCTGGTGACCGGCATTGAAGACGACTCCACCCTGAACCTGCGTGCCGCGCCGGATCTCAGCGGAGAGGTGCTGATGCGCCTCTACAAGAACCAGCGGTTGCTGGTGGTGGAACGCTGCCCGGAGGAGGGCTGGGTGAAGGTGAAAACCGACGTGATTGAGGGCTATGTGATGGAGAAATTCCTTCAAAAGGAATAGCGCACTCACAGACACAAATTATGGAAAACGGAATCCATTGTTACAGCTCGCAGAGACGCAAACCCTTGACGTTTCTTGCGTTGCGTGGTACATTGTGTCCTGGGGGTGGTCAGGTGAGCGAGGGCTCATTCTCAAGGGACAACTATCATCAAGACAGTGATAACCGGCTAAGACGGGCATCCCGCGCCCCTGAGGATGCCGAACATTTGTATACCGCCCGGTCTGTGATCGACATTGCGGAGAAGGATGGGGACCGGCTGCACAGCTTCATGCAGGAGGATTCTCCTTCATATACCCCCAATGAGGAAGTGGGGGATGAGGACAACGGCACCACATTGGCGCAGGAGCCAACGGACTGGGAAACGCCTGACAGCGACAACCCCTCTGTCTCTCCTCCGCCTTTTTCAGTGCCTCTTTCTGCCTATTATTGCCGCCCCTCCCACTTGCAGGACGATCCTGCGATGATACCACCGGAGGGGGAGGCATTTGCTCCGCCTCCCAAGATGTTTCAAAACAGGGTATGGGAGGATCTCACGCAGGAAGCCGCGGTGCCTCCTGCCAAGTTGAATGTATATCAACCCCGCCAGGCTGCCTGGGCCCACACCGGACGCATGGAAGCGCAGACCTCCCCGGAGTGCCAGTATCAGGTGGAAGTGCGCAGCGAAAAAGCTCCAGCCCGGCGGCACAAACGCCGGACAGGCAGACGGATTTTGGCAGCCGTATGCGCGCTGGCGGTGCTGGCAGGCGGCGCCTATCTGAGCCGGGACTGGATTCTCCAGCAGATCGCGCTGCTGACGGGGGCAGAGCCGGTGAACGCCTATCAGCAAGGGGAAACTGGGGCCTCCCCGGTATCCGCCAAGGGCTATGACCCGGCGCCGGCCACCCGGCTGGGAAGGAAGGCCCAGCAGGGGATTGCAGCGATAAGCGGTACGCTGCAGCTGGAGCCGGTGGCGGTGACCGCCGACAATGTGCTGGCGCGGACGCCCGTAAGTGAAGGCCTGTATGACTATTATCTGTTTGCGGGGGCCGACGGAAGGCTGCTGGGCTATTTTGATGGGCTTTCCGCCGCGGACTGCATCGCCCAGCCCAACGACATCTTTTATGTGAACCAGGCCCCCTATCTGCTCAACGAGCAGGGGAAGGCGCTGATCAGGCCGGCGGCTTATGAACAAGCCGCCGGGAAGGACGCGGTGCTGGGTCCGTTGGCAAACGGTTGGTCGGTCATCCATAACGCACAGGGGACCAGGTTCAACTATATCAACGCTCAGGGAGAAATGCTAAGCACACTTTGGTTTTGCAGGGCTTTTCCCTTCTGGGGAGACCATACGCTGGCATATGTGGACACGGGTAATCTGGCCAAGCCCCAGGAACGTTTTGCCCTGTATGTGCTATCCAAGGATGGGCGCATGGATTTCTGGCGGCATGCTGCGGATACGGATGAGGTTGTGGATACCGCCTGTGATCTTGCGTTGCTGAGTACCGGCGAGCTGGTGCGGCTCAGCGACCGGATCACCGTGGCCGAGGTGGAGGAAGTGGCAGCATATCTGGACTGCAACGCTGTGGTGGCCAAGGAACGGGAAAGTGGGCAGTACGGACTCTTTGTCTCCGGAGAGCAGCACTACGACTTTGCCTATGAGCAAATTGCGCCTATAGCTTGCGAGATCGAGTGGGCGCAGGGTGGGGAGGGTTCCTGGAAAAACCATGCGGTCACCGGTGCCCCCTATCCCCAGCCCCTGTCTCACTATTTCCGGCTGAAGAGGGCCCAGGGGGAGGAGCAGGTGGCACTGTCCACCACCTCCTGCTGCCCGGTGCTGATGAAGGAATCCCCGTAAAAGGTAGGAGGCACATAGCAGATGACGAAACGCTGGATTGCGGCGGTCACGGCCCTTTTGCTGATGGGTTCATCAGTGGCTGTGGCGGAAGGAACGGTGGAAAAGCAGGAGGATTTTGCATCCAATGGCATCATCGTCATGCACAACCGCCAGATCAAGGAAACAGAAAAGCAGAAGCTTGCCATGGACTTTCCCACCTTTGAGGGGGAGAATACGGCCCTGGCCGCCTATCTGACCAATGTCATCACCACGCCCTTTTTGGCTTTGGCAAAAACCGGCCAGATGGCGGAGGACACAGCTTATCTGGACGGATCCAAGGATTTTATCCGCAGCGGATACTACGCTTCCCTGGATTTTGAGGGAATTTTGTCCATGGAGATGACGGTGAGCAACCGGGCTGCCGGCGAGAAGACCCAGGAGATCCTCTTCGTTTACCACATCATTGATTTGGATGGGCCAAGAGAACTGACGATATACGACCTGTTTTCCCAGGAGCCTGCGGCAGTGGACGCCGCCATCCGCCGGGAGGCATGGAAATCTGCCCAGTCCCAAGGAGATGTGGTGGCTCATGTCACCCAGGAGAGCCAGGTGCCCATGCCCGATTCCTATTTTCTCACCAAGGATTATTTCCGCTGCATCTTTGGAGCGGGAGCCATCCGAAAAAGCGCAACACTTGTGGATATCCCCTGGGAGGAGCTGGGGCTTACCCTATCCCCGCTGCTGAACGCCGCGGCCCCGGGGGCGGTCAATCAATCGGTTCAGGGCGCTCCCCCGGAAATCAATGAGGAAGGGGAAGGGGTCTGGCAGGACGCAGCTGAGGAACCGTTCGTTCCCGCCTTCCAGGATGCGGAGATAAGCCTGGATGCAAACTTTATGCTGCCCCCCGTACAGACACCTACGCCCATGCCCGTGACCGGCACGGATGTAGACGTGGCCGATCTGCTTACCCGGGGCTTGTGGAAGCAAATGGGTACGGAGGGGGAGACCTATTATCAGTTTACCCCCGACGGCAAGCTGCTGGTAGTAAATGTGGAGGACTATTCGCTCCGGGAAGGCACGCTTGAGAGTCAGTCCCTGTCCGGTCAGGTGGTCCTGGGCGGAGACACAGCCTTTACCCTGGAAACGGAGAGCGGGCCGGTGGGGTATGTGCTCAACCGGGCGGGTGTTCCCGTTGCCCCGGAAGAATTGGTGACGCCTTCACCCACGCCTGTCCCCACACCAACCCCGGAACCGACCGCCACACCCACGCCAACGCCTACCCCCACGCCTGTTCCCACCCTTTCTCCCTATGAGCTGGCACGGGAGCAGACACCCCGCCTGGCGGTGCTGGAGGACGCTTCCTTTGATAGACGGCAGAGTTTGAAGGTATACGGAGCGCCTTCCCTGGACGCGTACCGGGAAACCCCCTGGAGGGTGGACACGGATGAATCTGTGGGAATCTATGGGGTGGATAATGATTGGGTTTTAGTAAGCTACGAAATTTCAAGTGGTAAAAGAGGCCGCATAGGATACATTGAGAACACCACCCTGGCAAACCCCGATCAGGTAGCCATGCTGAGGCTGGGTGATATGGAACTGCCGCTGCTGAGGGATGCCGCCGCTACCGACGACCCGCTTTGGAGCAAGGGGAAGGTAACCACGCTGAAGAAGGATACCATGGTGAAGCTGCTGGCATTCCTGGACAGCGAGTGGGCCTACGTGGAAACAACGACGGAGGGCAAGGCGCGTCGCCTGTTTATCCCCCAAAACAGCCTGATCGCGGAGTAAACGGCCATTCATCGCGTCGGCGGGGCTGCCAAAAGAAGGAGCGACACCATGGACCGCAAGGATGAGATTATCAGGCTCCAAATGGACGTGATCCAGGAGATGACCCGCAGCAATCTGCGCCGCATTTCTGATGATCTGTGGGGAACGCAGGGGCTGCGTTCTGTGTCGGGCGAGCTTCCCACCCTGCCACAGGACGAGCCGGGGCTCCTGCCCGCCCAGAAGGAGAAGGCGATGGAAGCTGCAGAGCCTGAATCCCAGGATCCCCCCCAGAGCATCGAGGAACTCAAGAAAGAGCTGAGCGAGTACATCGGTCTTGCCTCCATCAAAAAAGAGGTGGAGAGCCTCATCAATCTGGTTACGGTGCAAAAGCTTCGCAGGGAGCATGGCCTGCCTGTGGAGGATCTGTCGTTGCACATGGTGTTTTCAGGCAATCCTGGCACAGGCAAGACGATGATTGCCCGGCTGATGGCCCGCATTTATCACAGTCTGGGAATTCTATCCAAAGGCCAGCTGGTGGAGGTGGACCGCAGCGGCCTGGTGGCGGGTTATGTGGGGCAGACGGCCATCAAGACCAGCGAGGTGATCGCCAAGGCCATGGGCGGGGTGCTGTTCATTGACGAGGCCTATGCGTTGGCGACCCGGGGAGGCACCGACTATGGGCAGGAGGCGGTGGATACGCTGCTGAAGGCCATGGAGGACCACCGGGATGATTTGATTGTCATTGTGGCAGGATATACGGAGCTGATGGAAGAGTTTGTACATTCCAACCCGGGCCTGGAAAGCCGCTTTAACCGCTTTCTGTTTTTTCCGGACTATACGGTGCAGGAAATGCTGGACATCTTTGACATGCGCTGTCAAAAGAGCGGTTACCGGCTGGATGAAGATGCCCGCGGCCTGCTGCGTACCTTGCTGGCGCTGTTCAGCCTGGACGCGAAAGGCTTTGGCAATGCCCGGGGCGTTCGCAATCTGTTTGAGCGGGCTGTGTCGGCTCAGGCCAACCGGCTGGCAGCGAGGCCGGACATCACCAGAGAGGAACTCATGCTATTGACGTCGGAGGATATCCGGGCAGCAGGAGGCGGAGAGGATGGGCAAGGGCTTCCACTGGAGTTCCCCAAGTCCGGGGAACTGCCCAAAGCCCGGGAAAACCGGGAGTAGGAGAAGACTCTCCCAAAAGAATTACCGCATGTATAAAGACCGCATATGAAAGGCCATGAACTTCCCATCGGAAGCCATGGCCTTTGCTGTATAGCTGTATATCGGATCGCCTTTGGAGAGGTCATGCGTTGGAAAAGGAACTCCCCCCTACCGCAAGGCCCTCATGGCGTTGAGAATGGCCAGGAGCGTGACGCCCACATCGGCGAAGACAGCCATCCACATCGTTGCAATGCCCAGTGCGGCCAGGATCAGGATAAGGAATTTGATAGCCAGGGCAAAGAGGATGTTCTGCCGGGCAATGGACAGGGTTTTGCGGGCGATGTGGATGGCCAGGGGCAGCCTTTGGGGATTGTCGTCCATGAGCACCACGTCGGCGGCTTCCACGGCAGCGTCGCTGCCCAGAGCTCCCATGGCGATGCCCACATCCGCACGGGTGAGCACCGGCGCGTCGTTGATGCCGTCTCCCACAAAGAGGAGTTGGCCGCCCCGGGCCTTTTCCTTAAGGAGAGCCTCCACATGCTCCACCTTCTGGGCAGGCAGAAGTCCGGCGTAGAAGCGGTCAATGCCGAGTTTTTCCGCTACATCCCGGGCCACGGCCTGGCTGTCCCCGGTGAGCATAACGCTGCGGCGGACGCCTGCCTGGGCCAGAGCCTTGACAGCCATGGCCGAGCCTTCCTTGATTTCGTCGGAAATTACGATGTGTCCCAGGTACTCCTGGTCCCGGGCTACGTGTACAACAGTGCCCACATGGGGGCAGTTCGGCAGATCCACGCCGATGGAGGTCATCAGTTTGTCATTGCCCGCGTATATGCGCCGGCCTTCCAAAAGGGCGGATACGCCCTGACCGGCCAACTCCTGCACACCCTCCAATGCCTGGGTGTTTATTTCACCGCGGTAATGAGCGCGCAGGGAGCGGCTGATGGGATGGTCGGAATAGCTCTCTACGGTTGCGGCAATCCGCAGGAGTTCCTGCTGGCCTACTTCGTCGGGATGGACAACTGCAACCTGAAAAACACCGCGTGTCAGGGTGCCGGTTTTATCAAAGACCACGATGTCCGCCTTGGCCAGAGCCTCCAGATAGTTGCTGCCCTTGATCAAAATCCCCTGTTTGGATGCGCCGCCAATGCCGCCAAAAAAGGTAAGAGGTACGGAGATCACCAGTGCGCAGGGACAGGAGACCACCAGAAAGTTGAGAGCGCGGGAACCCCAGAGGGTCCATCCTCCGCCGCTTGCCAGCGGGGGGATTACAAAGAGCAGCAGCGCGGCGGCGACCACCACGGGGGTGTACACCCGGGCAAAGCGGGTGATGAAACTCTCCACCCTGGCTTTCTGGTCCGCGGCGTTCTCCACCAGGTCCAGAATCCGTGCCACGGTGGACTCCCCATAGGGCTTGGTAACCTTTACCCTGAGCATACCGCTTTGGTTGATACAGCCGCTGATTACCTCCTCGCCAGGGGTCACGTCCCTGGGCAGGCTCTCCCCGGTGAGGGCCGCTGTGTTCAGGGTCGAAGAACCCTCCAGCACGATGCCGTCCAGGGGCACCCGCTCCCCGGGCTTGACAATGATGATTTCATCCACCGCCACTTCCTCAGGGGAGAGGATCAGCACCGCGCCGTCCCGTTCCACAGCGGCAGTGTCCGGGCGGATGTCCATAAGAGCGGAGATGGATCTGCGGGATTTATGCACCGCATAGGATTGAAACAGTTCGCCGATTTGATACAGCAGCATAACAGCCACAGCTTCCGGATATTCGCCGATGACGAAAGCGCCCAGGGTGGCCAGGGACATCAGAAAGTTTTCGTCAAAGATCTGTCCGTGAAGGATGTGTTCGCCTGCCTCCTTAAGCACATCCCAGCCCACCGCCAGATAGGCCAGGATCAGAAGGATTGATTGAAAGGGGTCTCCCTGGGGCAGCAGGAAAAGGGAAAGGAGCAGCAGCACAGTGCTGGCCGCAATGCGTATCAGGTCCAGGCGATGTCCGCGGGTCATGGGGAGAACCTCCTTACCCGGCAATTTTGCACCGGGGTTCAATTTTGGATATAACACGCTCGGCCTGGGGGAGAATGCTGTCCCACAGAGCATCCTCCGCTTCCAAAGTCAGTTTTTGGGTCATGAAGCTCACCACCGCGGCAGTGACGCCGGGGATTTTACGAAGGGAGATTTCCATCTTGGACGCACAGTTGGCGCAATCCAGATCCGTGAGCTTGAAAACCTTTTTCATGGGGTAGCCTCCTTGAAAATAATGGGGGGGAGGGGTGGGGGTTATTCGCTGATATGATCCATGCCCTGATTCAGGATGGTGGTGACATGATGGTCGGCCAGGGCATAGAAGACGGTTTTCCCAACCCGCCTGTATTTTACCAGCTTGCTTTTTTTCAGAATACTGAGTTGGTGAGAGATGGCGCTTTGGGTCATGCCCAGCAGGCAGGCGATGTCGCATACGCACATTTCGCTTTCATGCAGGCAGTAGAGGATGCGGATGCGGGTGGAATCGCCGAAGATCTTGAACAGCTCGCTGAGATCAAAAAGCTGCGCTTCCTGGGGCATTTGCCGGAGGACCTGCTCTACGATGTCCTCATGGGCATGGATATAATCGCACTGAGGAGAGCTTTTTGGAGCCATGTTTGCTCACTCCTTCACATGAACACTTGTTCATGTGAATTATAAAATTCGTTAGTGTCCTTGTCAAGAGGAACAACAGAATGATATCAAGCAACCCGGTGTGCTTTAGGGTGCACACCGGGCCGATCTGGCATTTCTCAGGCTCCCAGCGTTATTCCACTGTGACGCTCTTGGCCAGGTTTCTGGGCTTATCCACGTCACAGCCCCGGGCCACCGCCATGCAATAGGCGAACAGCTGCAAGGGAATGACCGCCAGAAGGGGTGTGAACAAGTCTCCTGCGGTGGGAATGGGGATGATTTCATCCACCTGGTTTTGTACCCTCTCCAGCAGATCCTCGCGGCAGACGGCGATGACCCGAGCGCCCCGGGCCTTCACCTCCCGCAGATTGCTGAGGACCTTTTCCAGCAAAGGCCGCTGGGTGAGGGTGGCTACCACCAGTCGGTTCTCCTGCAGCAGGGCGATGGGACCATGCTTCAGTTCTCCCGCTGCGTAAGCCTCGCTGAAGATGTAGCTGACCTCCTTGAGCTTCAGGGCAGCTTCCAGGGAGAGGGCATAGTCCATGCCCCTGCCCACAAAGAAAACATGCTTCTTCTGGCTGGCGGTGCTGGCAATGCGTTGGAGAAGTTCCTCCGTGCTCAGGACCTGCTGGGCCAGGCTGGGCAACCGGCCCAGATCCGCCAGCAGGGCGTCCGCTTCCTCGCGGGAGAGGTTACCCCGCAAATCACCCAGCGCTATGGCCACAAGCAGCATTATTTCCACCTGGGTCATATACGCCTTGGTGCTGGCCACGGCGATTTCCGGGCCGGCATAGGTGTAGAGGGTGTTTGCGTCGCCCACTTCCCGGGTGATGGTGGAGCCCACCACGTTGCATACCGCAATCACCCTTGCACCGCACCGCTTGGCCTCCCGTAGGGCGGCCAGGGTATCGGCGGTCTCGCCGCTTTGGGACACGGCGATGAACAGTTCATCCGGCCCAATAATCGGTTCCCGGTAGCGGTACTCGCTGGCGATGTCCGCTTCCACAGGCAGGCGGGCCAGCTTTTCGATGGCGTATTTTCCAAACACCCCTGCGTGGTAAGCTGTACCGCAGGCGACGATGCTGATCTTGCGCAGGCTTCTGACCTCCTCACGGGTGAGGGGCAGCCAGGGATACTCTCCGGGGGCAGGACTTTGGCGGGGGGTGAAGGTGCTTTGCAGGGCTGTGGGCTGCTCATGGATTTCCTTGAGCATGTAATGGGCATACCCGCCCCTTTCCGCGCTGGAAAGATCCCAGTCCACGTGAAAGATGGCGTGCTCCTTGTGGTTGCCGTACATGTCGTAAATGCTGATCCCCTGGGTGTCCAAAACGGCGATTTCCTTATCCTCCAGGAAGATCACGTCCCTGGTGTGACTCAAAAGGGCCGGGATATCGGATGCCAGGATCGCCTCGCCATCCATGGCACCAATCACCAGAGGGCTGTCGTTGCGGGCGCAGTACAGTCTGCCGGGCTCCTGGTCGCAGAGAATGGCCAGGGCATAGCTGCCCTCCAGCATGCCGATGGCCTTCAGCAGCGTGCTTTTCATGTTGCCGTCATAGAGATGGTGGAGCAGGTGAGCCACCACCTCGGTATCGGTCTGGGATACAAACTCCAGCCCAATGCCTTCCAGATAATGCCGCAGGGATTCATGATTCTCGATGATGCCGTTGTGAACCACTGCGATGCCGCCCTTTACGTCCGTGTGAGGGTGGGCGTTCAGGTCACTGGGCTCCCCATGGGTGGCCCAGCGGGTATGTCCGATTCCGGTGTGCCCCGCAAGCGGGCTATCACTCAGCAAATTTTTCAAATTTTCCAATCGTCCCTTGGCTTTTCTGACGTTAATCTTTCCCTGCTCATCCACAATGGCCAAGCCCGCGCTGTCATACCCACGGTAGGAGAGCCGGTCCAAACCCTCCAATAAAATGGGGGAAGCATCTCTGGGACCGATGTAGCCGACAATGCCGCACATAGTGAACCTCCAATACGTATTATAATGTTATAAATTGTATCACGTTGTATTATATTTTTCAAGCCATCCAATGTGCCTCATTTTTCAACGCCCAAAAAAAGCGGAAGCGGATCAATCAGCTCTCCGTCCTTGCGCACCTCCAAATGCAGGTGAGGCTTGGTGTCGGCCTCAAACAGCACGCCGTTTCCCAGATGGCCGAGGGTCTGCCCGGCCGCCACAGAGTCCCCCCGTTTAACATAGGCAGCATTGCTGAGCCCGGCGTAGAGGGATTCATAACCCTCCCCGTGTTTCACCACCACGGTGAGTCCAAGAGGGCTGCCGTCATTGATGTCGGCAACGACACCGGCAGCGCAGGCGGAAACCACGGCTCCATAATCCGCCTCCAGGTCCAGGGCGGGATGGGTTTGCCATGTGCTGCTTTGGGCAAAATACTGGGGTTCCTCCAGGGAGAAGGAACGGGCAACAAAACCCGCCACAGGCTGGAGGAAGGAGAAGGGGCTCATGGTGGGCAGGAGGATGGGATCTGTGGCCTGCGCGCCCTTGCTGGCGATCAGAGCCTGGGCCTCACGAAGGGTTTGCTGCCCCTGGGAACTGCCCACGCTTTGGATCGCCTGCTGCTGCTGCTCCGACAGGGCCGGATTTTCCAGAGTTTGCCGCAGGTGCATGGTGTAGAGGCCGGAAAGGACGATCACCAGCACGCAAATGCCCAGAAGCACATAAAACCCTTGTTTTTCCATGAAACGATCATATCGCTGATACCCGCGTTTGAATTTTTCTCCAAAGGACAAGCCGCGCCTGTTCATCCGCATCCCTCCAAGGATAGGGTGGCCCGGGACGGCGCGGAGTATGTGCTTCATGGCTGGGATGAGGCAAGTTGGGTGCCCGGATAATAATGGGCCAGGATGTTGTCAAAGCTTCCGCCCTCCGCCGCCATGGCATTGGCCCCGGCCTGGCTCATGCCCACACCGTGGCCATAGCCCCGTTGGTGAAAGAGGATGTGCTCGGCGTCCATGGAAAGGGAGAACCATGTGCTGCGCAGACCCAAGGCCTTGCGGACCTCGGTTGCGGGCAACTCCTTGTCCCCCAGGAAGAGCGTGTCCACACGGCCTGTGGGTGTATAGCGGGCAATGCCAAAGGATTGCTGCAGCTTTTCTCCTGTGAGGGAATCCAAAGGAAAGGCGCTGGCCAGCAAGCGGGCAGCCTCCTCAAAGGTAAAGATGGCTACTTCGTTATATCCCCGCACACCTTCCTCGCCCTTGCTCTCAACGCTGACCAGGTAGGGGAGGCTTTGGGAGAAGACCGTGGAGGCGGCCTCGGTCATACCGCCGCTGATGGCATGAAAAAGCACCGTAATGGGCTTGCCCCCGTAGGTCAGGATTTGCCCCGCTGTAGCCCGAACCGCCTGGGCTACTCGCTGGCGGTAGACTTCGTATTCGTCACCCCATTTGGCACGGCAGGCGGTCACATCCGCAAAAGCCTGGCAATGGCTGCTGTCTGTGCAGATATCGGCCCCCTGACGGAGGGAGCAGCCCGTGCCTCCATTGGCCGCTGCTTGAGCCACAGCCCTGGTGCGGGAAGCCACTGCCTGAGCCTTCAGGGCTTCCAGATGATAGCTGGCGGGCATTTCGGCCGCCACCACGGAGCATACATAATCCTCCAGAGGAACCTGAGTCAGGCGTCCCGTCTGAATATTGAATACGTTTAGCGTCAGGGTGCTCTGCAATGGACGGCTCGCCGGGCCGGATGGGGAGCTTAGTTGGGAAAGCAGAACGGCCTCCGGATTGTCCGCGTCCAGCAGAGAGGTGGCGGCGGGCCTTTCCTGGCTGGAGCTTAAAAAGGGCCACAGCAGAGCCATGCGGGTCATGCGGGAGGGCAGCAGCATCCGTGCCTGCCAAAAGGGCGTGCTCAAATCAGCCCAATCCCGGGCGGTGAAGGGTGCGCCGATCATCCGCCAGATGGCCACAAGGACCAATAGGGCCGTGCAAAGAAGCTGGGGCAAGCATCCGCGTTTCATGTTCATCCCTCCGGGGAAGGGTATGCGCCGGGCGGACGGAACATGAAAAATCCGGTGATTTCGCCCCGGATCATTCCCAAGAGGTTTTATTGCTGCTCTACCATCAGGCGGTAGGTGTCCGGCCTGTTCGGGTCAAAGGCCTCGTTGGCCCACATCAAGGTGAGCATGGGGGTCTCGCCGGTGTTTTCGATGTTGTGGGTGTATCCGGGGGGAATATCCACCACAGTTATGGGGTCGCCGGTCACCGGATAGGTAAGCACCTCCCGGGAGCCGTCTGCCCTGCGGAACCGGATCACACCCTCTCCCGAGAGGACGATGAACTTCTCATGTTTTGTCTGGTGCCAGTGCTCTCCCTTGGTGATGTGAGGCAGGCTCATGTTAACGCTGACCTGGCCGTAGGCCCCCATGTGCAGCAGTTCCGTGAAGGAGCCCCGGTTGTCCCGGTGGGTTTTCACGGGACGGGCAAAATCCTCCTCGGGCAAAAAGCTCAGGTAGGTAGCGTGCAGCTTGCGCGCAAAGGCATCCCCCTGGTCCACCACGTCCAGGCGGTCCCGGCTGTCGCGAAAGAGGTAGAGCATCTGTGCCAGCGCGCCTACCGTCACGGTATGCTCCGGCAAGACGGCGCAGAATTCCCCCTGAAGGGTGGGTCTGCCCTCCAGGGCGCGGATGAACTCCGCGATGATATCGTCAATGTAGTTGAGATGAAGAACGGCATCCGGATTGTGGATTTGAATGGGCAAGCCCCGGCTGATGTTATGGCAGAAAGTCGCAACGGCGCTGTTGTAATTGGGGCGGCTCCATTTGCCAAAGGCATTGGTGAGCCTGTACAGGTATACAGGTGCCCCCGTACACTCTCCATAGGCCCGCAGTGCGTCCTCGGCGCTTCGCTTGCTCAGTCCGTAGGGATTGTCCAGGGCAGCCTGGGTGGAACTGCTGAGCAGCACGGGAGGACGGCGGGCCGCTGCCAGCCTGTCCAGCAGTTCCCGGGTGAAATCCCCGTTGCCCCGCTGAAAATCCTCCTCGCTCAGGGGACGGTTCACCCCGGCCAGATGAAAGACGAAATCAGCTTCCTTGCATGCCTTTTCCAATTCTTCGCGGGAGGTATCCACATCCACGGGATAAACACAGTAACCACGGCTGTCCGCCTGGATGATAAGGGTCGCCAATAAATTCTTGCCCATGAAACCCTGGGCGCCTGTGATGAGAATATTCAAGATCGAAGTCCTCCCGGTACAAATCGATTTCATCATACTCCAAAACCCGTTTGGTGTCAAACCGGGGAAAGACGGTAAAGGCCCTGCAGCTTGACGCTTGGGGGTTTCCTCACTATAATGAAAGCATCTCCTGGGAAAGGAGCATGCAATGCTTGGGACAAGGCTGCTGGTGATTGTTTCGGATTGCGTCCAGGCGGATGCGCTGGCGGATCTGGTGCTGGATGCCGTTTCCCACGCGGCCAGACCTTTTTCCCTGCGGCTTGCCTTGCCCCTGGGCACAGAATCAATCCTGGAGGAGCTGCCCCGGGAGGCAATCGGCGGGGTAACACTCCAGGGTACGCTGCGATTTTATCCCCATATGGAAGGATTGGCCGGGGTGCTGCCCCTGCTGACGGACGAAACCCATTTCCTATTCCTCAAGGGTCTCCACGCTTTTTCTGAAAAATGGGATCAAGGTTTGCTCCGAAGATGGCAGAGGCTTCCCTCCCCCCAGGCGGTCCTCACCGCCTGGGTCAGCGCAGCCAATGGCGATTTACCGCCTCAGGCCTACCTGCCCGCCATGGGCACGGTGGAGGAGGACGCGGTGGAAATCGTGGCCGGCCTGCCCCTGGTGTGTGCCTCCACTGTGGTAAAAACCATGGTGATCAATCCGGGGCTGCTCTTTGGGAGTACGGATTTTTTGCGTCAGGCCCATATCCGGGAGGATCTGCTGTCCATCGCCGCCTTTGTGGCGGATTATTCCGTCTATGCCATTGATCGGCCGCTGCTGTGGCCCTTTTATCAGCCACCGAAGCGCTATTTGAGAAAGCCTATGGCAGATGAGCTGCCCGGGCATTTTCTGGCAAGGTTTGAGCAATTTGCCGGGCTGAGTTTTACAAAGCGATTGGTGGGCATACGCTCAAACCTGGGCCTGTTTGCCCAGGAGGAGGGATATCCCCAGCGGATGCCCACGCCGCTGATGCTGGCCCAGCAGGCAAAGGCCATGTTGGCCCGGACTGCCCACGGCATGCCCATGATAACCTCAGCCTTTGTGGACCTGCCCGATTCTACCAAACCCACGCTTCTGTATATGCTCCGCTTTGCCTATCTGCGGGCTTTGGGGCGGCTTCCCCTGCTGCTTTACGCCGGAGGATCCCAGGCCAGGTCGTTGAAGCTGCATTTTCCCAACACCGTCACCTATCCGGACAGCGCCTTGTTGCCCCGGTCCCTGATGGAGGAGGGCATGAGGCCTATGGAGCATTTTGCCCGGAGCAAGTTTTCACTGCTGCAGCGCTCCATGCGCACCTATCCCGGCTTTTCCCACTATGCCTGGGTTGACATGGATGTCCTGGACCATCCCATCTGCCCCACAGCCCTGCCCGATTTTTCGGCATTGATGGATGGAACTGTCCATGTGGCCATGGTGGAGGGGGTTCCGGATGGCTCCTTCATGGTGGTCCCCCACCAGCATATCAGGCTTCTGGTACGGGAAGCGGAGGCCCTGTCCCAGGTGGATGCGGCCATCAAGAGAAGCTTTTCCGAGGCAGCCATGCTTGGGCGCCTTATGGAGAAGTTCCCGGATTTGTTCACCCTGCATCCCATGCCCCGTAAGCATTTGTTGTTTGTAAGCTGTCTGGACCCTTTGCTGCTCAGCGAGGAATACAAGGCGCTGCTGGATCATCTGTCACCTCCCATCGCTGGCGAGGCGGCGTTTCACGGCGATATACAAGGAGGGGAACCGTCATGAAGGAACCGATGGAAGCACAGGAAACGGAGCGGCAGGTTCGCACGGTGGACCACAGCTGCGTGGAGCAGGTGCACATCATCCTTCCCATGGATGTGAACGCCAGCTTTCAGCTCTTCGGCGGCCTGCTGATGCAGTGGATCGATGTGGTGGCCGCCGTGGTGGCCCGCAGGCACAGCGGCTGCAGGGTGATTACCGCTGCCGTGGATCATCTGGCGTTTCTGGCGCCGGCCCATCTGAATGATGTAGTGGTACTCCTGGGCCGCATGACCTACGCGGGCCGTACAAGCATGGAGGTTTGCGTGGAGACCTTTGTTGAACAGATGGATCAGGGGGGAACCCGCAAGCTGGTGAACCGTGCCTTTGTCACCATGGTGGCCCTGGATAAGGATGGCAAGCCCACCCTTGTGCCAAAACTCCTGCCCCAAACCGATGAGGAAAAGGCGGAGTACGAGGCGGCCAAAAGGCGGCGGGAGGAGAGAAAGAAAGCCGAGAAGATGCACACCGGGGAGTAGCGGCCGGATCACAGCATAGGCAAGGGGCTGCCGCAATCATGCGGCAGCCCCCGAGTGCTTCTTTTGATGATTTAGAGCGCAACCGGCTTCCCGTTCCTTCCCGATTCGTAGATCGCCTCCAGAATTCTTGTCACCACATAGGCCTGCTCAGGCTTGGTAACCAGTTCCCCTTCGCCCCGCACATGGGCGATCCAGGATTCTGCTTCCAGATCGCCGGGGTCATTGCTGCTCCCCGCGTAATAGGCTACCTGGCCGACCCCAAGGTCCGGATAGGATTCGTAGGTTTTGGAGTACTTCTCTCCATTGAAGCGCAGGGGCGCATCCTTGGTACCCAGCATGTCCGCTCCGCCTTCGGTGCCGCAGAGGATGGTTTTTCCCTCCTCCACCAGCAGGGTGTTGAGGGCCCAGCTGCTCTCCAGGTAGATGGTGGCCCCGTTCTTCATGCGTACGAAACCAAAGGCGCTGTCCTCCACAGTATACTTTTTGGGGTCCCAGGAACCCCAGATGTTGGCGGCGTTTTCCCGGTCGCCCAGCTTGCGGAACACAGAGCCCACCACCAGTTCCGGCTCGTAATTGTTCATGAGCCAGAGAGTCATATCCAGGGCATGGGTGCCGATGTCGATCAACGGGCCGCCCCCTTGCTTTTCGGCATCCAAAAACACGCCCCAGGTAGGCACACCGCGGCGACGGATGGCCTGGGCCCTGGCGTAATAGATCTCTCCCAGATCGCCGTTGTCACAGCATTGCTTCAGGTACCGGGAGTCCGCACGGAAGCGGTTTTGGTAGCCGATGGTGAGCTTGCGGCCGGTTTCGTCCCGGCAATCCAGCATGGCCTTTGCCTGGGCTGAGTTGATGGCCATGGGCTTTTCACACATGACATCCATACCCGCCCGCATGGCGGCGCAGGAGATCTCGCTGTGGGAACTGTTGGGGGTAAGCACATGGACCACCTGAAGACCAGGATGCTTCAGCATCTCTTTATAGTCGGTATAAACACCTGCATCAGGTGTTCCATAGGTTTTGGCAGCCTCCTGGGCGCGCTCCGGCAGCAGGTCGCAGAAGGCCACCAGTTTGACCCCTTCGACCTTGATCAGGGAGGGCATATGCTTTCCATTGGCAATACCGCCACAGCCGATGATTCCCACGGCGATTTCCGGATGATGGTTCATAAAGAGCCTCCTTGTATATTGGTTCTGAGATGGATGATTCCCGGAAATTTGGTTTACCGCCATTATACGCCACAGAGGGGAAAAACACAATTCGAAATAGCTGCCCCCCAGGGAGACAGCCGTCATTGGATGAATGAGACAGGCCTAGTTTCCGCGGCGCTGTACCTGGGTTACCAGGTAGAGGAACTCCTCCTTGTATACATCCCCCATGAGAGAACCGGTCCCCCTGAGCAGTTCCAAAACCTGGTCATATCCTGAGGAACCTTTCCATTTGCTATCCCTCAGCAGCATGCCAAACTCCGCAATCGCTGCGGCAAACCGCAGATTGTCGCTCATTTTCTCCTGATAAGCCTCTTGATCCACGGGATAGCTATACAGCTTGCTGTCCTCGCCCTCAGGGTCCTTGGCACGGATGGACAGGGTGAGCCATTCTTCGCTGCCGGTTACAACGGTGTTTTGATACTTGGTGGGAACATCGTCAATGTTCATGGGGCTTTCCACAGGCACGATTTCATACAGTACGGTGACCCGGTGGCCGCTGCCCACCTCGCCGCCATCCCTGGCATCGTCTGCGAAGTCCTCGGCGGCCATGACCCGGTTTTCATAGCCGATGAGTCGATACCCCTTGATCTTCGCCGCATTGAATTCCACCTGGAGCTTCACGTCCTTGGCTACGGTGTGGAAGGTACCCCCCATCTCCTCTACCAGTGCCTTGCGGGCCTCATGGATGGTGTCGATATAAGCGTAGTTGCCATTGCCATGGTCTGCCAGGGCCTCCAGCTTTTGATCCTTGTAGTTGCCGTAGCCAAAGCCCAGTACGCTGAGAAACGTTCCTTCCTTTCGTTTGCTGTCCACCAGACGGGTCAGGGAACCCTCATCGCTGACACCAATGTTCAGATCCCCATCCGTGGCCAGGAGAATGCGGTTGTTGCCGCCCGCCACAAAATGCTTCTTTGCAATCTCGTATGCGGTTTGGATACCTGCCGCCCCAGCCGTGCCACCCCCCGCTTCCATTTGGTCGAGGGCCGCCATGATGGTTGTTTTGTCATCGGCGGGTACCCCGTCCAGGACGACCCTGTCGGAGGAGGCATAGGTTACCACAGAGATCAGGTCCGTGGGCTTCAGTTCCTCCAGCAGCAGCAGGAAGGCACGCTTGACCAGGGGCAGTTTGTTGGGCTCATCCATGCTTCCGGAAACATCCACCAAAAACACAAGGTTTTGGGCGGGGACGCTGGAAGTATCAACTTTCTTTGCCTGCAGCCCGATGAGCAGCAGCCGGGTGTCCTTGTTCCAGGGGCAGGGGGCTGCCTGCACGGTGATGCCGAAAGGTTCGTCTTCTCTGGGCTGGGCATAGTCATAGTGAAAGTAGTTGAGCATTTCCTCGATGCGTACGCTGTCCGGGGGGATGGGGAGCCCGGAGAGAATCGCTGAGCGCAGCTTGGCATAGGAGGCAGTGTCCACATCTGCCGCGAAGGTGCTCAGCGGCGAGGTGGATACAGACTGGAACCTGTTCTCTTCCACATGGGCATATTCCTCGGTGTTCCAGTCCGGAGGCTGTGCGGGCGGTACGGCGCCGGTGATGTAATTCGCGCCGGATGGAGCGATGTATCCCATGGCGCTGGAAACCATCCATTGGGCGGCGTCGGCCATGGTTTCGGACTGACTGTCTTCCATCGGCGGAAGGCTGTTGGAATCCGTCCCCGCCTGATCGATTTGTCTCTGATTCACCAGAGGCAGCACAGGATTCTGCGTCAGCATGGGAACCACCAGTACCAGTGAAGCGGCCACAGCCAGTACGCTGCCGCCCAGTGCCAGGGTTTTTTTCAGACTCCAGCGGGGTTGCCGGGATGGTTTCATCGCTTCTTCCTCCTTCACGATTTGGGAGGAGGCTTCCAGCATGGCAAGGACTCTGGCTTCCAGATCCTGGCTGAAAGGAAGCCCATCCATGGCCCTGCGATAGGGTTCATTCTTCATCAAAAGCCCCTCCTAATTGTTGTTTGAGTTGTATTTTGGCCCGGTTTAGGCGGGTACCCACTGTGCCCACGGGAAGGGAGAGTGTGCTGGCAATGTCCTTGATGGAGTACCCTTCATAATAGAACAGGTGGATGGGGAGCCGGTACTTCTCCTCCAGTGCAAGCACACAGGCAAGCACTGGACTTTCCTCCCGGGATGGAGATGCCAGATCCTCCGGCAGTGGATTGCGGCTCCTTTGCCAGCCGCTTTTCAGCAGATTTCTGCTCTTGTTGATGCACACTCTAAGCAGCCACGCCTTTTCGTGCTCGGCCGTGGTAAAGCGCTTGCCGCTGCGAAGATAGGCCAGGAAGGTGTCCTGGGCGATGTCCTCGGCATCTTGGATGTTGCGTACATAGGTGTAGGCCACCCGAGCGACGCTGCGCATATGCGCATGTACCGCCTGATGAATGCGTCCATGGAACTCGGATGGAACACTCATGCGGCAATCAACTCCCTTCATCGTGAATACAATTGAGAAGCGGTATTTTTTTCATGTACCCAATTTCTTTGTGTTTCCATCATATCACCGGGGGGAACCCGTGGCAATACGCGCCTTGAAGCGGCTTTGGCCGGGCAATTTATGAGATAACATCATGGAAATACAGCCCACAATTTTTTGACAGGGTTCCCATGGAATGCTATAATACGCGAGGACTAAATAACCCTGATTATACTTTCATTACAAGGGGGAACCGACGTGGACATACTGGCCTTGCTCAAGGAGCTTTTTTCCGGCGTCCTGTACCTATTCACGCTGGCTGGACTCAAGACTCTCGTGATGCTTGCCATCGGCGGAGTGCTGATCTATCTGGCTGTTAAAAAGGATTATGAGCCAGCACTTCTATTGCCCATTGGCTTTGGCGCGATTTTGGCCAACCTGCCGCCGGTGATGGACGCTTTGGGAAACCAAGCCGCCAGTGTGCTGGGAAGCGAAGGTTTTTTAACGGTATTGTTCAATGCGGGCATCAAGAACGAGCTCTTCCCGATTCTGATCTTTATCGCGGTGGGCGCGATGATTGACTTCTCCCCTCTCATGAAGGACCCATCGATGATCTTTTTTGGCGCGGCGGCCCAGTTTGGCATCTTCGCCACCTTCCTGGTATCCTTGCTGCTCATTCCTGTGGTGCTGCCGCAAACAGCGGGGGATAGCAACCTGATCATGCGCCTGGCGGCGGCCATCGGCATCATCGGCGCAGCGGACGGCCCCACTACACTGTATGTAGCCAACCACTTCAAGCTGGTGGAGTATATGGCCCCCATCTCCGTTGCGGCATACAGCTACATGTCCCTGGTGCCGGTGATTCAGCCCCCGGTCATCCGCGCGCTGACCACCAGGAAAGAGCGGTTGATCCGCATGAACTATACGGAGCAGCGGGCCCCCAAGGCGGCGCTGATTCTGTTCCCCATCATTGTCACCGCCATTTCCGGCATCATCGTCCCCATGAGTGCGCCTCTGGTGGGCAGCCTGATGTTTGGCAACCTGATCCGGGAGTGCGGGGTTCTGGAGCGGCTCAGCAAAACGGCCCAGAACGAGCTGGCCAATCTGGTAACCATTCTGCTGGGCCTAGCCATCGGCTCCACCATGGTGGCGGAGAACTTCCTGCGCTGGGACACCCTGCTGATCATGGGCCTTGGTCTCTTTGCCTTTATCTTTGACACGGCGGGCGGCGTGCTTTTTGCCAAGTTCCTCAACCTCTTCCGCAAAAACAAGATCAACCCCATGGTGGGTGCTGCGGGTATTTCCGCCTTCCCCATGAGTGCCCGGGTCATCCAGAAGATGGCCAAGGAGGAGGACCCCTACAACTTTATCCTGATGCAATCCATCAGCGCCAACGTGTCCGGCCAGCTGGGCTCTATCGTGGCCGGCGGCATGGTGATCGCCCTGGTGGGACTGTTGATTGGCTGGAGATAAGCCGGTCTTTGAGATTATAGATTAAAGAGGGATCGCAATGATGAATTGGGTATTCGCGCTTAGTGAAGCTGCAGCTACAACAGTAGTGGAGACGGCTCAGGCAAACGATTTTGCCGGTATGGCGATCATGACCAAGGGCCTGCTCACCACGGGTATGGGCCTGCTGGGTGTGTTTTTGGTGCTGGGTCTGTTCTTTGTGACCATTAGGCTCATGCAGCGCATCAAGGACAAGAGCGGCCAGGACTAAAGGGGGAGACGCTGTTGTATCAGCAGGAGGATCGCGTGGCTGTCCGGGCAGAGGCCAGGAAACGGCGGCTTGTCACATTGCTTCCGGGAGCCTTGCTCTGGGCGATCGGGGTGGCTGTATTCATCCTGTGCCAAATCAGACGCCAGGATTGGGGCTGGATTTTTGCCTGCGGATGTACCATTACGGGCGGGGCGTATGTGGTGTTCCTGCATGGGGTTTATCTGCGGCCTGTCCTGACGTATCAAAGACATGTGGACTATATGCTGGATGGCCGCAAACGGGAGACGGTGGGCATCTTGCAGGAAATAGCCCGTGAGGTCACGGACAGGGACGGGCTGGACTGGTATGCCATGACGGTCAATGTAGGGGATAGGAACGATCCGGAGGATGAACGCCTCTTTTATCTGGACGCCCTGAAACCTTGGCCGGAGATTCCGCCAGGAACCCGGGTTCGGGTACTGAGCAATGACAAAAGCGTTGCGGAGCTTCGCGCGGTAGAGATCAAGTGAGGAAGGCGGGGTCTGGACTGTGCCTGAGCAACCCCCCGTCATGGTGCTGGTCACCATGCAGCGCATGTGCGCCCGGCTGATCCGCCTGGGAGCGGATGTGGCATTGAAGCAGGGATGTCCCCTGAAAGTGGTCCATGTGGCAAGCGATCCGAACGTATCCCCAAGCCAGGGGAAAATCGACGCCCAGACACTAAACTACCTCTATGCTCTGGCCAACGAGGCCGGGGCGGAGATGAACGTTCTGACCTCGGATGTGCTGGTCACCGCCGTCGCGGAGTTTGCGGCCAGCCATCAAGTTAAGCTCATCATCATGGGCGGGGGCGAACAAGCTTCCGGTATTGCGGAAACCCTCAGCGGGATGCTGCCGGGGGTTAAGATAACCGTCCTGGATGAGGAGACGGTGTAACGTTCAAAGAATGCAAACGGTTTGATGTGGACAAATGAAAGGTCAATGCAAATGCGCATTGACCTTTTGGCTTAAGTGGCGTAGCCGGTAACGGCTCCGGGGATGAAATCCCCGGTTAGAAAACGGGGATGACGCCGTTGGCGTAGGTGGGATTGTTGTTGATGAAGTCACGAACCTTGTCGCTCTGGAGCGCTGTGCGAAGGGCTTCGACCCAGGCAGCGTCCTTGTCTGCGGGGCGAATGACCACGTAGTTGGTATAGAGCTTGCCGCTGTCGCCCTGGGGATCCTCCAGACGCAGGGCATCCTTGCCGGGCTTGAGGCCGGCGCCAATGGCGAAGTTGCCGTTGATGATGGCAAAGCTTACGTCGCCCAGGGCGGCGGGGATCAGCTCCGCGTTCATTTCCACGATGTCCAGCTTCAAGGGGTTTTCCACGACATCCAGCTTGGTGAGGCTGTCATCGGCAGTAGCGCCTTCGGGAAGCTTGATGTAACCGGCTTCCTGGAGCAGCAGGAGGGCGCGGGTTTCATTGGAAGGATCGTTGGTGACGGCGATGGTATCTCCTTCGGCGATTTCGTCCAGGGACTTCTTGGTGCCCGCGTAGATGCCGTAGGGCTCATAGTGCACGGGAATGGCGGCGATCAGCTGCTCCGCCTCGGGCACGTTGGCATTGTAGGCGTTCAGATAGGGCATATGCTGGAAGTAATTGGCCTGGAGATCCCCTGCGGCGGTGGCGGGATTGGGTATGGGATACTCGGTAAAAACCTGGATGTCCAGATCATAGCCCAGGGCTGCCAGGTCTTCCTTGATGAACTCCAGGATTTCAGCATGGGGGCTGGGGGTCGCGCCGATCACGATGGTTTCGTTGGCCAGGGCAGACGTTGCGCCCACAGTGAGGATGGCAACCAGGAGTACCGCCAGAAGCTTTTTCATGTAGTGAATCCCCTTTCGTCCTTTATTCTTTATTTTTTCCGATGGTCGAGCCTGCGGGTCAACCTCGTACCGGAAACGGAGATGAGCTGCACCAGCAGCACCAGCACGATGCTGGCGGAGTACAGAACCTCAAACTTTCGGCTTTGGTATCCCTTGGTGATGGCAAGAGCGCCCAAACCGCCGCCCCCTGCAGCGCTGGCCATGGCGGTGTAGGCCAGGATGGTGGTCATCACGATAGCCGCGCCATTGACCAGGGAGGGGACGGCCTCGGGAAGCAGTACCTTGAAGATGATCTGGTTATTGGTGGAACCCATGGACTGGGCTGCCTCCAGAATGCCCCGGTCCACCTCCTCCAGGGAACCTTCCACCATACGGGCGACGTAGGGGAAGGCGCTCATCACCAGGGGGAAGATGATGCTGCGGGTGCCGATGGCTGAACCCATCACGGCCCGGGTAACGGGAAACAGCATGGCCAGCAGGATGATGAAGGGAATGGAGCGCAGGAAATTGATGATGGCGCCCAGGACGGCATTGAAAGTGGGGGCGGCAAGAATGTTGTCCCGCTTGGTGATGGTCAGCAGCACCCCCAGGGGAAGGCCGAGAAGGTAGGAAAACAGGCCGCTCCAGAGGGTCATGTACAGGGTCTCTTTGGTGCCTTCCCAAATCACAGGCCAAAGCTGGCTGAAGGTCATGGCAGGTGCACCTCCTCAACGGTCAGGCCTTCCTTGGCCAGGTAATCGACAATCCGTTTCTGCTCCTGAATATCCTCCGGCCTTTGAATCAGCATTTGCCCATAAACCTTCTGGCTCAACTGACGCATGTCGGCGGAGAGGATGTTCACATCCGCGCCGCATTCCTTGACCAGGCGGCTGATGATGGGCTGGGCTGCTGCCTCGCCGTCAAAGACGATGCGCAGGGCAGGTTGGGGAGGAGTGATATCCTCCTGGGGCAGGATGCCAAACAGCCGCCTGCCCGCCGCAGACTTTGTGTGAAGGAACACACTGTCCACGGTCCCCTCCTCCACCAGCTTGCCAAAGTCCAAAATGGCCACCTTGTTGCAGATTTGGCGGATCACCGCCATCTCATGAGTGATGAGCACCACGGTGATGCCCATGGTACGGTTGATCTCCTGAAGCAGTTCCAAAATGGACTGGGTGGTCATGGGGTCCAGGGCGCTGGTGGCTTCGTCGCACAACAGCATATCCGGGTTGCTGGCCAGGGCCCTTGCAATGGCCACCCGCTGCTTCTGCCCACCGGAGAGTTGGCTGGGGTAGGCGGAGGCCTTCTCTTCCAGTCCGACGATCTCAAGCAGTTCCTTCACCCGCCGGTTGGCCTCCCTGGCGGGAATCCCGGCGATTTCCAAAGGGTAGCGTACATTGCGGGCCACGGTCTTTTGCATGAGCAGATTAAACTGCTGAAAGATCATGCCCATGCGGCGGCGGGTCTGACGCAGTTCCTGGGGGGACATGGCCAGTATATTCTTGCCATCAATGAACACCTGGCCTTCTGTGGGGGTGTCCAGACGGTTCAGACAACGGATCAGGGTGCTTTTTCCAGCGCCGCTCATGCCAATGATACCGTATATATCGCCCTTTTGGATGCTCAGATTGATTTTATCCAAGGCCTGCACCTCTCCCCCGGGGATGGTATAGACCTTGCTGAGATTGCGAATCTCAATCTGCGCTCGCTGGGGGACAATGGGAGCGTTGGGGTTAATCACCGGATGATCAAAATTGTCGAAGATGTCCACGGGGGTCGGGGTATGCTCTGTCATGAAATCCGCCTTTCCTGCCGCCTGATCATAGAAAAAGCCCGCCTCGCGCAGATGCGAAGCGGGCTTTGAATCACATACCGATCAAGCGACGCAACACAAACAGCACGAGCAATCGCACGCGCACATCATGCACATCGACATGGCACATAGGTTCGTCATGTGCGATTCCTCCTTTCACTGCCGGTACTCCTTGATTGGAATATACGATACCATAGACATGGGAAGCTGTCAACGGTTATTTGACTTGCCTTCGTTTTTTTCTTGTTTTGAATCAGGCATGGGACAGATAGTATTCCTGCTCCTCCGTCAGGGTGTCAATGGAAACTCCCAGTACGGAAAGCTTGCGTAGGGCTACGTCCCGGTCGATGTCCAGGGGAACGGGGTGCAGGGTTTTGGCAAGGGAAGGATCCCTGGTGGCTACGCGCAGGGCGCACAGCGCCTGTAGAGCGAAGCTCATGTCCATGATCTCCGCCGGATGGCCGTCGGCAGCAGCCAGGTTCACCAGACGCCCCTGGGCCAAAAGGTATACCGTTTTCCCGTTGGGAAGCAGAAAACCCTCGATGTTTGTGCGGGCCTCAAAGCTGCTTTTGGCAATGCTCCGCAGACCTGCCACATCCACCTCCACGTCAAAGTGCCCGGCATTGGATAGCAGGGCCCCTTCCTTCATCAGCAGCATGTGCTCAGGCAGAATCACGCCTTTGCAGCCGGTGACGGTGATAAAGCAGTCCCCCAGGGGCGCAGCCTTTTCCATGGGCAGCACGGTAAAACCATCCATCACGGCTTCAATGGCACGGATGGGGTTTACCTCCGTGACAATCACCTTCGCCCCCAGGCCTTTGGCCCGCATGGCAACTCCCTTGCCGCACCAGCCATAGCCGCAGACCACAGCGGTGCTGCCGGCCACAGTCAGGTTGGTGGTACGCATGATGCCGTCCCAAACGCTTTGGCCGGTTCCATAGCGGTTATCAAAGAGATGTTTGCAATCCGCATCGTTGATATTGAACATGGGGAAGTTCAACTTCCCGCTCTGGGCACGGCTTCTCAGCCGCAGGATGCCGGTAGTGGTTTCCTCGCAGCCGCCCCTCAGGTTGACGGCCCATTCCGGATGCTCCTCATGGAGGATATGAACCAGTTCGCCGCCGTCATCAATGATGACATCCGGCTTTTGCGACAGAGCACGGCAGAGGTAGCCTTTGTATTCCTCCTGGGTGCAGCCGTGGGTAGCATACACATGGACGCCGCTTTGGGCAAGAGCCGCACACACATCGTCTTGGGTGGATAGGGGATTGGAGCCGGTGGCAAAGACACGGGCACCGCCTTGGTACAGGACCTGCGCCAGATAGGCCGTCTTGGCTTCCAGATGGATGGACAAAACGACGGTGAGGCCGTCAAAGGGGCGGGATTGCTTAAAATCTGCTGCAATCCCCTCCAGCACCTTCATGTGCTGTTTGGCCCACCGGATTTTTTGCCGGCCAACCGTGGCCAGGGACGGGTCTTTGATGATGGAATCCATGCCGCGCCTCCTTCGTTGACGGATCAAGAAACAGAAAGAAGAATCCATTCTATTATAGAGAATGGGGGGCGCAAAGACAAGCAAAAAAAGACGGACGGTGATTTGTAAACACCGTCCGTCCGGCTGATTGGTTATGTAGTCTATTGGAGCATCGCCTTGATGGCTTCCTTGCTCCGGGCACCCACAGCCTGTTGGGCAACTTTCCCCGCCTTGAACACAATCAGGGTGGGAATGCTGAGCACATTGTACTTGGCCGACAATTCGGGGGAGTGGTCTACGTTAACCTTGAAGACCTTATAAGCATCGCTTTCCTCGGAGATCTCATGAACAATGGGGGCGACCATCTTACAGGGGCCGCACCAATCCGCATAAAAGTCTACCAGAACAGGCTTATCGCTTTTCAGTACCTCGGTCTCAAATCTTTCAGTGGTAATCTCGACGACTGCCATAACAATCCTCCCTTCGTTCTTACGATTCTATGATACCCGAATTTTAACCATGTGAACCTTCTTTGGGAAAAGAATGCCTGGGGCCAGGAATGGAGTGCATCAGTCCGCTGCGGTCCTGCTATCCGTGTCATTGGGGCTGACAGGCGCGATGCGGTAGGAGAACAGCACGTTGCTGCCCGGAAAGCGCTGAAAGAAACTGCGCTTGATCCCTTCCATGATCATGCGTCCGCTTTCGGCGTTAACTGCGGGCAGGCACAATACGTACTGGGAGGGGCTGTAATGGGTGAGGGTATCCCCCCTGCGAAGGTGCTGTCTGAGTACGTCGTAGAGCCCTTTCATGATGACGTCCAGCATCAGAGGCTGGATTGGCTCCCCATCCATACCGGTGATCATGATCATCCCCACATACATTTGGGAACCAAGCCGCTCCAGAGGACGCGCCTGGAAACCGAAAATTTCGCGGAACACGGCGTACTCGCATTCATATGCGCCATGATCATGGTCAGACTCCTGCAACTCGCGGCGAATGGTGTCGAAGGCCAAGTCCAGGGTGTCGCCCGTTTGGATGATCTGCTTGTAAAACGCCTGGATGCCCTCGGGGGGCTTTGCACCCAAAAAGCGGAAATTGATGTGGGCCACATGTTTGTATAGGATCAGGGCTTCGTTGCTGCGGTGAGTGCTGACCAGAGCTTGCATCAACGCCAGGTGGAGGCGCTCATCAAAGGGATCTTTCTCCAGCGCGATACGGCAGGTTTGGATCACCTCCCCATAGCGTGCGGCATTTTTAAGCAAATCCAGGTAGGCATACACGATGCGCAGATACTGGCCGTGAAGGGAAACGCCACGGTTGATATCCCAGTCGCTATGGTCGCAGCCCTCAAGCAGGTGACCGGCGTACAGCGCCAGGGCCTCTTGGTACAGCGCGTCGGTTTCTGTTGTAAGGACGCTACATCCCGTAAGCCTCTTGGCTATGTCCTCAAAATCGAGAAGATCCAGCGTGAGGCCCTCCAGGATTTTGAACCGGTAACCTCCCCGGGTGGCTGCAATACAGTCGCCAAGGCCTTCGCTGCATTGGTTCAGAATGGTTCGAAAACGGCTGACAAGGGTTTTCAAGGCGTTTTCGGGGTTGCTGCTCTCCTCATGAGGCCAGAGTATCTGGATGAGTTTGTGGTTTGGAACGGGTGCGTCATATTGCAGGATCAGATACTGCAATAACGACATGCCCTTTTTGGATTTCGCAACGCTCAGGTCGCAGCATTGGTGATTGACGAGAATGCTGAATCGACCCAACATACGGAATCGCACCCGCTCTGTCATGAAGTCCTCCCTTACCGATGGTAGAATTTGCGATAACGGTCATCCCATCGAAACGGTCACATTCACATCGTTGGGTGGTGTGATCAATGGGAAACATAGTCCCATTTGTCTACGGAAAACACCCCTTTTGTAAGGATGCGAAGGGCAGGGATTACAGGCAGGCTCATAAAGCTAAGGGTCATGAAGGGATCCACCTTGTCACTGACTCCCAGGGAAGCAGCCCGGGCTTTCAACCGCTCCAGGGCCTGATTCACGGTTTCCAGGGGTTCCAGACTCATGAGCCCTGCCAGTGGCAGGCATAACTCATCGGTGATTCGGCCTCCCTCCGCGATGGCAATGCCGCCGCCCATCGCTACTACCCGGTTGGCAGCACAGGCCATGTCCTCGTCATTTGCGCCCACCACGATCAGGTTGTGGCTGTCATGGGCGATGCTGGTGGCGATGGCACCCCGACGAAGGCCGTAGCCCTTCAGATAGCCCACGCCAATATGCCCGGTACCCCGGTGCCGTTCCAGCACGGCGATCTTCAGCAAATCTTGGGACAGGTCCACACCGCTGGCCATGCCTCCGTCCAGGGTGATGATCTGCCCGGGCACCATTTGAAGGACGCCGGCAGGCTCACTGCGCGTAAAACTTCTTGCGATGATGGGCGGTATATGGAAGGTGTGCATCACTTTCTCCGCCAGGGCAGGGTCTACGGGGGGCGCGCTTAGGTGCACGGATTGTCCGTCAAAGACGGTGGCTCCACCTTTCCAGACCTTTACCACAGGGAACTCCGTTAGATCGCCCAGGAGTACCAGATCTGCAGCATAACCGGGAGCCACTGCCCCATGGCCTGTAAGTCCAAAGAAATTGGCCGCGGTGTAGCTGGCACAGGTCAGGGCCAGGACAGGGTCCACGCCCTGACGTACGGCTTCCCGGACGATGAAGTCCAGGTGGCCGTGCTTCAGCAGGTCCTCGGGATGCTTGTCATCGGTAACGAAAAGGCAGCGGCGGGCAAAGGGTTCCCGAAGCAGGGGCAGCAAAGCCTCCAGATTTTGGGCGGCAGTGCCTTCCCGGATCATGATCCATTGCCCCAGGCGGATCTTTTCCATGGCCTCCTCCGCTGTGGAACATTCATGATCGCTGGTGACGCCGCTGGCCACATAGGCGGAGAGGGCGTATCCGCTGAGGCCCGGCCCATGTCCGTCCACCCGCTTGCCGCTGGCTTGGGCGGCCTGGATCTTTGCCAGCACATCCGCATCGCCCCCCAGGACACCTGGGAAGTTCATCATTTCCGCCAGCCCCAGCACCCGGGGGTTGTCCAGGTAGGGGGTAATGTCCCGGGCGGTAAGGATCGCGCCGCTTTCATCGTAACCGGTGGCGGGTACACAACTGGGTGCCATGAACCAGACATCCACAGGGAGCCCCTGGGAGGCCTGAAGCATGTACTGGATCCCATCCAGACCCAGCACGTTTGCCATTTCATGAGGGTCGGTCACCACGGCTCCTGTGCCGTGGGTCACCACAGCACGGGCAAATTCAGCCGGAGAAACCAGAGAGCTTTCCAGATGGATATGCCCGTCGATGAAACTGGGAACCAGCCATTTCCCCTTCACGGATATCTCTGTTTTTCCATGATAGGTTCCCATTCCGGCGATGAAGCCTCCGGAAATGGCCACATCCCCCTGTTCCCAGGCTTGGGTGAATACGTTTAGGTAGGTGGCGTCCTTGAGCACCAGATCGGCCTTTTCCATCCCCTGAGCCACGCGGATCAAACGCTGTTTTTCTTCTATATTTTGGGAAACATGAACCGGCATTGGAGCACACTCCTTCGAAATTTTTGTGGGAATGTCAGTTACAGCCCGTCCAAAATTTTCATTCCACGTGCCTATAGCCTACGCCAGGTTATGGCGCTTGTCAAGCCATCCCCTGCGTATAGCGTTTACGGCCCTTTGACAAACTATGGAAGTGAATCTGGGGAAGGAGGGGTCTGATGAACTACTATCTGTTGTTTCTGTGCGTATACATTCTGTGCATTTTTCCCACGGCCCTGTGGGTGGACCTTCGCCTGGGAGAGAAGGTTACCTATTCCGTTCACTTTGGATTGCCCAGGATTGCTGGAGGCTCCGGTAAAAAAGCCTGGCAGAAAGGCCGCGCGGAGCCAAAGGAGAAGCCTGCGGACCGTAAAACGGCAGCCAGGGAGGATTCGCTCCTGAGTGTCAGCCCGGCGATGTTTCGGGCCATCTTCTCCCGCCCGGTGTGGAGAGCTGCCCGGCGGCTGGTAGACCGCGGCCGCGTTTATCTGTTGATCCGCTGTTCTTTTTCCGATGCGGCAGTAACCGCCCTTTCCTATGCCGCTGTCAATACCCTGCTGGAGGTGATCCGCCGGGTCGGTACGGGATGGCTGGAGTTGGAAGCCCAGACTGAGCTGAGCTTTGAGGCCGAGGGCAGCAAGCTGGAGCTTCGTGGAATATTCATCCTGCGTTTGGGAAGCATAGCCTTGATGGCCGCCCATGTGCTGACCCGTTATCGGCAAATCAAAGCGCAGGACGTGGTGCGGGAAAAGCCGGA
>Ga0123335_1001216_pt1 | contig 42689 bp, 22 predicted proteins | sample BiotimSIPDNA_2_FD_89707 | JGI IMG/M metagenome (GOLD analysis project Ga0123335, IMG submission 89707) | Anaerobic biogas reactor microbial communites from Washington, USA - Biogas_R2 time_0 SIP DNA | ecosystem: Engineered > Bioreactor > Anaerobic > Unclassified | place: Washington, USA...
CCAAATTCTTGATTTGCCCACGCAAGTACATTCATAATAGTATCCTTTCCAGCAACTTATAGCAGGCACTATATGTTGTGCTGAAGGAAATTATAGATACAAGATGTGGGTAATGACAAGAGTTCTACTTGGGAACGCAGTTGCCAGCGAAGTTCTACCTCGCAACTATGGTTAAATGCCGGTCTGTACCGATCTGGCCGATAAGAAAAGGGAAATAGAATTTCAAGAGAGAGTACGTTCCCAAATGGAATTTGGGAACGAGTTGCCATGAGCCTATGGCTCACCCTGAAATAATGGAAATGGGTATCAATTCCCGAAGCAGAAAAAAAATCGTTGGTGTTTTTGTTCTAATTTGTTTCTTCTTTCCGTGTGTTCCGTGAATTCCGTGGTTGTAAATTCTCTTCTATCCCGGTTTACCTGGTTTGCACCACCGGCCAGACCTTCAACGTTTGCTGGCCGCCGTCCCTGACTTCCACGGGACCGGGGAGTGGATTCTCCGCATTCCGCTCACTGCCGAAGTAATCCGTGTTTAGGACCAGCGGCGCGCCATCCCGGTTTTCGAAGGGCAAATCGGGGACCATGGCTTTGCCGAGGAGTTCAGTCGTAACGAGTTTGCGGGTCCGTTCAGTAGCCCAGGCGGGATCAACGTTCCCCTCGAGATACAGGCCGTCCTCTTTCTCGATCAAAGCGATACCGGGATCGAAGTCCCGGTCAACCAGCGGTGACGCTTCATGTTTCGTGGGACGCGCGCCGTCCAGGTAGACGTTCCCGTCCAGGTACATGGGCAGCGTCGACTTGTCATAGGCCCTTAGGCTCGGGTGTTTCACGAAGAGGTTGTTGTAGTACCGGTCATCGCCGCAGGGATTGTCGTGCATGCCCGCCAGCTCCGTGGAATGAGCCTTATGATAGGGGGTGAGCCGCGCGTCATAATGAATGACATCGATGCTGCCCATCATGAGGTTATGAACATAGGCGCCGCCGCGCGACACCGTCAGCAGCGACGCGGTCGACAGGAACAGGTTGTTGTCGATGACAAAGGGGCCGTGGTCCACTTCCATGAATAGGTCGCGCCCGTTGTCGTGGAAGAGGTTTGACGACACGCGCGCGCCCTGGGCCATCCAGTCCAGCCAGAGGCCGAGGCAGGTGTGGTAGATGTGGTTGTCCTGAATCACGACGTCGATCGCGCCGTGCAGCTTGATGCCGGCCATTTCCGCACCCGTGAACAACTGGCGCATGTGGATGTCGTGGATCTCGTTGCCCGTGATTGTGCTGAACACGGCGCCCATGCTGCCCACGATGCCCGTCTGCTCGCAGTGGTGGATGTGGTTGTTGCGTACGATATGGCCGCCGATGTTCTCCTTGCTCCAGCCTCGGGCCAGGGCGCGTTCGATGGTCTTCACATAGCCCTCGGCCGTGTCGGCCGACGTGTTGTCGAATTCATCGCCGTGCTTGCCCAGCGCGATGCCTGAGCACACGGAATGGCTGACGGTATTGTTCTCGATGATCCAGCCCTTGCTCCAGTTTGTACCGATCACGGCGATCTGTTCCGAGGTGGGCGGCGCCCACTGAGTCGCGGCCTGACGCAGGATGAAGCCCCGGACGGTGATGTAGTTCACGCCTGTTTGTGTCGGGTAGAAGACCGCCCGGCGCACGTTGACCTCCACCAGTTCCTGGTTCGGGTCCACGCCCTTGAACTGCGCCCAGATCGTGGTGTTCTGACCGTCCACCTCGGCGAACCACAAGCGCGGGTCCTCCGGCGCGGCCTCTTCCGTGAAACTCTTGAACACGAGGCACAGGGTTTTCACGCCGCTGACCGCTTTGATCTTGGTGTTGAAACTTTGCCACGACTGCCAGTCACCCGTGTTCGGAATGCTGCAACTGCCCAGCACCTCCCCGTCCGGCCCTTCCAGCCGGATCTCGACGATGCCGCCCGTGCTCGCCGAAGCGCCCCGGATCTCCAACAGTTCCGTCTTGTCCCCGAAATGCACGCCCTCATACGTCACCCAGTGCCCGCCCAGGATGAAGCCGATGCATTCCCCGCCTTCCGAGCAGGGGGCGTTCTGCGTGCCGTTCTTCGCCGAAAAAGAAGTCGCGTCAACCCGCTTGCCTGCGCCCGTGGCGGGGTGCGGTGCCAGCCACGCCACGTTCAGCAGGTAGTTCTGTCCCCGCTGGCGCAGCCACGACGGCGCCGTGCCCGCAGGCGCCAGCGCTTCCTCCAGTTTCGCCGCTTCAATAAGCCACTCGCCGTTGAGATACACCGCGCCCGTATGGTGTGGGCGGTCCTTCGCGCTGAACCAGTCGCCGTGGATGAGATCAGCGTAGGGGTTGTAGTCGCCGAAGAAACTGTTGGGCAGCACGACCTTCCACGTATCATGCTCCACCTTTTCCCAACCCGTCACCACCTCGGAACCCTTGATCTCCACCGTCTCGCCCGGCGTGGCCTGGTACACGATCCGTTTCGCATCCGACTCCCCGCCCCTCGGCGGATTGACCCATTCCCGGTAAACCCCTTCATGGACCGTCACCGTGTCCCCCGGCTGTGCGATCGCCGCCGCCGCCGAAATGGTCTTGAACGGCGCCGCCACCGAACCGTCATTCGCGTCATTGCCCGAAACGGCGACATGCAACTCCCGGCCCGCCGCTTCCTGCGCATAAACGGCGGTAATCATCAGACAGCCCGCAGCCAGGAACAGTAACCACCCGGTAACATTAGTCTTTTTCATGTTCAGTCTCCCGTTAAAGCGTTGCCCTGTTTTTGAAACCGCTTTCCGGAGAATAGTGTAGCATGGCAACCGTCCTCTATTGCGACTTGGCGACATGTCTGATGCAAAAGGATGCACCTGATCCGCCTGTGCTGTAAAATGATTTGAATACCCGTCCATACACTTTTTGCCGTGACAAAACGGATTGTCTTTGAAAAGGGATGCCATGAAGAATTCTTTCCTGTATCAAACCCGGTATTGTTTCATTCTTCTTGTTGTATTTTATGTGTTGCCCGCGTTCCCCGGGCTTGCTTTAGGCACGGATCCGCCTGAAACCCTGCGCCGTATGTATGTTATAGGTGACTCCACCGCCGCTGCATATGGACCGGAGCGATTTCCGCTCACGGGGTGGGCGCAGGTATTGCAGCGATACTTTGATCCAAATCAACTTCAGGTGGTAGATAAGGCGGTAAGTGGCAGAAGTTCCAAAAGTTATTGGGAAGAGGGACGTTGGGACGAGGTTAAAGGCACACTGAAAAAAGGGGATTATGTTGTGGTTCAGTTCGGTCACAATGATGCCAAACAGAAAGACCCGAAGCGTTTCACCGACCCTGAAACGACCTATAAACAGTACTTGAATCGTTATGTGGACGACATACAAGCGGCCGGCGCTATTCCAATCCTTGCGACATCGATTAATCGAAACGTGTGGAAGGAAGACGGAACGCTGGAGCATACCTTGGGGGAATACCCTGTTGTTGTGCGCGCCCTCGCCAGGGAACGTTCTGTTTTCCTTGTAGATATGACGCGACTGACCCGGATGTTATTCGAAAAACTGGGGCCGGAAAAGACAACAAAACTGTTTATGAATCTTGAGCCGGGCCAATATGAACATTATCCCGAAGGACGCAGCGACAATACCCATCTTACCATGCAGGGGGCGGAAAGCATATCCAAGGTTTTTATTGACGATCTGGTATCCCTGGACAAGGATATTCAAGAAATGACTGCTGCTGAGGATAACCTACCACAGGAGAAGGCCGGAGGCCAGGTCCGCTACGGGAAGGATGGTGGCGAGAAGGCTGCCGTTCGTATTGGCGAGACTGGATCCAGGAAATAGTAATAGACTTACAGGCAATGGTATTATCGAGAGAGAAAAGACTATTGGAGTGAGAGAGAGATGTATAATTCGAAATTTTCTAACATAACAGAATCCGAGGGGGCCGCACAGAAACTGGCGGTATTAATTGACGCGGACAACGCACAGCCATCCGTTATTGATGCGCTTCTGGCGGAAGTAGCCCGTTTCGGGGAAGCCACGGTAAGACGCATTTACGGTGATTTTACCTCCTCCCGGAGTTCACAGTGGAAGCAGATTTTAAACAAGTACTCGATCAACCCGATACAGCAATTTGCTTACACCACGGGCAAGAATGCCACTGACAGCCGATTAATTATCGACGCGATGGACTTGCTTCATAAGGGAAATATCAGCGGTTTTTGCCTGGTATCCAGCGACAGTGATTTCACAGGGCTTGCAAGCCGCATTCGGGAGGAAGGGTTGGTTGTTTACGGGTTTGGAGAAAAGAAGACTCCCGAGGCATTTCGAAATGCCTGTAATCAATTTGTGTTTACCGAGAACTTAAAGGCCCCTATAAAGCCTGCAAAAACAACGCCGGTCACCCGGACGAAGAAAGCACGTCCAGAAGGTGCAGAAACCATCCCAAAGAAAGAAACCAGCCCCAAACAAGGGAGTAAGAGTATCCCTGTAGATTTTCTAAAAGAAGCCGTTGAGAAAGCATGTGATGAAACGGGATGGGTCCAACTCGGATCTATTGGAAGCTACTTGCGAAAGGTCAAGCCGGATTTCGATTCGCGTTCATTCGGATTCAAGAACCTGACGGAAATGTTCACGAATTTCTCCGAAACATTTGAACTGCAGGACCGTGCAACACCACAGTCCCCGAACAAGATCATCTATGTTCGTATTAAAGAGGGCAAATAGTCCGCGGACAACATCAGATGTCTTCTTGTTCCCAATTCAAGTTGGAGCCACTTTGTCCGAAGTGCAATCTTGTATTCCTCGTCCACCCAACCGTGATAGATTGTTGACCAGTAAGTTACCTGACCAGCATCAGCGCCCCGAATAATGCAATCAATAATCCGGAAGCGCGATTGATCCAGGAAAGGGTGCGGGGGGAGAGTTTCCGCCCGAGCAGGGAGACAACCGTGCTGAGGAGGACCCACCAGAGGAGGGATCCTGAGGCCACGCCTGCCACGAGCAGGACGGCGGAGGGGAGGCTGCCATTGGTATCGGCGAGACCGGACCCGGCGAATACGGCTGTGAAGAACAAGATGCCCAGGGGGTTGGATAGGGCGAGGAGCAATGCCGTCAGGTACATCCTGATTCTGCGTTCTGCGGGGAGCACCGTTTCCGGCGTGCCTGCCTGTATCTTGGAGAAGAAGATCCTCGCGCCGAGCAGGCAGAGCACCATGGCGCCGAAGAGGCGGAAGAGGAGGCCATGTTCCGTCAGCACTTGGGAAATCACCGCGACGCCGAAGGCGGCCAGCGTGCTGAAGGTGCCGTCGGCCGTGGCCACGCCCAGCCCCGTAAGGATGCCGCTCAGCCGTCCAAAAGCCAGGGTGCGCCGGATGCACAACAGGCCCATGGGCCCGACAGGAGCGGAGATGGACAGGCCGACAAGCAGGCCTTTGATGAAGAACAAGAGGGACATAAGGCGCAGGGTTCTTTCACGTGACGGGATGCAGGGTGTCGCACGGAAGCATGCCTCCGTCAGGCGGGCATTATACCGACCCTTGGTCCTTACACCCAAAGGCCGGATTCTCTTCGCACAAAGCCACAAAGGCGTAAAGGCATCTATGCCGTAAGGTTCTCTGTGTCCTCAGTGCCTCCGTGTGAAGAAATACAATCTCACACAAAGGCACAAAGACACAAAGGTATAAGCCACAAAGTCACAAAGGTGTAAATCCATCTATGCTGCGCTATTCTCTGTGCGCTCAGTGCCTCTGCGTGAAGAAAAACAATCTCACACAAAGCCGCGAAGGCGCAAAGGAATAAGCCACAAAGTCACAAAGGCATAAAGACGTAATGCCATCTCTGCCATGCTGTTCTCTGTGTTCTCTGCGCCTCCGTGTGAGAAAGTTTACCCTCACACAAAGCCGCAAAGGCACAAAGGCAGACGGGGATTACGCAGATTATCACAGGAAGAAAGGTATGTTGTTCCCGGCTGCAACAAGCCGTTATGATTTAACCGTGAGTGGATTTGTATCTGAATCCAGCATTAGAAATCAGGAAGGCCTTCCATGTTGAACACCTGTATTTGCTTATTGACCGTTTGTGCATCTGCTACTATGGCTTCTGATACCTCGCTTTCCATGCGGCAGGAGGCGGGCTACGCGCAGTATTTTGACGATACGACCTGTCTTGCGGAAATGACACTGCCGATGCTCGGGGGCCAGGCGCCGCAGGTGGAGACGGAAGCGATCGGCCCGTGGCTGCGGGTCCGGCTGCGCTGGGATGTATCGGAAGCCCTCGCCCGGGATGATCTCTCCCTATTGTTCCGTGTTTTCTTTACACCGGATTCATGGTGGGCACCTCATCTTACGCCGACTCAGGGCGACGTGATTGCCCAGCACGTGTTCCGGTCCCCGGCGATGCTCGTCGGTTCCGCCAAGGGTCTGCTGGCGATGGTGCCCGACCTGGACCTGTGCGGCGCGAATCCGGAGATACCCTGGTATATGGATATGGACGCCGGGGCGCGGCATTTCTGGCTCGGCCTGAGCCGCACCGACATTCCCGAGCATGTGCGGTATCAAAAAGCCCAGGGCATGGTTCTCGGTCCCGGCACGGTGGAACTGGGCTTCTACCTGGCCTGGTTCAAAGACGAAGCCTCCCTGTTCAATCCCTGGCGGGAGGTCAGCCGTTTCCTGTGGGAACGCTGGGGGCATCCCTTGTACGAAAAGGGCGAACCGTCCACGGTGCCGCTGGATAACTTTGTCGAGCATACCTACCGCTGGGCCTTCGACACCTGGAAGGAGGCCGTCTGGCAGGAGTTCGACATCAACGGCGTGCGTGTCGGCGCGCCGGCCTTTATCGTCAATGTGACAGAATCGCCTAATTACCCCAGTGAGGTCGATCTGCGCGAGTTCCTGTCTGTATGGAACCAGGCGTGGTTCTCCTCGCTCCGCGCGGCTTCGGGCGTCTACCGCTACGGAAGGCGCACCGGTAAAGAGGATCTTATGGCACGGGCGCGACTGACCAAGGAATTTACCCTGGCCGCGCCCATGCGCAACGGGCTGTTCCCGACCGTGTACCGGACGGAAATGGAGGAGGTGGAAGTGGGGGACAAGAAGGTGTCCCGCTCCAAGGGCTGGCAGACCGGCTACTGGACCAATTCCAATCGCGTGCCCGAAGAGCACGGCATCACCGATCGCTGGTATAACGTGTTAGACATGAGTTGGACCTGCCTGCTCCTGGTGCGCTGGCACCGGGAACTCGAGGAGGATCCGCGCATTTTGCCCTACGTTGAGGGCTATGCGGAGCGGCTCCTGACCCTGCAGGATGAAGAGGGCTTTTTCCCGTCCTGGCTCGATCCTGATACCGAAGCGCCGTCCCCCGTGCTGGCACGTTCGCCCCAGACCAGCATGAGCGTGTCGTTCCTGCTCGCCCTGGCGGCGGCAACGGGAAAGGATCATTATCGCGAGGCGGCATTGAAAGCCATGGACGCGGTGATCACGCACATCATCCCGTCAGGACAGTGGGAAGACTTCGAGACCTACTGGTCCTGCTGCCGGCTGGGGCAGGACCATCTTGGCAGGCCTTTTGAACGGAACGCTATGTTCAAGCAATGCAGTTTTTCCATGTTCTGGACCGCCGAGGCGCTCTTGTCCGCCTGGCAGGTTACCAACGACCGGAAGTATATGGATTGGGGCCAACGCACGCTGGACGAACTCTCCATGCTGCAGCAGTGCTGGCAGCCGCCCTTCATTCATATCCCGGCTTTGGGCGGGTTCGGCGTTATGAACTTTGACGCCGAATGGAACGACTCCCGCCAGACCCTGTTCGCGGAGCTGTTTCTGGATTATGCCGCCGTCACCAATGAAAAATACTACCGGGAACGGGGTATTGCGGCCCTGAAAGCGGGCTTTGTGATGATGTATTGTCCGGAGAACCAGGAAGTGAAAGCGCTCTGGGAAAAGGTGTGGCCCTTCTTCGGTCCGGAGGACTACGGGTTCACCATGGAAAACTACGGGCATGGTGGCGCGACCAGTCCGGACGGGGAGGGGATGGGCAACTTCACCATTTTCACCTGGGGCAACGGCGCCGCAGCCGAGGCGTGGAACCGGGTGCTGGATCATTACGGGGATGCGGCGCTTTCCTGGCTGGAAGCGACGGGGGATGTATAGGGCTATTGGTCCAACTTTGGATCAAACACATTCCTCACCTTGGAGTCGTGAGCCGCATCGCTGATTTGAGACTCCTTATTAACCGGTTCCGAGTTCAGCCGCCAATGCACCAGTCCCGCGTCTCTGGGTGAGGGACCGCCGTCGGCGGGCTGACTGCGGTAGCCGGTGCCGAAGGCCGTCAGGAGGGAGCCGTCCGGCAGCAACACGGTAGACGTCGCCTGGCTGCTGGCCCACCAATATTCAGGTCCGGTCCGGTTTCCTTTCCAGGCGTGCAGGATGTACTTGTGATCCAGGTCCCAGGTCAGTCCGTTATCCCGGCTGGTGATCGCCTCGATGCCGAACTGGGGCCATCCGTCAGCACTGTCCACATAGCCCTTTCGCACCACATAGGTCATGACAATCGTGCCGTCCGGCAGGAGCACCATGCAGGGGTGGTGCCTGCCGTAGTCGTACAAACGGTTCAGGTCAGACCAGGTGCTTCCCCCATCCTTGGAGACGGATACCGCGAGTCCTTCCAAATGATCGAGTGTTTCCGGCTCGAATCGGGCCGGTATGTCTGTCCGGCACGCGGCGACCCAATCCCCGTTCTTAGCGCGCAGCAGCGCCACCTCGCTCACACCCGTCCACTGGGGCGGCGCGATGGCATTGCCCCACGTCCGGCCTTCGTCCATGCTGAAGCGAAGATAACCGGTGGAATAGCCTGGCCCCTTGTCAGAGCCGTACCATTCATGGTTCATGCCGTAGCCCGTTTGGACGAGTCGTGTAATCTTGTCCGTTTCATCTTTCAATACCAGGAACGGATCCCACTGATTCCATGTGTTCCCGTCGGGTGTTGGTGCAATCGCGAGCGGCTCCGGTGTGCCGTCCGGCCCGCCCCAGGTGGCGCCATAGTCCGTGCTGAACCACAACCGGTCGGTGACAAGCAGGAGTCTACCCTTGCCGAGATAGGTCAGGCCTATACCCAGGCCGGGCAGGGTCTTTCCCTCGGCATCCAGCCGGACGGGCCGCGGTTCCGTCCAGGTCGCGCCCCGGTCATCGCTGGTCAACACCATCGCGTGGTGCGGGTAGTCGCAGCCGACCAGCATCAACAGCCGGTCCTTTTCGGGCATGTAGACGATATACGGCACCGCCACGACGCGGTTCCAGCGTTCCGTGACGATTTGGATCCGGGCGGGAATTTCCATGGGTGCATCGGGCGCGTTCATCTGCCGCACGATGTGCGCTTGCCAAGCTGTTCCGGAGTCCGCCCCGAAAACAAGGCCCTGTACCATAGCGAATGCAAAGATATACATCAGAGAAGTAAATACTTTCACTGTTTTGATCCTTATCGTTTCAGACGGAACCAAGGGATTCTTCATGCCGACAAGATATCATGGAACAAACTGGAACGCATAGAGACGCGCGTTTTTCATCTTGACCACGAGTCTTACGGGTATGTCGGTGTACGCGGAAAGGTCCGCGCCTCCTGTCCAGGTTACGGTCTTTGCCGTAGCATCGCCGGTAATCGGGACGCAGTCCTGCAGGCCGTATCCCGGGATCTGTCTTCCCAACGCATCCTGCAGGCCTGCACGCACCTCACCTGCAGGGCCGGTCTTGACATTCAAGTTTAATTTTGCGCCCTTAAACTTCAGGGGAGGCGTTATGAAAGATCCTTCCACTTCTCCGGCATCCGCGGAAACGAACCTGTCCACAGTACAGATTACCCGGCTGAACAGTCGCCGGTTTTCCGGCTTCACCAGCGCGTCCAGCTCAGCCTCGTTATGTTTTAAGGGCGAAGCGCTGTAATACATCCAGAGTTCATTCCCAGACCGGATCATGCCCTGTCCCATGTAGAGCGAACCACTGTCAAAATTCCCGGGCGCGCCCAGGGAGATAAAAGGGTTGCCCTGTTCAGGCCACGACCAGTGGACACCGTCCCGGCTCACGGCGAGGTGAATGTCGAGTGTGTCCTTGGCATGATGATACAGGCTGGGGAACATGAAATATACCCGGTCTGCGTGGGGATAGGGCAGGGCCGCCGGATTATACAGGTCGCTGTCAGGCAACGTCTCCGCATCCGCCTGGAACACAAGGCTGAGCGGAGAAAAATTGTCAAAGGCGGCGCTTGCCGCGCGCCCGATGGCGCGTCCGTTCCCGGAAACGCGCCCCAGCAGGACATATTGCCCTGTCGTCGCGTCCCGCCACCCGGAATACTGGCTGTCCGCGAAGACTTCACATATCGGCTTTAAAAGCCTGGTCCAGTGCAATCCATCCGGAGAACACATGCCTGCCACGCGGTAGGGCGGGTCATATCCCGTGAACATGCCCTGGGAGACCGCCTTGTATCGTGATTCCCAGGGCGCGGCAGGGTCTTTGAATATGCCCGCCCCATGGACCCGGGAGTGCGCCCCTTCAGGCCCAATCTGCCGGAACAGGATGTTCGTGCGGCTGTCGCCCTGGTATTCGGACAGGCCGAGGGCGGGTTTGGCCCAGTGGATGCCGTCCTTCGATTCGGCGTAACAGAAGGAGGTGTCGTTCGTCGTGGGCCAGCCCTCGACATCGTAACACTCATACCACATGCGGTACTTGCCGTCATCCTCCATGACGGAGAACCAGTTCAACGAGGCGCTTTCCCAGGGCCTGTCCGGCGCCAGCGTCGTTTCCCCTGTCTTGACGGGCGGGTTTACGTGGAGGGTAATGTTCTCCGAGGTTTCAAAGAACGATGTGTCAATGAAGAGTTGCGTTTTCCCGGAGACATCAATGCTGTTATCTTCAGCCGCATTGCAGAATGCGCCTGACAGGATGATTGTGAGGGGCGCTATCCGGTACATCCAAGTTAACGAACCAGCCATATGTTTTCCACCTTTTCGGATTGTAGAACTAATGGGTTTGTCCGCGTTTGCCGAGATACTTGTCTCTGGCCGGTGCGTGCAGTTTTTCTATGGAGTAACGTAATGCCGTACGGGGCATGACCGCCGAAAAACGATCCAGAAACGTTGTCAAGACCTCCTCGTTGCGTTTGCCTGCTTCCCGCAGCATCCATCCAATGGCCTTTTGCATCAGGTCATGGGTGTCCCGCTTCCTTATCAGCAAAAATTCGGCGAGGGTCAGAATTGGCTCGAACATTCCGGCCCTGATGAAAGCGAAGGTCGCGAGGACGGCGATGCGGCGCGTCCACAGATGTTCGCTGTCCGCCAGGGAGTACAACAAGGAGGGATCCTTGTCGAGCAGGAAGACGCCGACGATATTCGGGGCGCTTAAATCGACCAGGTCCCAGTTGTTAATGCGCTTGAGGTTTTTCAGGTAGAAGTCGAATATGGATGCCTGTTCCTCGGCGGAACCTTTCTTGAATTGTTCGACGAGGATGAGCAAGGCGGTCAGGCGGTCCTCGTGAAATGCGCTGCGCAATAGACATCGTACGACAGTGAGCGTCCTGGAACAGGGTATTCTCCGCCGGTCAGAGAAATATTTCCTGACAATCTTTCTCTGCTCAGGAACGCCAACGCCGAGAAAACGGTCTCCCTCGCCGTATTCCCCCTTGCCCGTCTTGAAGAAACGGGCAAGTATCAGCGCTTTATCAGCTCGGGCGACCCGGCGCAATTCACACTGTATTTCAGATGCGTTCATAGCCCCGCATTATGACTGGCACAACGGGGGGAATCAAATCTGTCCTGATGCTTGTCAGGCGATGTGGCTGTTCCTGTCGTTCGCACTCGTGGGATCCTCGGCCAGCAGGAGCGCGCTGTAGCGCTGGTAGAGCAGGGCGACGATCACGAGCAGAATCCCCACGCCCAACCAGGAGACAATGCGATAAACGCCTGCCAGGTTGAATGCATCCAGGAGAACAGTCTTGACAACAGCCAGGGCAAATAAAAGAATTCCGGCGTACCGACGGTAGGCCCGGCGTGAGACCAGCCCATGCCAGGTCAGGATGCAGGCGTGCAGCGCCCAGAGCGCGGACACGATGCCTATGGCCATATCTTTGGATATCAGGCTTGAGGCCATGCCCCAGCGCACCGTTTCGGCAAGGGCGAGCAATGCCAGCGAGGCATGTCCCGCCAGTTCCAGGAATTGGTTTATACTGCCCGGCCGATACCATCCGGTCGCTAACAGGGAGGTCGCCGTGTTCTGCGGAAGTTGCTTCAACCACGCGACGCCCCACCACAGGGCCAGTATGAAGGCCAGTTTGGGCGCGGCATAGAGGTTCAGGAACAGCCAGCCATCGCGATAGCGGGGCACCATAAAGCTGAACACAAGAACCATGAGCCCAACCGTCCAGGCTGCCTGCGCTGCGGCTCCGACTTCCATGTTTCGGAGTGTGGCGGCGGCCATTACAAGAACGGCCGGGATGACCGTCCATAACAGGACCAGCGCGGCGGTCCGGTTGACGTCCACCTGGTTTCCGCCCCGAAAAGTCCAGTACAAAAAAGTTTCCATGGTAAGCAGCCAGCAACCCAGGCCCAGTGCGGTAAGCAAGAGCCCGCCCGCAAGCGCTTGTCGGTAGGGAATAACCGTTGGCTGCCTGAACGTGATGACGGCCCCTGCGATCACGGCGGCGATTACGAATGCCCAGACGCCGAAATCCTTGTTGAATAGGGGGGTGAACGCCTCCATATGCAGGGGCAATTGTGTCAGGAGCGCGAAAATGGAAAGAGCGAGTACGCCCATGCCGGCAAGCCGGCAGAGGGTGTTAGTAAAACGAAAACTCAACCAGAGGAGCAGGGTTCCCTGCACGGCCCAGGCGACAGGCGTCAGGTCGAAGCGCAAGAGTAGGGGGATCACCAGCGTGAACAGGGACAAGGAGATGCCCAACAGCGACGCGGCCACCTGTTTTTCTTTTGGCAGACGTGTTGTCCATACCCTGTACAGGAGCAGAACGAACAGGGCCTGCGCCAACACCACATAACCGAGCCCGGAGCGGTGCGGGGTATAAAGCGTTTCGTAGTAGCAGTACAGCCAGAAGAGGGAATTGCCGATAATCAGGGTGAGGCTGTTCAATCCCTCCGGAACCCGGCGTGACAGGCCGTAAATCATGGGCGCTGCCATGAACATCGCGTAAAAAAGGGTGATGAAGGTCAGCGCTGGCGCGAGTTCGTCGGGATGCTTGAAATACGAGCCATGCCAGGCCATGTACAACAGCGCTGTGCCGGCGAGACAGAACAAGTCAAGGGCCCGCCAGCGCCGGAAGAAGGCGGCGCCCAGCGCCACCAGGTTCAGAATAGCCACATAAGTGAACAGGGTCCACGGCGCGTTCTGGCCTGTTGACAGCAGTATGGGGCTCATGTAACCGCCCGCAACCGCCAATAAGGCGATGGGCAGCGCGTTATGCACCACGGACAGGAATATGGCGAGGGCGGTGATGCCCACCGCGAGCAGCATCGAAAACCCTGCGCCGGACAAATGGTACACTTGGAACGAAAAGAACACACACAGATACAAAATGGCCAGGCCGGCGCCGGTAAAGGCCTGAAATGGTATCGTCAAGCGGCGGCGGTAGTAGTATTCCCCCGTAAAAAGTGCCGCAATGCCGGTCAGCATGCCGAGCAGGATCCTGCCCGAGGGGCCGATCAGGTTGTTGTCATAGGTATATTTCAGCGCCCAGGCCACACCGCCCAGAAAAATAACCGCGCCGACCCAGATAATCCAGCGGGTGCCCATGCGCATTTCAAGGGAAAGGGGAGAGGCGCTTGCCGTCGGCTCCGGGACTGGCACGGTAACGGTATCGAAACGGGGTTCGGGCGTTTGGGACGTGTCAGAAACAGGAATAGGCGGCACGATTTCATCAACCTGTGACGGGGCGGCAACAGGAAGGGGCGGAGCCATCTGTTCCTGGACGGGGAGATTCCCCCCTGAAAGCGCTCGCAACTGCGCAATCGCCCTGTACAAGTCACCGCGCGTCTGTTCAAGAACACGGCGCAAGTCACGAATCTTGAACATGGCGATAATACCGCAGATGGAGCCCGCCACCAACAGGCCGGCCATCGCGAGAACCATTAGTCCGCTAATTACGGCCATAATCTAAACCTTCTCCTGCTCTTCTGAAACTCCGGATATTCGAGTTGTATTATGTTAGACATCTAACGATTGATTATCTAACAATCCTGCACGAATGTCAAGTCATATTTTTCTACATCGCGGATTGAACTGTGAAGCCGCCATCACTGTATGTCATACAGCGGGTAGTTGTCCAGAATTTTTCTTTCTGTCCTCATTGTGAATCCATCCTGATGTGTTGAAGTCATACGGCTCATCAGGTACACTTCAGACATGTGCCGGGGTGCCGATAAGCAGGATTCTGATGTTTCACACTGGACAATGCAGAATGGAGAACTAATGAGAATTATAGCGGTAGTAACGGGTTTTATGTGTGCGATGGCAGTGACTGGAAACAGCGGGGCCGGGGATCTGCCCACCAATCCCGAGCGTTGGTTCGCGTTTCGGTCCTTTCGGCCGGACAGTGAAACCATGGAGCAGTTCGGGGCGGCGGGCGTAAAGGTGCACTGTATTTTTCCCGCCAATACCCTGTGCTCCCTTGCCGTGCCCTATTCTTCGTATCCACCCGTATGGCTCGGGCCGGACCGCTATGATTTCGAGTGCCTGGACCGGCAGATTGCCCAGGTGTTGGACGCGAATCCCAGCGCCAGGATCATTTGCATGATCGATCTGAACACGCCGGACTGGTGGGTGCGCGCCCACGGGCGCAAGTCGGGCTGTGTTGACAGCTTCTATGAACTGGGCCGGGTGCTGGCCACCGACCGCTGGCGCAAGGACACCAGGACCTTCCTGGAAACCTTTTTGCGTCACACGGAAGCCGCCCACGGGGATGCGGTTATCGCCTATGTCCTGGCCGGCGGGTGTACCACGGAATGGCAGGATTGCAGCTGGGGCGAGGAAAGCGCCTCGCGCCGGGCGGCGTGGCAGCAATGGATGAAAGACCGGGGCAAAGCGGATCCCGTGGACATCCCGCCCGCTTCGGTACGGGAATACCTCAGCCATGAACTGTTCCGGGACCCCGTGGAAGACGGTCTCGCGGTGGACTACTGGAAATTCTGCCATTGGCTGAATGCCGAAACGATCGAGTATTTTGCCCGGGCGGCCCATGAGGTGACGCAACACCGTGTTCCTGTCGGCGTGTATTATGGCTATGTGATGGAACATGCGCGAAACCGGCTCCTGTACGAGGGACACCTGGAGTACGACCGGCTGTTCCGCTCGGATGCGCTGGACTTTTTTATCGCCCCCGCCAGTTACAGCGGCCGCCCTATGGGCGGGGGCAGCGGGTTTATGCAGTGTCTCGCCAGCATCCGCCACCATGGCAAAGGCTATGTGCTGGAGATTGACCACCGCACGCCGACGGCCAACGCCAAGGTGGCCGAGGGCGTGATTCTGCCCGGGTATGAAAGCGGCTGGCCCGATGCGGCGTCAACCATTGCCGGCCTGCGTCGCGAATTCTGCCTGGCCCTGACTTCAGGCGTATCGCTGTGGTGGTTCGACATGTTCGGCGGCTGGTATGCGGGGGAAGGGGTGATGGAGGCCATTACGCAGATGCGTAGTCTTTGGGAGCGCCTGGCAACGCCGGGACAGGCGCCGGCGGCGGAAACGGCTTTGATCGTTGACGCCGAAAGCCTGTACTACCTGGACGGAAGGAGCGCTTTTGCCTCGGAACTGCTGAGCGCGCAGCGGGACGGGCTGGGCCGGATGGGCGCGCCTTATGACATCCTCTCGTTCGCGGATGTGGGGGACATGGACCTGTCCGGATATAAACTGGTCCTGCTGCCGGGGCTGTTCGTGGTGGATGACGTGAAGAAGAAGATGCTCGAGGAGAAGGTGTTCCGCGACGCACGGACTGTTGTATGGGTGCGCGCCCCGGGAATCATCACCAATGGCCGCTATGATCCCGTCCATGTGGAAGCGCTGTCGGGCATCCCGGCCGGGGTAACGGAGTTGACCTCAAGGGATATGGGGACGTGGACCTCGGTGCTATCGCCGGGTGCGAATCTTTCCGCATCGACGCTGCGCACGCTCGCCGGCGGCGCGGGCGTTCACCTGTATATCGACACGGAGGAGCCCGTATACGCAACAGAAAACCTGCTTGCCGTGCACACGGGAACGGGTGGGTTGCGCACCATCCACCTGCGGCAGCCGTGTGGCCGGGTGACGGAACTGTTCAGCGGGCGGGTAATCGCTGGAAACGCCACCGAATTTACCGATACCCTGCAGGCGCCGGAGACTGTCCTTTATGAATTGACGCCGTAACCGGTGGATCAACGCGTGTTTAGGGGGCCACGGTATAACGATAGTTCCAGCGGCGGTTCGGGGCGCTGTCGCCGTTGACGCCGAGTTCGGACACATCGCTGAATCCCTGGATATTGTCGGCCCAATGGAAGTCAAAGGAAGGAGTGTCTTGTTCCTGCCGCAAAAGCGCCCGGGAAACAACCAGTTCCATGCCGTTGCCGTTCACCCGGTACTGGCCGTGGCCGATGCTTTGCCAGCCCCCGTCCTGCCAACGCTTTACTGTTGTTCGTGAAGCGCAAGGCAACATGTTCAAACAACCGCGGCAGCCGCCGCCATCCGGTACGCTCCCCTTGGACGCTGATTTTCCTTCCACATCAAGGTTCAGGATAAAATCATAGCCCAGCCAACCCGTCCGGGTGTCCTGATCGCTGTCCACGAGCAGCAGCATCCAATAGGGATCCGTACAGGGGGTAATCGGATCGCGCGTTTGAATGAAAAAGAAAAGATGATCCGTGTCATAGGCCGCTTTGGCGATAACGAAATCATTGCGCCCTGTGGCATTTGTATAGGGGATTTCGCCATACCCCAAGTGGTTCCGGTGCGTCACGTCGCCGATGGTGTCGCGGTATTCCGGCACAACAGACGCCCAGTCGTCGAAATTCCCGTCCACGTTTATAGTGCTGGGTCCGGCCGCTTCGGGACGCGGTCGTACGCCCTTGAACTTCCGAATCCATGAGGCCAGCTGGTAGTAATAGTTGTCCGTGTGGCCGCCGCGCATGGGTTCGCAGTCCCGGCTGTACTCATGGGTATACTGGTCCACAAAAAGGCCGCCCCTGTAGTAACTGGTCTCATCCGTGTATTTGCTCCATTCCGTGTACCGCCCGGCGACCCATTCGTTCCAGCCGGTTACGAAGATGAACTTCGGGTTGACCTCCAGCGCGCGCCGCCATTGTTCCTCGAAATTCAGGCCCAGGTTGACCGCGCCGTCACGGGTATCCTTGGCGCCGCCATGCCAACTGCGGCCCATGGCGCCTCTCCTGTCGCTCATCGGCGCCGGACCGGGCGTATCCGGCAGGGCGTTCTGGGCGACGCCGACGCTCATCTGTTCCGCTTCTCCTTTGCTGTTCAGGAAGACATGCTGGGGATGCACCTCCAGCCAGCTCCACTGGTCCGGCCCGTCGGGTCCCAACCAATAATCAGGCATTGGACGGCGCAGGGTGAAGAAGTTCAGCACCTCCGGGTCTTTGATGAATTCGGGATTGGCCAGTAACAGCGGTTTGCCGTCCCAGCGAAACCACAGGTCCTGCCACAATCCCGGTTTATACAGGTCGGGCCAGAGCCGGTTGACCACTTCCGTGGGATCCCAAAAGGGGGTGATGAAGACAATATAAGGCGTTCGCGCGCCCTCGTTGCGCATGGCCTCGTATTCACGGCAGAGCGCCTCGTACTCCTCCTTCCAGGTATGGGGTGGATTGGTGGTGTCGAAAAATACGGCGTCCACCCCGGCATCGGCGAGCATGCTTGCGTGCTTACGGATGACGAAGGGATCCGTCATTCGGTAATAACCGAGTTCAGGTTCGCCCCAGTGGTGGGGCGCCCCGTTGTTCGGCCACGCGATCTCCGTGGCATCCCCGGCGGCAGCGATGATCTTCGTATTGTCGTTGGGGCCGCCGGTGCGGGGCACATGCCAGGTCCAGTAGAAGATGCCCACCCATTTGTCCCCTTTGACGGGACCGGCTTCGGTGATGTCTGGCTGTGTGCGTTCCGCATCGTCGGTGGCCACCCAGGTGTCCGCGAAGAGGTCGTTCCCGTCGTAGGGTTTCCCGGCATAGATCTCCGCCATTGCCGGCGTTCCAATCAAGACGGTCGCAACAATGAAGGACACCGACAAAACGGAACCTACAAATGCAATCTTCAGAAGATAATCAGTCAACGTAAAATCCTTTTTCTGGGCATTTCATTTAATTGCCCGAACGGCCGTGAAGGCGTTTAAGTATTTCGTGTGTTTCGTGCTCAGATAGGTTTGCTATTGCTATTTCCTGAAGGCGAATGCAAACAGTTCCGCGGAGCGCATGCTAAAACGGATCATGACGGGTTTCCCGGTGAGTTCTGAAAGGTCCGTGGAGCCATTCCACGGAACCGTATGTCGCAGGTTGTCACCCGTAATGGGTTCCGATGTTTCAAATCCCGGAAGCGGGTTTTCGGCGGCGTCCAGCAGGCTCACGGTTATCAAGCCTTCCGGTGTTGTGCGCGCGTTCAGTTCCAGCCGGTTGCCCGTGAACATCACCGGGACGGTGGTGAGCGTGCCGCCGTCCGAGGAGGCGTCGGCGCTGACAAAGCGGTCCCGGTCCCAGATGGCCAGACCGATGGAACTGTTATGCGTGGTGTGCCTTCCCGTGTTTTCAGCCCGGTACAGGCAGGGCGTGCCGTGGGTATAGGTGGAGGCGCTGTAATACAGCCAGACCTCATCCTCGACTTGGAGCGCCCGCGACTGGGTCACGAAGAAACCGCCGTCCCACTCGCCGGGCTTGCCCCGGGTCAGGCAGGGGGTGCGGAAGGGGCGCTCCCAGTGCCGCAAGTCGCGCGAAACGGCCAGCTGCAGTTCGCCCGGACCTTCATGGTTGCCATAGCGGGCGTTGTTGTTGATGGTCAGCATCCACAGGAAGGCCAGGGTGCAGGATTCGGCGGGGTAGGCGCCCACGCCGTAGAACTCGGTACGCATGAGATTGGGATCGTCCGGCACATCCAGGATAGGCCGCGCCTCCTCAATGCGCGCCAGGGACGAGGCATCGTCGCGGAGGTCGGGGGTGATGACCAGTTCAGGTTCGCTCCAAGTCAGGAAATCGGGACTGGTGATCAGCCAGAACACGCGCCGGTCATGGCCCCGGACAACATGGCCGATCTTGGGGAAGGCCACGTAAAGCGCGCGCTGTTCGTCGTAGTAGCCGGTGATGACGTCGCCGCCTCGGCACAGCGGCTCCTGGCTGAAGGGGTTCCAGTGCAGCCCGTCGGGGGACACCCAGGTGTGATACCCGTGCCGTTTCTGGTCCCAGCCGATCATTTTGTAGCGTTTCTCAGGATCAGAATCCTGATTGTCCTTGATCACGGACGGCAGGATAATCTCCGCGGCCACGATGTTGTGCTCCGGATAGGTGGCCGTCTGAACGGTTCCTACCAGGGGCTTCTCCCAGTGAACACCGTCCTTGCTGACGGCATAATATACCGCATAGTTCGGAAAGGTCTCGGTTTCCTCGCCGAGATACCACAGTTTGAACAGGTTTTCCTCGGCATCGTAAATCACGTTGCCATAAATCTCCAAGCGCCAACCCTCCCACGGTAGGTCCGCCTTGACCAGCGGATTCTCCGGGTGCTCTCGTGCGGGGTGTAGCGTGAAGGCAATATGTTCGGCATTCCGCACTAGGACCTGGTCGATGAAAAGCTGCGCCTTGTCCTCCACGGGGAAGGGGGATGCGGGGGATTGTCCCACGGCGTTGGATGCGAAAATCAGGGCCAGAAAGAGCATGAGTTTTGGTTGTGTTGACATGGTATTTCCCTTTATGGACTCAATATTGTCTGACCTTAACAATAGACTTTTCGGATAGGTAATTCAACCCTATTATCTGATGGTCCGGATAAAACAGGATGTGTTCGAGCGGCGATATTCATGGCGCAAGATTCAAAAGGAATCATATATGTGGTAAAAATGTAGACGCGGCATCCCTGCCGCGTTCTAAAGCGGCCGGCAGCCACTTCTACGTTATTAACGGCGGCGATCGTTTTCATATAGAGGCGATAGGCATTCCTTCAGGCGTTTCCCATCTGGATTCCGGTCTTTTTCGCGTTGTTTCGGTCGTACTCTTTGATGCAATTTCCTGGTCGCGAAAAAACCGGAATGACGGTCGTCGGGATTGTTTGGAATATAACATGGAGTGCTTTGCTTAAAGTCCGCTTGTATGGCTCTTTTTCTCGTATCCGCGTTGTTCCGCCTGTTTGAAGCGAGTCTTTGTACAAGGCGTTAAGGAATGATATCACCCTGCTTCATTTACAATGCTTCACTCCAACGCCATTCCGGTTTTTCGCGATGGAATAAGGGTTGGTATCGAAGAGAAGACCGTGCCGCGAAAAGACCGAAATCCATCCTCTGAAGATGTTTGGGATGGACGCATGAATGTGGAATGCAAATCAAAAAGCGATAGAATTGCACCCGTCGGAAGAATACCTCATAATGTGTCTTACGGTTGTCAGGGAACCTATCTGTCGGAACGATTGGAAGAATCCTTTATGCGTTCACTATACGCGTTTGTTATCCTGCTGTTCCTTGCAGCCTTGGCGCATGCGCATCCGGCAGGCGCACAGGCCTTTGAGGGACGTTACTTCTCCGGAGAGGGGGATGCGGAGTACCTTCAACTGCTGGACACGGCGGCCCGGCTGTTCCACCCGGATCCGGAATACCAGAACATTTCCATGCTGTACACCCCGGTGTGGAACGGATTTGTGGAGGGGCCGACCTGGGGCGCCTGGTGGATTCAAAACAGTTACGGTCCCACCTACTGTTCCCTGCCCTTCTTTGTGGAACCCTATACCACCTTTGTGCAGAACGCGCAGGACTTGTGGTTCTCCCATATCGGCGACGGGAAGACTGTCGGTGAAAAGGGGTGGGTCGGTCCGGACGGCTGCCTGTGTGACGCGGCCGCGCCCACGCTGGTGTATTACAAGCAGGGGGACGGGCGGATAGACATCCATGACTGGGGCATGGAGTTTACAGCGGCCGGGGTGGTCATGCAGTCGGAACTCCTGCTGATCAGCCGGGATCCTGACGCCATCCGGCACTATCTGCCGCTGCTGGAACGGAGCGCGAACTTCATTGAAACGCGACGGGACCCGTCGAACAACCTGTTCCTTGCAGGTGCGGCGGGCAACCTTCTTGCGCCCAGTTATGCCGGGTGGCATAAGCCGGACGGTACTTATGACAAGGCCTACCTGACCGGGTTGTCCGTGACCTATATCGCCGCCCTGGACCGGTTGATCGAGCTGGAGAAACTGGCGGGCAACACGGACAAGGCCGCCCTGTATACGGAACGACGTGAATTAGCGAAACAGGGCTTACCCCTGCTGACTACGGAAGAAGGGTATTTCATTAAGTCCATGGATCCCGACGGCACAAAACACGGCGTTTACGGGTCTGAAAAGCACGGGTACTTTGATGCCGTGTGCAATCATGACGCCATCGCCTTCCGTGTGGCTGATGATGCGCAGGCGCGCAGGATTTATGAGAAGATCGCCTCTCTGCCGGGGCTGCGTCCCCATGGTGTCATTATCACCAATTACCCGGGACTCGATGACACCTACGCGAATACGGAAGAGTGGCTGTGGTCCTTCGGTACCTGGGTCAACGGTGGGCATTGGACCACCTGTGAGGCGCGCATGGTCCTGGGGTATTACCGTTTGGGCCAGTATGATGACGCCCGGCGTTCCATGGAACATATCCTGGGCTTTGCCAGACAATTCCGTATGGACAACCCCCTCGTTGAGTTCGGCGCCCAACCCTATCAGCCCAAGGAGCCCATCAATTGCGTATATGACAACTGGGGTACACCGGCGGCCATGATACGGGGCCTGTTCGAGTATCTCTACCGGGCGGATGCGCTGACGCTACTGCCCCATATCCCGGCCGGAATTACGCGTCTGGAGCAGCGTTTCCCGATCCGCTTCGGAACGAAACGGCTGTTTCTGTCAACGCACGGAAACGGACCGGTTACTGCGGTGCGGGTTAACAACGAGCCTTGGGAATGGTTCGACGGAGAGTCGATTACACTGCCTTATGACCGGGTACCGCAGCTGGCTGTCATCCAAATCGCGCTGGGCGGCGCCGCATTGCCGGAACAGGCGATGAACGTCGAAGAACAGCAGGAACCCTTCCCAGAAGCCGGAGATTCTTTCTGGGATATCAGCTCATTTATCGCCGCGACTACCGAAACATCTTCCGGCTGTAGCGGAGAAGAGGGGGGCAAACAGACGCATCTTCCCGTGCTACAGGTGCCATTCGCGCAATTGGGCATGTTCTATAACCGACTTGCGGAGGCGGGACTGGCCTCCTGCTATGAAGCCCGGCATGCCCGACTCGCCTGCGCGTATATGAATGCCATACACACGCGGGCGAAGATGAAGTCCGAAGATAAAATCAATATGCTGCCTGAAGTCTCGCAGTACGCGGCGGATCGGAGCTATGTGGAAACAGCGGTCAAACTGGCGGACGGATTGGTGCAAACCGTCACCGCCTACGAAGGCTCCGGAGACCCGCATAAGGAAAAGGTCTTTGCCATTTGGAAAAATGTCGGAAAATCATAGGAGTCTTTCCATTCGCGAGTTAGACAAGACTGCAGGTGGCTTTTGTAGACGCGGCGTCCCCGCCGCGTTGTGAAACTTCAGGCAGACGCTTTTGCGCTACACGGAAAGAAAGCAAAACGTTTTAAGAGTCAAACGGCATGAAAAGAATTATTAAATGGACGCTCATCGTTATTCCCGCACTTGCGGTACTTCTTTACCTCGTGTTGCTGGCCGGTTTATGGGCGATGCAGGAACGTCTTATGTTCGGGCGGGCCGACACGGAGATTCGGGAAATGCCGGATGCCCGGGGCTGGACATATGAAGATGTCTGGTGCGACGTTGACGGCGAAAAAACACATGGCTGGTGGATTCCCCTGGAAAACGCGCGGGGCACTATCCTGTTTGCCCACGGCAGCGGCCGCAATATCAGCGGGTATCTGGAAGACGTCGCGCTCTACCGTGAAGCGGGCTTTTCCGTGCTGCTGTATGATTACGGCGGCTATGGCGCAAGCGGCGGCGCGGCCTCCGAGGCGCGCTGCTATGCCGACGCCCGCGCCATGTGGGACTATCTGGTAGATGTGCGGAAGATGTCTGCGGACCGTATTGTCCTGGCCGGCAGTTCCATGGGCGGCGGGGTGACCCTGGGCTTGGCGGTGCAGGTTTCCCCGGCGGCGCTTATCCTGGAGAGCACCTTTACCTCAGTGCCGGATGTCCTGTCTGAGGCCTACCCCTTCATCCCCGCGCGTTGGATATGCCGCATTCAGTTCCGGAACATGACAGGATCGGGCAGCTGCGTTGTCCGGTCATGGTGGTGCACAGCAGGGAGGATAGGGTGGTTCCTTTTGGCCATGGCCGAAAATTGTTTGAGACAGCTAACGTGCCCAAGGTATTCGTTGAAATCAGTGGCGCCCATCATGGCGGGAAGTTCAGTTCACGGGATATCTACCTGCGCCATCTGGTAGAATTTGTGGAGAACCACTATCAGCCCCGCTAGTTCGGGTCCTTCTCGTCCGTACCTGCCTGCGGGGTATTCGCCTGGCGGGAATAGCGGCAAGCCCTGAGGTTGTTCTAATATAAGGGATGGTTACGTACAAACAAGAACCGTAAAAGAAGGTGGATCATACCCATGACACAACGGCAGGTTTATTTGGACCATAATTCCACGACGCCGCTTCATCCAGAGGTGGCAAAAACGCTTACGGAAGCGATGACAGTCTTCGGCAACCCCTCGAGCATGCACGCCTTCGGCCGCCAGGCCAAGGGGATGGTCAACGAGGCCCGGGAGCGGGTGGCCTCCTTTATCGGTGCCCTTCCGGAAGAAGTCATTTTCGTGGGCAGCGGTTCGGAAGGCAACAACACGGTGCTCTCCATTCTCGGTTGCGCCGCGACAGGTTGTAGCTGTGACCGGGTGCATAAGCCCCATATTGTCACCACGGCAATCGAACACCCCTGTATCCTTGAAACTTCCAAGTGCCTGACGGGACGTGGATCCAAGGTTACCTACCTGGGCGTGGACGAATACGGCAAGATCGATCTGAAGGAACTGCGGGACAGCATCACGGAGCAGACCGGCGTGGTCTCCGTGATGATGGCCAACAATGAAATCGGCACCCTGCAGGACGTTCGCGAGGCTGCCCGCATCGCCCATGAAAAGGGCGCTCTTTTTCACACGGATGCCGTGCAGGCCTTCGGTAAGATCCCCATCAATGTGCATGATCTCGGCGTGGATTTCCTGACAGCCTCCGCGCATAAGATTTATGGGCCCAAGGGCGTGGGTGCCCTGTATGTGCGCCGTGGCGTTCAGTTCTGTCCGCTGATTCACGGCGGCCATCAGGAACGGGGCCGGCGTGCGGGAACGGAAAACACGCTCGGTATTGTGGGCATGGGTAAGTCCGTGGAAATGCGGTCCTTGGAAATGGCGGATGAGGCTGCCCGTATCACTTCGCTAAGGCAGACGCTCAAGGCGGGGATTGAAGAACGCATCCCCGACGTGTGGTTCAACGGGCACCCGACGGATACCCTGCAGAGCACCCTGAACGTGTCCTTTGCCGGCGCGGAAGGGGAAAGTATTCTTCTCTATCTGGATCTGGAAGGCATCGCCGTGTCCACCGGTTCGGCCTGCGCTTCGGGTTCCCTGGATCCTTCCCATGTGCTGATGGCCACGGGAATGCCCGTGGAGCGGGCGCATGGATCAATCCGGATGAGCCTGGGCCGCGGCAACACGATGCAGGATGTGGAATATGTGTTGGACAAACTGCCCGGTATTATCAGCAGGATCCGGGAAATGTCCACAGTTTACGGGAGGAAATAGAGCATGAGCGCACATCAATCCTGGGCTTATACGGATATCGTCAAAGACCATTTCATGAACCCGAGGAACGTACTCAAGGATGACGACTACCAGGAGGACGGGAAGGGGATGGTGGGCAACGTGCAGTGCGGCGACGAGATGCTTGTCGTGATCAAGGTGGACAAGGAAAAAGACGTTATCACCGACTGCAAGTGGAAGACTTACGGCTGTGCCAGCGCGATTGCCAGCACGTCGGCCATGTCCGAAATCGTCACCGGCATGCCGCTGGACGAGGCGTTCAATGTGGGGCCGAAACAAATCGCCGCAGCGCTGGGCCAGTTGCCGGAAAATAAAATTCATTGTTCCGTGCTGGGCGACAAGGCGCTGCGTGCCGCCATTAACGACTACTACACCCGTTCCGGACGGCCGGACAAGGTGATCAAAGAGGAATCGCGCATCATCTGCAAGTGTATGAACGTGACGGATCATGAGATTGAGGAAGCTGTCCTGGAAGGGGCGCGCACCTTCCTGGATCTCCAGGAAAAGACCAAAATGAGCACCGTCTGCGGGAAATGCAAGGATGAGGCGCAGACCTTGCTCAAGGTGTACATGAAAAAACACTTCGGCTGATCTGTATTGGCGAAAACGATTAAGTAGATTATCAACTCGAAGCCGCGGTAAAAAACAAGAAATTGAATCGTCGCAGGGATGTTGTTTTGGAGTGCGCAAGCCATGCTTGCGCTTTTACTTTCGCTTTCGCATAGGCTGTAAAATTGAGTATTAATAACCCATGTCTTGTTGCATACCAGCAAGAAAGCGAAAGCGCAAGCATGGCTTGCGCACTCCAAAAGGTGCAAAACATTGGGTTGCGGGCAATGCCCGCGTTGGTGCGTTATGGAAAATTATCCATCAACAAAAACTGGGTTATGGCAACGTCCACTTTACAGGTCTATCAGCGCCAGTTCCAGCGGTCCGGCTGTCACCGTATGTTCTCCGCCTTGAAACGCAAGGGTGAGGGCCTGCCGCTGCTCAGAAAGATTCCACAGGGCAGCAATTTTTGCCGTGGGATACCAGGCACAGACCACGGGAACATCCTCAACCACGTAAGGGGTGTCTTTCAGCGAGGGCAACAGTTCATGTTTCAGCGAGAACAGGGCGTCGAGTGATTCCGGCAGCGGCCGGGCGCCTGCCACGTTCAACCCCGCAGTGTCCCGATAGACCGCCGTACCGCCCGACATCTCGAACACTTTCTTGTCCAGGGCCCGCGCATCGGCATCGGACAGGAAGGTGTATCCGTCTGCCGCCGGGGTGTCGATCACCTCAAAGGGGATGCCTGAGGCCAGGAAGAGGCTGAAGGGGTTGGCGTCACCCACCCACCGGCTGTGTTCGCCCCAGAAATGCTTGAACGGGCCTCGCGGAACATGTCCCGCCAGGCGCTCGTGGAGGGCGCGATGCGTCTTCATGGCGGGGGCGAGTGTGTCCCAATACGAAAGCGGATAGGGGGTTATCCCGCTCATCATCATGCTGTTGCGCACATCGGAAAGGGTGGACACGGCGAACTTTGCCGCGAGGTTGGCGGCGGACAGGCCGTCGGGTGGCCAGGCGGTCGTTTCGCTGTACGCGTTTTCGGGCGTCACGAATCGCCTGTGGAACAGGGCGCTGAACAGTTCATCGGTCTTTCCCTTGACTGGTGCGAAGGATGCATCGTTGAACATGAGTTCCCCGACGCGCATGGGCGTGTCCTTGTAGTCACTCAGGCGTATCCCCGCCTTTTCGGAGCCCAGATACATGACCATGATGCCCAGCCTGCCCGGGGGCAGCACCTGCTGCTGCGTGCGGAAGCACGCCGTCAATTCATCGCAGGCGTCATTGAGCCACGCCCGTAGCATCGGTGTCAGGGAGCGTTGATTAATTGCGTTGATCATCTCGTCCCACTGCGTGTCGGAATAATAATGTTTTTTAAGAAAGGCCTGGCGGTGTTTGTCGCAAAAGCAGCCGCCGATGTCATGGGGCGAAGGGGCGAGGCGGAAATCATCGTCCAGAAAGATGGTGCCCGGGGCGGCCTGGTACAGTTTGCCGACCCCTTCGGCATTAACCTCCGCCGCCGGCGGATGCACGCTCACGCCCAGGTAGCGCTGGCCGTCCGGGCGCACGCCCGCCTGCCAGGGCAGATACTGGGCGCTGTCCATATAATCAGGAGTCTGCTCGGTGAAAGAGGGATGGCCCAGCGGCACGGTGATATGATGCATGGCCATGCCGGCCGCTTCGATGCGCTGTTTCCAGAGCGCCACCGTTTCCGGTGGATAGTGCCAGCTGCCCTGCAAAAAAGCGGCCACCCACACGGCGTCCACACCTGCTTTGGCGACAATGGGCAGTAGCTCGGGATTCTCTTCCAGGGCTTTTATGGAAAGGCTGGCGTGAAACTGGCGTTTTGTTGTTTCCGCCGCGCTGGCAAAGGGGAAGGTGCCCCCCGCGAGAAGCGTCGCGCCCAGCGCTCCACTTGTTTGGAGAAAAGCCCGGCGGTTGATCTGTGTACAACGTGGTGACATCCTCATAATAAATTCCTTATGGCTTGCGTCTGAATGCGGTGAGTATCATAACAGCAACTCCGATTAAAAGATAATCGCCCAGCCATCGTTTCAAGGAAGTTTCTTCGGGGGAGCACCCACAACCTCCGGCGCAACAACCGCCTTCTTCATCTTCACCCTCACCTTCGCTTTCTCCTTCGCCTTCGGCGGGCACTTCACCTTCGGCGGGCGTTTCACCTTCGCCTTCGGTGGATGCTTCGCCTTCACCTTCGGCTGGTATTTCGCCCTCTATGGGAAGTTCACCTTCCTCTTCGCCTTCCAAGGGCGCTTCACCTTCGCCTTCCGGATCCGGAGGATTGACCGCAAAGTAAGCCGTTACAGCGATGTCAGCCGTTACCGTTTGGTCAATTCTGGGGTTTTGCAGGGAATCATCGCTCCAACGTTCAAAATGATACCTGTCATCCGCCTGTGCAGTGACTGCCTCGCCCGTGTGTCCGAAAAACACTGTTTGCGGGGAGGTCCCGACAATGGAACCGCCGGGTCCCGCAGTGTAGGTGAGGGTATGGGAACCATAGACCACTTCATTGTCGTTGCTGGAAGAAGCGGTGTTGCCGTTTCCAGCAATATCCGTGCAACTATCAGCATCTATGACGGCGGATACGGTTCCCGGGTGGGACATGCCGGAAACCAGGACGCTGAAAGATTTCCCCGCTCCTGTTAACTCCACAGTGGCCGTATCCGCGGCGGATCCTGTCACTGTTACGTCCTCCGCCGTGAAGCCGAGGACCGTTTCGCTGAATTCCACGACAAAATGAACGGGCGCATCATTGGTCGGGTCGGGCTGGCCGGGGGCTTGTTCAATCGTTACCGCAGGCGGCGTGTTGTCGAACTCGTGGGCGCCCATATCGATTCCTGCGCCCTGGGGACGTTCAATGCCATCAACATCCAAGAAAGGTGCACCGTATTCCGTGCCGGCATCGATGCAGGGGGAGGATTCCTGCAGGCGGACATTGCCGGCTTCGGCGTCCACGAAAAGCGGGTTCTGATTGATATTCCCGTCGGCTTCGGCAAGATATTCAACACAATTAAAGTTCAATATGGGTGAGCCTGAACCTGACTGAAGAACGTTCTTGGCCAGGTCTGGCGGATTGGAGGTATTCCCCCACAGAATGTTGTTGACCAGGGTGACTTCGTTCAATTTCATGGAAGACAGGGAAATTCCGCCACCCGCATTTGTTCCATTATTGCCGGTGAATGTGCAGTTTGTTGCCGAAAAGGTTAAGGGATTTGACGTGACTATATAATCATTCACAGCCAATCCGCCCCCAAAATTGTCCGCGTTGTTCCCAAGAAATATACAATTGGCCAGCTGCGCCACGGAACAGTCCACATACAATCCGCCCCCGTCGACGGCCGCTTCATTTTCCGTGAAACGGCAGGCATGCAGGGTCGCCTGGCTATAGTCCACCACGGCCAGTCCACCGCCGGATGTTATTGCGGTGTTATCGACAAAGGAGCAGGCGTAGGCAGAGAATGACGCGTTGGCAGTTACTATGCCGCCGCCGTACCCCTCCGCTCCGCCACGGCCAACAGCTTCGTTTAGGTCGACCTGGCAGTTTGAGAATAGGACACACCCCGCATTTACGACAGCGGCGGCGCCGCCAAGCGGGGCTTTGTTCCTGGTAAATCTGCACCGGGCAATGTGGACAAAGGCCCGGTTGACATAGAGCCCGGCCCCGGTTTCATCAATCGATCCGGTATCTGTAATTGCGCCCCGCGCAATGGTAAACCCGTCAAGCAGAGCGGGGAGGGCGCTGTCTTCCTTTTCCAGGCTGATCCGGACACAGCGGCGCGCGCCTTCCCCGTCAATGGAGGTATAGTTCGCTTCGCAGTCCCGTTCTTCACGGAGGATTTCCGTACCCGCGAAGCCGCCATACACGGCCACGCCCGGTTTCAGGGACAAAACAGGGTCGGTGGTCGCTTTGTAGGCTCCCCGGGCCACCCACACCTCGTCACCCGCTTGAGCGGCATTGACCATGGCCTGTAGATTGCCCGCCTTCGTCCAGGATGACCCGTCGCCCGAGCCGCCGGTTTTGACATGGTAAATGGCATTTGACAGAAAGATTGCCGTAAGGGTCCGGTCAGCGGTCACATTCCTGTCCACACGTGGATTCATGGTTACGCCATCGTCCCACGCTACAAAATGATGACCGGACGCGGATACGGCCGTTACGGGTGATCCGTCGTTGCCGTGTTTTATCGTTTGTTGCGCCATGCCTGTTATTGTGCCGCCCTCTGCGGCCTCATAAGTCAATGTGTACTGATTGCGCGCGAAGTTTGCCGTAACGGTGATATCGCCGGTCACATTGACATCCGTCCTGGGGTTGTCCGTGGCCCCGTCGCTCCAGGCGACGAAGTGGTACCCTTCATTGCCGACGGCGGTAACCGGCGTGCTGTCGAAGCCGTGGTCCACCTGCTGCGGGGTCGGGCCGCTGATGGACCCGTTGGGATCGGCCAGATAGCTTACCGTATGGGTGTCGAGGGCGAAAAGAGCGGTGACTTGTATATCTTCCGTGACCTGTTCGTCCGTTCTCGGATTGTCCGTGCTCCCGTCGCTCCATGCGGTGAAGTGGTAGTGTTCATTGGCCAGGGCCGTTACCGGGGCGCCGGAATTCCCGTAGAATACGACCTGTTCCGCTTCGCCACTCACGGCCCCATTGGCGTCCGCGCTATAGTTCAGGTGAACTTTGCCGTACCTCACCTGGTTGTCCACGCTGACGGAGGGGGCGTTAAGATTGCCCGACGCGTCTTCGCACACATTGGGCATAATGACGGGAATGATCGTGCCGGGGCCGCGTATGCCCGATATCGCAAGCAGGTAGCTTGTGCCGTCGCCCGTTATTTCAATGTCCGCGGCCTGGCCTATGGTGCCGATGAGGGTGATGTCGCCCGCCGTAAAGTTGAAAACCGGTTGACTGAAGTGAACCGTAAACATAACCGGCACGTCCTCTGTCGGGTCCGCCTGGCTTGCCGCCTGTTCCAATGTGACCGTAAACGGCTCCATTTCGAAGGCGCCCAGGTCGATAGCGGCGCCCCTTGGCCGGGAAACGCCGGCGAAATCACGGGCAGGCGCGCCCTCCGAGGTCCCCGCGTTTATGCAGGGGGAGTCGCCGCCGTGCCGGTAATCCCCGCCGGCCGGGTTTACCAGGCGCGGATTCTGAATGAGAATATGACGCGAACCCAATTCCGCTTCGTCAAAGATTCTTGCCGCGTTTTCAACACAGGAATAGGTCAGGCTGTCTGTCTTGTTGCAGTAATCGTTCCCGCTGTTATCCCAGAGAATGCAGTTTTTCACAACCGGAGCGCCCGTGGTTGCGCTGTCATTGTAGATCGCGCCGCCCGTGTCCTCGCCTCCGAGCAGGGTCAGGTTCCTCGTGAAGGTGCAGTTGACCAGCACCGGTGAACTGCCCGTGTTGAACATGCCCGCCCCTTCGCCCAGGGTAATATTGTCGGCAAAAATACAATTGGTTACGACGGGCAAAGCGTTGACGTTATACATACCCCCGCCGCGCAAGGCGCAGTTCATTCGAAACAGGCAGTTGGATACGGCGGGCGATACGCCGTTATTGAGTATGCCTCCGCCGGATTCGCTGGAATATCCGTTCTGAAGAATGAATCCATCCACCAGGGACTGATTGGCGCCTCTGACGCAAATACGCACATTCTGGCCGTCTATGACGGTTTGATTCTGCGACCAGCTTCGTTCGTTCCGCGTTTCCTCGGAACCGCTGAACCCTCCGTAGAGGGCGATTGTGTTTCTTAACTGGATTACCTGCGCCGCGGTGGAGGTGTAGTCACCGCCGGCCACCCAGATTTCGGCGCAGCCAGGAGCGTCGATGGCGGACTGGATGTCCTTGTAGGCGGTGGCCCAGGTCAGCCCGTCGGGTGCATCGCCCGGGGCGCCACAGTCCACACGTCGGATGGGGGGCGTCAGCTCGTAAGCGCCGATATCGTATCCAAAACCTTGGGGCCTCGGAGTATTTTCAATGTCCGCCGCCGGCGGCGTGCGGTTCGTGCTTCCGGCATCCACGCAGGGCGATGCTGGCTGCAGTTGGAAAATACCCGCGTCGGCATTGACAACAAGGGGATCCGCCGAAATGATATTTTCCGATGCGGACACGTTCAATCCGTCCAGGCTGCCCTGTACACAGGAATTCCCGACATAGAGGTAGCAACTGTAGCCGACTACATAATAGTACAATTGGGCCGGGTTTCCGCCGGCCGTGTTTCCCCAGAGGATAGAATTTACCACATGCTTATGATTCGAGCCATAAAGAAACAATCCCGCGCCGCGGTCGTCCTGGGGGCTTGTGTTCCCGTAAAAGGTGCAGTTGATGATTTCCGCGGTACTGCCGTACAGGCTTGCTCCGCCGCCCTCGTATTGAGAGGAATTTTTCCAGAACACACAGTTGGTCAGATTGACGACACCGCCACTATGATATGTGTATACCCCGCCGCCACGGACCCCGCAGGTATTCGATTCAAACAGACATTGGGAGAGGGTGATTCCGCCGCCGGAAACGTATACGCCCCCACCGCAATAGCCGCCCGTGGCATTCGAGTCCGTTTGAATGGGGGTCGTGTTGGAGCTGAAACGGCATTTTTCGATGGTTACGGTGGAATTTGTGTTGGCAACGGCTCCGCCGAAGGAAGAGGCTGTACTGGAGACTTGTGTCACGCTGTTCGACAGGAAAGTGGTGCCGCTGATCACGCCCTGCGATTCATTGTTGCCCAACGCGCCGCCGCTTAGCGCCGCCGTGTTGCCCTGAAAGGTGCAGTCCGTAAGGGTCGTGGTTGATTTATAATTGTCGATACCGCCTGAGGACCCCGCGGAACCGTTATTCTTGAAGAGGCATTCGACTACGGTCACATTGGCCTGGCGGTGTTCCATGGCGCCTCCGCGTGTGCCGGCGGTGTTGCCTTCGAAGGTGCAGCCGCTTATGGTACTCGTTGAATAATCGCTGTCAAGCGCACCGGCATATTCGCCGGAAGTGTTGTTCAGAAAGGTGCAGGCTGACACGGTCGCCCTGGCACTGTCGTTAGCCATGCCGCCCCCCCCGGCAACGGCCGAATTGTTGTTAAAGGCGCAATTGCTGATCGTGGGGGCGCCACCCTTGATGTAGGCGCCGCCGCCCATGGAGGTTGCCTGATTATTTTTAAAAGTGCACTGGGACAAGGTCAGTGTGGCATTCTCGGCGTACATACCGCCGCCGCTTGTGTCTTTGCCGTATTGGATGGTGAGCCCGTCAACAACGGTATTGTTCGCGCCAAGCAGGCAGCGTCGCTCATTCTGACCGCTGATGCAGGTTTCATTCGCGGCGATATCGCGTGCGTCCCGAGAACTCTCCGTGCCGGTGAATCCGCCGTACAGGCTCACTCCAGGTTTCAGCGTCACTACGGGATTGGTGGCGGCCGTGTAGGTGCCTGCGGCGATCCAGATTTCATCGCCGGGCCCTGCGGCATCCACTGCGGCTTGCACCGTTCCGAACGCGTCTCCCCAACTCGTCCCGGCGCCGCTGCCTGCCGGGTGGACGTAAACAATGGTTCCCGCAGCCGTGCTTGCGGTTCCTAAAATGACAGCCGACAGCAACAGGTACCCCAATACATGGAGAGAAAAGAAATAGATAGCATGAATACTGTTGTTCTTGACGGTTTCTTTTAGTGTTGCCATGACTATTGTACCCTCCTGCTTTTATTATCCTTTCACGCATCCTGTCATCGAAGGTGATGAGATGTATAACGATATCATACAATGATTTTATTACAAAAACAGGGAAAACCGCAAGAAATAATTTTCCCGTCTATATTCGTGGTTAAACAGGGGGGGCGGGGTAGGAGCACTAACGAGTTCCCGGAATTCGAAAGCTTCTTGCGTTCATCGATATACAATGTTCCATGGTACACTATAGTGCAAGCATCTGTTCGTCTGTAACACGGGAATAGAGGGTCGGAAGGCGTTAACTTGGCGAAGAGGGATCGGAGGGAACACTATCCACGCCCGCATCGTTTGACCGTATATGGATGTCCCGTTGTGGGAACGGTATCTCAATATTGAGTTCCTGAAATGCCGCATTAATCCGCTTGTTCAACCGGTCCAGGGTTTCAAGTCGTAGCGAAGGCGAGGGCAGAAAAACGCGCAGCACAAACTCCAGGGCGCTGTCGCCGTGCCTTTCAAAGGTGACCACGGGGGCCGGATCTGCCAGGACATTGGGATCGTCCGCCGCGATGTCATGGAGGGTTTGCGAAATCAGGTTGACATCGGATCCATAGGCGGCGCCGATTTCGATCACCAGCCTGTTGACGGTGTCGCCCCGTGTCCAGTTGGTGACGGCGCGGGTGATCAGGTCCTTGTTCGGCAGAACGACCTCCTGGTAGTCGAAGTTGCGTATGGTCGTTGCCCGGATATTGATGCGGCGCACTTCGCCTGTCATGTCGCCAATGGTGACGATGTCTTTAATGCGGATGGGCCGTTCGATCAGCAGGATGATGCCGCTGAAGAAGTTGGAGATGATTTCCTGCAGGCCGAAACCCAGGCCGACGCCGATGGCGGCGATCAGCCATCCCAGGCGTCCGAGATCAAGGTGGATTTGTGACAGCGCGAGAATGACGCCGATAATAAAAATACCGTAACGCGAAATGGTCAACACGGCATATTTCGCGCCGTCATCGATTTTTAACCGCGGGAAAATGGCGAATTCATAAATACCCGGCAGGTAGCGGAGCAGCCACGCCATGACGGCCAGGTAGGTGACGAACCAGAAAAGATCCGCCGCGGTCACGAACTCGAACTGGTCGCCCGTGCCTCGAAGGCTGTAGAGTTGGATTTCCTCCAGGGTTCCCAGCGCCTGTTCGTCAATTCCCCACACCCAGAAAAGCAGCAACAAGGCCACGACCAGGAGCACGGTGTTAAGTACGCGTTTCAGGACACGCAGCTGCTGTATCATTTTCAGGGAAGAAAAGGGGGCGTTGAGTGGTACTTGAATGGAGGCCGCCAGGGGCATCAGTTTCTGAACGCCGAGATGGGCCAGGGCAAGCAGCGCCAGCACGACGAGGGTCAGGATCGCGTTTTCGCCGATGACGCTGGATGCGTAGCGGAATCCGGCGATATTGAGGAAGAAGGTGACGGCGAGCAGCACAGGGAACAGAACGGCCGTGGCGGACCAGGCGCGGCGGCCGAGGGCGCCGTCAAAACGCGTGTTCGCGCGTTGGGTCAGGGGCGAATGTGTACGCATCGTCCACGCGGCGGCGATTGCCGTGACGGCGATAAACGCGAGGTGAAGCATTCTGGGCAGCACTTCCAGCGCCGCCGGAGGCGCGGAGAAGAAGGCGGCGGGAAGCACGCAGGCCATGTAGGCGAGAAGAACCAGGCGCAGCGCCCGGCGCAGCGAACGCCGCCCTTCGCATTGCGGTGTGTCGCATTCCGGGGACATGGTTTCCTCGCGCAGGAAAAAGGTAATCAGGGACCATGCCAGCGCGCAGAAAGCCCCGCGTATGAGCAGCCTGAGCAGGGGTATCCTGGCATCATCGGGCAATTCCAGCAGGGAAACGGCATACACGGCGGTGAAGAGCCAGGCGGGCAGCATGATCGCATTCAGAAGGGACAGCGCGCCGTCCCGGAGTTTACGTTTTACAGATTCTATGACCTCCTGCTCCGTTGAGGTCGGCTGACGGAGCAGCAAGCGTTTGAATTTTTGTTTCACCAGCCACAGGAGCGCGGGAAAAACAATAATGACCAGGCCCACCGCCAGAATCGTTTTCGGCTGGCGGACAAGCCCGAGGAAGAAGGCGGGCGTGCTTGCCGTCCGGGTACGGTTGAACACTTGGGTCAGGGTGTTTAACTCGTTCACTCCCCGGTCGAGCAAGGCCTGATGAATCGGCTGGGCATCGCGAATCCACAGCGCCCGGGATCTCACGAAACGCTCCGCCTCGTTAAGCGTATTAAGCCTGTCCCATATGATATCCTGCATTTTCTGGGCGAGCAGGATCGCTTCCGTCAAGGTGGCTTTTTCATCGCGAAGCGCCGCGCGCCATTGCAGGAGCGCTTCCCGGGCCTGGGCGATAAAAGCGGCCTGCTCCTGTTCAGGAAGGGACTCCGCCAGGTCGTCAACCGCCCCTTCCTGTTTTTCCGAAAACTCAAACTGCAGGTTTTCGATTTCAAAGCGGCGGGAACGGTACCCGCTGAGATCGGGCACGGCTCTCCCGTCTTTGACCTGCTGGAGCGCCTTTCGGCGCATTGCCAGAATATCCATCGTCTGGCGGATGCGCTCCTTGGCCATTTCCTCGGAGTCGGGGTTTGCCAGCAAGGCGCGCAGGCTCTCCAATTCGGCTTTTTCCGCGTTCAGCCGTTTCTCCTGTTCCCCCATATCCTTGCCGATTTCTATGATCGCGGTTTGAACCTCCGCCTCATTCTTGCGGCTTGCCGCCAGGCCCGCTTCCACGTTGGCCAGAAAACTCTCCTCCGGCGTTGTGGCCTTTTCCGCGGTCTTTTCTTTTTCTGCGAGTTCCCGGTCTAACGCCGCCTGTTCCTGCGCCATCTGATCTTTCAAAGCGTTTTCATACAAGGCGATTTTCGCTTCGATTTTGGCGGCCTCTTTTTCGGCGATTTCGATTTCCTGCTGCAGCACGGGCTCAAGTTTGGCGTCCAGTTCTCCCTGCAGCTCTATTCGTTTCACGGCGCTTTGAGCCAGGTAGCTTTCAATCCGGGCGCATTCCGTATTCACGGCGAACACCTCTTTGTCGGAAGCCGGGGCTTTTTCTTCTTCCGCGGCGAAGCGGGCAAGGTTCTTTTCGGCCTCTGCCAGGGCGTCGCGCGCTTCAGAAAGGCGGGTCGTCAGGCTTTCCTGTCGCTGACGTATGTCCGCAATTTCCTTTTGGAGGTTTTGCGTCGACTCCTGATACTGTTTTGCCTCTTGCCTCAGTTGTTCCAGTCCTTCCTTGGTGGGCGCTTCCGGCGTTTCGCCTGTCTCCGTCTGTCCCTCTACATTCGTCTCGTTGAGCCGTTCAAGGACGTCTTGGGCGGCTTTTGCCCGTTCTTCAATGCCCCCCGTTTGGGCCTCAATATCTTCCAGCGCCGTCAATTCCTGGCCATAACTTTCAAGCAACCCGGCCAGGCGCTGCAGCGCGGACCGATAGGATGCATCCGGATCTTCGCCTTCTGTCGCCTGTGGTAACGCTTCCAGTGTGGTTTGTACCGCCTGCACTCTTTCCGCGATTTGGGCCTTGGTCATGGAGGTGCCGGCGGGGGGCGGAGAGGACGCGGGTTCCTGCGCGAACGGCGCAAGGGGAAGCATCAGGAAGCAGAACACGAACATTACGAACATAAAAAACAGGCGTAATGTTTCTCGTGCCGCTGCATTGCCGACATGTTTATGGTGCGATGTGAATAATTGTGATTTAAAGGCCATTCTCTCTGTCCTCATTCGGCAGGGGCAGGTAATCCGTCGAATTGCGTACGGATGGATGCCTGTTGCCTGCGTCCCCTGTTTGACAAGACATGCCGCCGGTCTTTTGACGGTGAGCCGCCTTGTATTGAACGTGAAAAACAAAATGTTCCCTTGCATCCTTGCATCCTAGTATATCCCCGCAAGCGAGGTCAAGGGCGGCGGCTTACAGGTACCCTAACGCCTCCAGGGAGCGGATGTCCTCATGATTGAGCACGTCTTTCGCGTCTTTTGGGATGTCGAGTTGCTCTCGCAGCCGCGTGTCCGCGGATCGGGCCTCCTCGAGGAGTTGGCGCCCCGTTTCAAGATTCGCAGGATCCTGAAACACGAGGGAATTAAGTTCTTTCGGGTCGTCCACGAGGTTGAACAGCAATTCATGGCCGGAAAGAGAAGCGTGAACATATTTCATTGGCCCGAACAGAATGCCTTCCAGGTGGTCATGAAACAGGGAGGCGCCGATATAGACAGGCTTTTCCTCATAGGCGCCGGGCGCGCCTGCCAGCAGGGGCGACAGGGGGGGGAGCAAGATTTCCGGGGTCTTCGGGGCTGCGTCGCACAGGTCTAACAAAGTGGGCATGATGGCCTGCGTGGAAACACGAGCGTCCACCCGCATTCCCGGCGCGTTGCCGGGTTGTTTGATAAAGAGGGGGACGTGGACCAGTTCGTTGTACAGGGTATGGCCGTGCTCAAAACGGTCATGGTCCCAGAATTCTTCGCCATGGTCCGAGGTGAACGCTACCAGGGCTTGATCATAGATGTTCTGTTTGCGCAACGAATCCAGCAAGCGGCCGACTTCCGCGTCGATATAACGCACTTCACCGTCATAAAGCGCCTTGATCCACGCACGGTCTTCAGCGGAACGGGCTGCACTGCCCATGCGGCCCCCACGGGTTTCTTTGAACTGGGCGCCCTTTTCGCGAAATGCCGCGTCCTCGGGCTGGTATTTTTCCGGGGGCATGTAGGGAATGTGCGGGTCAAAATAATGAATCCAGAGAAAGAAATCCCGGTCATGGTTGTGTTGGATCCAGTGAATGGCGCGGTCGGTCAGGCCGGCCGCGTCCGGTAACTGGCGGCCGCACCGCGACACGATATAATGGGTCAGGCCGGCATCGAAATTTTTGACCTGAAATTTCTGCATCGGAAACCAGTGATATTCCAGGAAGCCCCGGTCCAGCTTGCTGCGGGGCAGGAGCAGGCCGTTAAAGCCGAATGCGGCGGTGTGGTAGCCGGCGTCGCGCATCGCTTCCGCCAGGGTGGGCGCCTTTTCCGTGAGGGCGCCCTTGCCGTCAACGAATTGATGGACCTGCGGCGCCAGTCCCGTCAAGATGGAGGTGACCGAGGGACAGGTCCAGGGGGCGGTGCTGTAAGCCTCGGTAAACATCGCGCTTTCCCCGGCCAGTCCGTCCAGGCGGGGGGTGTGGTCCGCTTTGTCGGGATTGTAACAGCCTAGGGCGTCACGGCGCAGGGTGTCCACGGTGATCAGGACCACATGTCTCACGTCGCGCTGGGAGCTTGCGGGGACGGGCGCCGGGTTTGAAACCGGGGGCCGCGTAAAATACCGTATTGGCAACGGCAGGAAAACCAATACCGCAAAAATAAACAGCATTGCATTCAGGCGGCGCGGTGTTGCGGCAAGCGCCCATAGCGCTGCGGCGGCAACAGCGGCCGCTGCCACGAAGATCCCCAGGTAAAGATTGCCCGAAACCTGTGAAAACCGCGTTTCCCGGAACCATAGGGCGAAGGCCATACCGGCAAGCAGTGCGGCAAAGATGGAAAAGGCCCGCGGGCTGACGGAAGGCTGGCGGTTACGGGTTATTTTGCCCAGCACGAGGGTAATCAGCACGGCGGAAACGAAAGCGAAGCCGACGAAATACCGCATCAACAGCCCCCAGTAGGCCGCATACTCGTTGGTATAGGCAAAGACCAGGTCCAGAATGAGAACCAGATAGCCTGCAACGATGAAGAAATAAAGCGTGAAAAACAGGACGATGCCCGTACGCGCTCCGCCCAGCCAGACCAGGAAGAACCAGAGAAAGAACCAGGTGACGGTGATGACCGCCAGCAGCACCGCGCAGGTAGTGGTGAACTCCAGCAGAAACTCGGGGAGCAAGGGAATACTGCCGCTATCCAGAAGCGCGAAAGAGCCCAGCGCCTCCAGGGAGGCGATGATCACGCTTGCCAGGAAACACCAGGCCAGGGGACGCAGGAAAGACGAAAGGAAACGGGTCAGCACTGAAGAATCTCCTTTGCCGCGCATGGCGGGTAGGGCCCGCCCGCAGGGTTTTACTCCGCAAATGGTAGCATACCCGGATAAAACTTTGCCATGAGGCGAAAATTCCCCGACAGGCCGGCTGGAGGTTTGAAACGCGCCCTGTTCCGGCCGGGAATCTGCCTGTTGCTATTGCGAACCGGAACATCGACACTTTTCGACAGGATCACTGGATGAGTTTCATACGAAAATCAACAAACACAATAGACATTTTGCCCTAAGGCGATGAGGTACCGGTAAAACATTATAAAACATACCTGAATATATTTGAGATTACGTCTCTTATCCCGAAAATCCTGTTATCCTGTCAAGAGAATAAATGTCCAGAAGCAAGTCCTGCGGCACTAGTTGCAAAGCCGGGCGCCATTGCGTCAGAATAGGGCGCTTATGATAATGCGGCAGGTACAGACGTGGTGATTTCGTTGTAGAGTCGCTGGTAGGGTACGCCTCAAAATGCATGTGCAAACCAGGTGGGCGACCATTATAGATAACGCGACGCTGGAGATATAAAGCGATGTCCAAAAAACTTACCGTTATCCCGGAGAAATGCTCCGGGTGCAAACTCTGCGAACTGGCCTGCGCCATCAAGCATTTCGGCGTGAATAATCCCAAGAAAAGCGCCGTGCGCGTCCTGGTGACCTATCCCCACCCGGTGGTGCGTATGCCCATCGTGTGCAGCCAGTGTAAGAAGCCGCCCTGCGAGGATGCCTGTCCCGTGGGGGCCATCAGCCGCAGCGACGGCGTCGTCAAGATTGATGAGGATGTCTGCATCTCCTGTTTCCGCTGCGTTGAGGCCTGTCCCTTCGGCGCGGTATACGTCCATGATGACTGCACCTTTCCCATCAAGTGCGACCTGTGCGGCGGCGATCCGGAGTGCGTCAAGCAGTGCCCGAAATCGGCCCTGCTCCTGTTGCCGGAATATTCCCTGGGCAGTTCCAACCGTCTGAACAACGTGTTGAGCTACAGCCAGATGAAGGAGATTGAATACTCGGAGGAAGGGGAAGTCAAGACCATCCGGTACGCTGAAATCGGGAAGGAGGAGTTATGACCCTAAAAGGCGGTTATTTCAGAAAATACCTGCACTGCGATCTGAGCGCGGGCACCTGCGAACGCCTGCCCCTGTCCGACGAGATTATCGCCAAATACATTGGCGGGCGCGGATTCGGCGCCAAGATGGTCTGGGACAACCTCAAGGCCCATGACTTCAAAATCGATCCGCTGGGGCCGGAAAATCTTCTGGTCATCGCTCCGGGCCCGCTGACGGGTGTTTACCTGCCCGCCTCGGGCAAAACCTCTTTTGTTTCCATTTCGCCTGCGACCGGCCTGTACGGGGATTCGTCCATGGGCGGCTCTTTCGGCGTGGAATTGCGCCAGGCGGGCCTGGATTTCCTGTCCGTGACCGGGGCCGCCCCGGAGTTGTCCATCCTCTTTATCGACGATGACGAGGAGGCGAAGATCATTCCCATGCCCCAGCTCAAGGGAAAGAGTTGTCTCGAAACCGAGGGTATCATCAAAAAGCATCTCGGGTCCAACGATGTGCATGTGGCGGCCATTGGCGTGGCGGGGGAAAACTTGGTCCGCTTCGCCTGCGTGAACGGCGATTGGAGCCGCAACGCGGGCCGCACGGGCATCGGCGCCGTCATGGGCAGCAAAAATCTGAAAGCCATTGTGGTGCGCGGCGAGGCGGACCTGCCCGTGGTTGACCTCGATGCGGTGATCCAGGAAACGGAAAAGGCCATGCGCTACATGCGTGAACACAAGTTCTTTCACGTGTGGCAGCAGCAGGGCCTGATGAGCGTTATCGAGTATGCCAACACCCAGGGCATTCTGCCCACCTGCAACTTCAAGGCCACCGTGTTCCAGGGGCACGACAAGATCAACGGCGAGACCATGCTCGACCGCTACAAGATCGGCGACAGCGCCTGTTTCATGTGCCCCATGTCCTGCGGCAACATCTGCCTCGTGAAAAACGGGAAATACACAGGCACGGTAACGGAAGGCCCGGAATATGAGTCCTGCGCCATGCTCGGATCCAACCTCGGCGTGGACAAATTCGACGCCGTCCTGGAAGCCAACCGTCTGTGCGATGAATACGGCATCGACACCATTTCCACCGGCGGGATCATCGGGGCGATCATCGAGGGCTACGAGTCCGGGGTGGTCTCACTGGAGGATCTCGACGGCAGCGAGATTTCCTGGAATGACGACGGCGCCATCATGGAACTAATCCGGAAGATCGCGCAGCGCGAGGGTATCGGTGACACGCTGGCGAACGGGGCGAAGGCCATCATCGAACGCTGGCCGGAAATGGACAAACTGCTGCTCCAGGTCAAGGGTTTGGAGCAGTCCGCCTATGACAGCCGCGTCGGCGCATCCATGGGCCTGGCCTATGCCACCTCCGACATCGGCGCCCACCACACCCGCGCCTGGACCATTGCCAAGGAAATTGAGGAGGGCGCGAACTGGACCCCCCGGCAGAAGGTGGACCTGGTCATTTATCACCAGACGCTACGCCCGCTCTTCGACATGCTCGGCGTGTGCCGGCTGCCCTGGATTGAACTGGGCCTGAACGAGCGCCACTACGAAAAGTTTTATTCCTATGTGACCGGCAAGGAAACGACCTTGGAAGACCTGCTGGCCCTGTCCAATGTGATTTACAGCCTCACGCGCCGCATCAACGTCCACATGGGCGCCACGCGCAAGGACGACACGCTGCCCTACAAGGTGCGCGAAGCGCCCATTCTCACCGGGCCGAACGCGGGCAAGAAACTGGACGCGCAGGAATTCGACAAGATGCTCTCCCTCTATTACGAGGTCCGCGGCTGGGACGAAAACGGTGTCCCCCCTGCGGAAATGGAAGCGCTGTTCTGACTTCAGACAGCCCTATCTCAGCGCGCAAGGATTATCTGTTGACAGTAACGTTTTGATTACGAGCATGATGGTCGTCGATTCGTATTTCGTGCGCGTGCTCGTCTTTCGTAATCGTGTCTCGTAAGCAAAGGAGTGACTGACTCCCCCCAAACGCACCCGGACCTTGTCGGCATTAATGACAACTTTGTTTTTGGGGTGTCTACCCTGAAAAGTTTATCAACTCATTGCAAATAAATATGTTGTAATCAATGAATGTAGAAGCGGCGTCCCCGCCGCTTTTTTAACGCGGCGGGGACGCCGCGTCTACATTTTCATTGTTTATGGGGGACGCAAAGCGTCATGGCGAACTGTTCCTTCCTTTGCAGGCCCGAACCTATTTTCAGAGCAACGGTACACCCCGGCGCGCCAAGGCTATTTTTAGATAGTAACGTTTCGATTACGAGCATGATTACGAGCATGATGGTCGTCGATTCGTATTTCGTGCGCGTGCTCGTCTTTCGTAATCGTGTCTCGTAAGCAAAGGAGTGACTGACTCCCCCCAAACGCACCCGGACCTTGTCG
>Ga0123335_1001217_pt1 | contig 42656 bp, 42 predicted proteins | sample BiotimSIPDNA_2_FD_89707 | JGI IMG/M metagenome (GOLD analysis project Ga0123335, IMG submission 89707) | Anaerobic biogas reactor microbial communites from Washington, USA - Biogas_R2 time_0 SIP DNA | ecosystem: Engineered > Bioreactor > Anaerobic > Unclassified | place: Washington, USA...
ATTCCAGCTTCAAAAAACCACAATCCTAAGAAAGCCGAAAAATAATTTACAATTTGCAGACGAATAGGACAGCCAAAATCGGGTTTTGGCCTCTAACAGCTAATTCTCGGACAGGCTCCTAGTTTCATGTCGGATGACAGACGGATCCGACGCGGGGATCATGCCATAGATCACACGGATTGCACAGGCTGAATCGGTGGTATAGGATGTCGCAGGCATGAAGAACAGGCGCAATTACTATCGAATACTGCAAGTGCAGCCGGATGCTCCTCCCGAGATCATTCGCGCGAGCTATCGCACCCTGATGCTGGGCCTCGGGAAGCATCCCGATCTCGGCGGATCCGCGGCCGAGGCTGCGCTCGTGAATGAAGCGTACGAAGTCCTGAGCGATCGGGACAAACGTGCAGCCTACGATGATGAGCTCTTCCGGACCTACACAAGAAAGACCGCTCCGGTTTCGCGGAAGCCATTGGTTCCCGCGCTTTGTCCCGTCTGCAGGCGTGCGCCTGGCAGGGAAGCTGCAGCAGGAGAGATATGCGAGTATTGCCGTACTCCAATGCCCTCGAGTCAGCGGACCCGGAGAAGATCATTCGAGCGGACCAGGTGCTCTGCGAAGATCGTGTACTACACATCCTGGCCCGGGGAAGCAAGAGAAGGGAGGATGATCGACTTCTCTCCGCAGGGGATGCGATTTGTCTGCGGCGGGAAACTCGAGCCCGGGTCCGTCCTGAAGATCAGCACGAGCGCATTGGAGGCGTCGGCAACAGTGACCAACGTGACCCGGGAGAGCGTCCGGGGCGAAACGTTCTATGCCGTAGGCGTTTCCTTCATCGCCGTAAGTTTTGCGGAAACCCTGGGCACGTTCCTTTCTGTTTCGGGATAGGCTACCTCTCAAATACCTCGTTGATTCCGATGATGGTTATGTCCTCTTCCTTCACTGGAATTGGGTAAGCGGCGATGATCTTGTCTTCTTCCAGCACTGACTGAGACTGCTTGCCCGCGTATGTGATCGGGGTTTCGACCCCGCTCACAAGCTTCTCTTTCAGTCCCTGCGCGTCCGCTGTGATGAAGACCGCCTGGAGGTTCCTGGCCTGCAGATGCTTGCGCAGCGCATCGTTCACCCTGCCGACATCCATGGCGTCGATCGACTTCCGCGCCAGAGCAAGAAAGCCCGGTTCCGGAATACCGTAGAAGTGATCATCGATTTCGTAGGCGAGGCGGCGCGACAGCGTTGCGCCGAAATTCACGATATAGTTCTTGAGAAATGTCTGTTGGGTTTCAAACTGCTCCTTCGTCAGGCCGCGCTTTACCAGGAGTTCGATTTCCCGCAGCGCGGCACGGAACGCGAAAAGAGTCCGATTGTGCAGCGTTCCCGGGTCTGTCATTGCGACCGGGCGGATCCAAACTTCAAAAATCTGCGAACGCCGGCTGACGTTTGTCGGCGGCACCTGTGTGGAATAACCGCGTGGATAGGCCTCGATATAGGTATAGTCGCCATAGTTCATGCCGCGCCGTTCCCGGATCACCTGATACAGGTGGCTCACCGAATTGCGATGTTCTCCCAGCCATGAATTCGCCAGCATCATCGGGAAGAAATCCGCATCCGAGCGGAGCAGCGATATCGGATAGCCGAATGAGATCGGGGTCGCCTGGGTGTTCTTCTCGACGATGAGAACCTTGATGCCGGTGAGAGGCTTTGGATTCGGCGGAGGAACAGACTCCGGTTTGCCCGCAGCGAGAGTATCAAAGTCTTTGCGGACTTTCGCCGGGTAGCCGCGATCATAACCCCCGCCGACTCCGACCACGACGTTTTCGCGTGTATAGTAGCGGGCGTAGAAATTCTTTACGTCGTCAAGGGTGATGCTCTCGACCGAAGTCACGTATCCCTCTTCAGGGTGTTCATAAGGGGTGCCGCGGTAGATTTCACGGAAAAGGAGTTCCTTGCTGAGTTCTTCATCGTTGGAGAAGCGGCGGGACTGCTTCAGGTAGTTCATGGTCTGGGTTTTAACACGCCTGAAGTCTTCTTCCTTGAACGCCGGAGAGAGAATGGCGTTCCTGAACAGCTCGTAATATGCGGCGAGGTTGTCCTTGTGGGTCCGGCCGGTGAAGACAGTCATCTCCTTGTCGACACTCGATTCGTACCCGGCGGCCATCGGGTAGAGTCTGGCAAGTATCTGTTCATAGCTGTCCTGCCTGGTGGACGAATCCGACAGGAGATTGGCCGTCAGGGCGGCAAGCCCCTCCTTGCCTTGGGGATCGTTCTGAGATCCCGCCTTTACCCAGATATTGAAAGCAACGAATGGTGAATCAGGTTCATGCAACGTGATCGTCCCCTTTGGAGTCTGCGGCAACGCAAGTGCGACAAATACGGTGATCAGCAGGACGGCCAGGATCGGTTTTCTCATTATTTCCCCTCCCGGGCTGAGAGCAGTGTCACGGTGGTACGGCCGTTGTCGACCAGAAACTTCTTTGCAGCCGCCTGCACGTCTGCCGGCGTAATTGAGTCCAGGGTTTTGTAATACTCGTCCACCGCCTCGATGCCGCCTGTGAAGACGGCAAAATCCCTCAATGCGAAATTGATTCCCTGGGGCGTCTCAAGACTCATGAGGAACCCGTACTTCATGGCGCTCCTGGTGTCGTTGAGAAGCTTCGGGTCACACGGCTTCTCCTGGAATTCCTCCGCCGTGTTTTCAATCTCTCGGAGAACCGCCGGCACATCCTCCTCCCGGTTAACCATTGCGAGCACGAGAAGGAGTCCCGGATCACGATTAAGGGCGAAGTCTCCTGTGAGCGCTTGCACCTTCTGGTCCTGAATGACCAGTTTGCGGTAAATCCGGGAGTTCGGCCCGAAGGCGACCATGCCCAGGACTTCTGCCGCTACCGACAGCCGGTCGGTGGCACTCCATGCCGGCCCCTTATATGCGACGCTGACCGTTGGCAGAGTCTGGCCCGGGAATTCGACGATGGCTTCGCGGGGAGCCTGCTGCGGCGGCTCCGGCTTGATCTCAGGCGGAACATAACCGCGTTTCCACGGCGAATAATACTTCCGGATCAGCTGTTCAGCATGTTTGGGATCGAAGTCGCCCGTCAGGAGTATCACGCAGTTTTCAGGGCGGTAGTAGCGTTTGTGAAATGCAATACTGTATTCGTAGCCTTCAGGCATCGCCCGCACGTCCTTCTCGAAGCCGATCGTAAGATGTTCGTACGTGTGCACGTCGAAGGCAGTGTCCATCAGCTTCTCGTAAAGGTGGAGCATCGGGTTGGCGCGTCCCTGGCTGAATTCTCCGAGGATCGCCCCGGCTTCGGTCCGGAAGGCTGCCTCGCTGTACTCGAGGTTCATGAAGCGGTCCGACTCGAGGTCTATGATCTGTTCGAGCGAATCCTTTGATGCGACCAAATAGTACTGGGTGACGTCAGAGGATGTTGACGCATTTCGCGCTGCTCCCATGCGGGTCGTAACAGCATCGTAGTCAGGATACTTCCTGGTGCCTCGAAACATCATGTGCTCGAAAAAATGCGCGAATCCGCTCCTGCCCGGTTCATATTCCTCCCGGGCCCCAGTGCGTACGATCGTTATGTAGGCGATCTGCCCCGAAGCCTTCGTGGGAATCAGATACGCCCTGAGTCCGTTCGACAATTCCATCCGCTTGAAATCGAACGGGAACGTGCGGTCCGCGCGCGTCAATGCCGCGGGCGCAAATGAAAGTGCGAGCAGGAGAAGCGCTCCGCACCAGGCCAATGTTTTCATCGGTTCCTCCTTCTGATCTTGACGTCGCCTGTCCAGGACTCGCCCGAAGCCTGAACCGAAACAACTATTCTATTCTACGGCTCAGGCGTCGTCGCGGCAAATTATCAGCGAGCGCAGAACCTTATAATTGGGTGCTGGTGGGGATCGTGATATTGCGGTATTGCGGTACTCTTGTCAACAAGGGGCCAGGGGCATTTACGCCGAGGTTGCCACTTTTGAGTCGGAGGAGAGCAGAAGCTGTATCAGACCGGTGAGGAACTGGTTCATCCGCTCGATCTTCATAAACTTCAACTCGGGATACAACTTGGCGATTTCAGTATCCTTCTTGTCGCTGTTCAGCGTAGAGATCAGGGCAAGGACAACTTGCTTGTCGTACTCGGTGTCGATTCCGTCGTAGAGGATGGTAAGTGCGTCTTCAACAGTCATTGCATCACGATACAGCCTGGTCGTCGTCAAAGCGTCAAACACATCGGCCACTGCTATGATGCGGGCGAACGGGGAGATCTCCTCACCCTGCAGACCCAGCGGATAACCTCTTCCATCGAGCCTTTCGTGATGCTGGACCGCGGCATCGACGATATGGGCAGGCAGATCGATCGCCTCGAGGATCTGGTCGGTGATCAGCGGATGTCTCTTGATCTGTTCGAATTCCTGAGGTGTCAGCTTTCCTGCCTTGCTCAGGATTGCTTCCGGCACTCCGATCTTTCCGAGGTCGTGCATGTATGCCGCGATTTCCAGGTCCGTCAGTTTCTCCTGATCGATTCCCATTTGCCTGCCGATCGAGACGGCGTATTTGGCAACCCTGAAGGAATGCCCATGTGTGTAGGCGTCTTTGGCGTCAATCGCGGCGGCCAGCGCTTTGACGGTGTTGAAGTACAGATCATGAAGGCTGCCATAGAGGCGCAGGCTTTCCATCGTGGGGGAGATGATGTCGTCAATGATGCCCAGGAACTTCTTCTCGTAGGCTGTGAAGAAGCGCTTGTCCGGGCTTCTGAAGAAGGCCATGAAGCCGATCTGGCTGTCTTTCTCCTTCACAGGGGCTACCAGAACAGAAGTCTGGTCCGCAAGAGAGAATGCAATCGTCCTGCCGTTGGGTTTTTCGTAAAACACATTGTTTCGCAGTAACCTGGATGAGTCGGTCTCGCTGAGATTCTGGACTACGCTGATGTCTTTCTCTGGGTGCGATCCCTGGATATGCGCCAGTGCGCTGTCGGCTCCTACGGCGTTCGAGATTTCGCGCAGGACCACGGCAGTGTAGTCCGGAAGAGTCTTCATGCCCGACAGTTTCCCCGCGAGGGTATACAGGAAGTGAAGCTGGGTGGACAGCTCCAGCATCTCATTAGTGGCCTGGTTTAGAATCCACTCCTTGTGCAGGCATTCCTGCAGCCACTCGACGCACAAAAGTATGTGCGGTTCGGCGGCATTGAGCGCGGCTTCAGACTCCGCCGAACAGCGCAAGCCTCCGATTTCCCGTTCCAGCCTGAGAGGATAGTATTTGGAGAACGGGAGTTCTGCAGCCTGATACGGGCTCTCCGGCGTGCCGTCAGCGCCTGCCAGTATTGAGCGAATCCCATGAGATGTCTTCAGGTAATCCAGGGTCTTTTCGACCAGCGACACATTTGTTACGTAGTCTGTCAGCTTGCACACGGCCCGCGGTCATCCATGGCTTTGCAGTATTCGCTGCACTTCCGAGTTTAGAGCTTCCTTGCAGACGGGTTTGCTGAGAAAGCCTTCGCAGCCGGCCTCTTTCGCCCGGTCAATGTCTTCTTCTCTGCCGAGTGATGTGAAGATGACCACCGGTATCTGGGCGGTGACAGGTTCTGACTTGATCTGCCTGGTCGCATCAATGCCGTTCATAACCGGCATTTCAACGTCCATTATGACCAGGCTGGGGACATGCTGTCTTGCGAGCGACACCGCTTCCCGGCCATTCTTCGCGGTCAGCACTGTATATCCCGAATCCTTTAAGACTTTACTGACCACATGGCAGATCAGGGCTGAATCATCCACCAGGAGAATGGTCTTTCCCATGTTCTTACCCGTTTTCTGCTTGCGCAACAAACACATCGTGCTGTTGCTTCCCAGATCGGACTCTTTTCCTCGACCCTTTAGGACTAAATGAAATAGAAACGGGCAGGGAAGGCGTCGTCATTTTTCGCGAGTTTTCCTCACTTTTCTTGTGTGTTTTTCCTGCGCTTCGACTTTACTATGTACGGTCCAGGAAATTTGAAAGGAATCGCGTGCTGACAAGTCTGAACCGCTACCTTATCGTGATGGGCATCCCCGGCCTGCTGGCCATATCGTTTCTCGACTCAGCAGCAGTCCCTCTGGCGGGAGGCCCTGACGCCGTCATCATGCTCCTCTCCTGGAAGGATCCACGTCTGGCGTACCTGATAGGACTGGTGGCAACGGTCGGATCCACCCTGGGATGTCTGGTGCTTTATGGGATCGGGCGCAAAGGGGGTGAGAAGGCGCTCTCGCGCTTCAGCCCTGAGAGAATTGCGAGAATTGAGGAAAGGATGCGCCGGCATTCTGTCTGGGTGATCTTCGGTTCTGTAATTGCGCCTCCGCCGTTCCCGACCAAGCTTGTAATTATCGCGGCCGGTGTTCTGCGCACCGGCAGGTGGCGCATGTCTGGTGCGGTTTTCGCCGGCAGGCTCGTGCGCTACACGTTCCTGGCCTATCTTGCCGCTAATTTCGGGGATCGCGCGGCAGAGCTCATCAAAGAGCAGTATCCTGCAGTCTCGATGGTTCTGATCGGGTGTGTTGTGCTGGTCATCGTGATCAGGCTGCTGCGCAACCGCCGCAGGCCGGCTCCGGGCCTGCCCCTTTTTCCTTCTTCCCGACAGTAACGCGGGATCAAGCCTGATCGATATCGCGCAGAAAAAAGGGAAGGCGAACCTTACTAAGGCGCCTTCCCCCCTTTTTGTTCCCGGCTAGTGTTTGATCTTGGCGAACACCTCTTCTGCATCCTGCTCGAACGTCGGGCAGCGATCGGCAGTGTGGCATTTGATGCAGAGCTTGATGTCCGGTTTTGGAGTCGGGATCGGTTTCATCTCGGCAAGATGTTCTTTGGCGAAACCGTGACAGGACTCGCACTGGACGTTGACCAGTTCGAGTTGCTGCTGCTTCATTGAGAAGCCTTCCGGCTGTTCAAAACGTGTCGTATGGCATGCCAGGCATTTCGGATCGAACTGTTTCGATTTGTCGACAAGCGTCTGATACGCGTGCGCGTGAGCTGTCGTATGCCATGTCTTCACCTGACCGGCGTGGCATGGCTCGCACGCGCTCACTCTCAGGGCAACGTCGGCCAGTGCAGGCTTGCTTTCTCCCCCGCCGCCATAGATCTCGGCGATTTCTTCGTTGTACTGCGAAATCATCGCCTTGATGTCTGCATTGTCCGCGATGGAGTCATCAAATGGAACCAGCTTGTTCTGAGCCGTCTTGCTGCCGTCGAGCAGGACTTCAAGGATGCCCAGATGCTGACCTTTTTCCCCTGCCTGAACGATCAGGGTGTCTTCAGCTTCGAACGGATCGGCTGTCTTCTGCTTGTCATGACCGCCGACCACGAGATCGATTCCTTCGACGCGGCGCGCTATCACCCAGTCGCGGTTCGTTCCCTGGTGGGTAAGGACGATGACGTAGTCAACCTTGCCTGCCAACTCTTTCAGAATCGAATCTGCCGCCTCGAGCGGATCCTGTACGCTGGCGGCTCCGTTGGTGATTTCGCTGACTCTGGAGGTCATTTCGGAGGTGTCTCCGATTACGCTCAGGATAGCCACGTTCTTGTCGTTGACCTTCTTGGTTACGTAGCGCTGGAAAATGTGGGCGCCGTTTTCATCCACCAAATTTGCAGAGATGAATGGGAAGCCGTGTTTCTTCTCCAGTTCCTTGAGATAAGGAATTCCAAGGACCAGGTCGAGGTCGCCGACGTTGACGGCGTCAATTCCGACGTGCTTATAGATCTGTACGATCAGTTCCGCCTTCAGACGGGCCGACTGCTGAACTGATTCAGGGATCTCCTCGTCTTCGTTGAGCAGGTCTCCCGAGTCTACAATCACCAGTCCCTGATTCCGATACTGTTCGAGATAAGTGGCCTTTTTGTACAGCCCGCCGAGCTGTACCCCTGTCTCCATTCAGCCACAGGGCTCCGTGTACCCCATCACATTGCTGCTGTAAGCGACGGTGATTTTCGTGCCGTCGGCCGCGCGCGACGATTCCGTCGGCAACCCTATCGAGAGAAGGGCTGCTATGCTCACGAACAAGAAAGCAAAAACAAATACTCTTTTCATCCTGATCCTCCAGAGGGAATCACCCGGTCAGGACATCGGGTCCCTCATTTTCCCTGTAACCAAACTGAAAGCGCGGCTATCATAACATCACTCTCTCCCTTTCTCACCAGAATTCCTGGACAGGAAAGGATACCTTCTAAACATTGCGCATCCTGATGGGGTATGATATTTTTATCGACTTTATACTTGTCGAAGGAAGGTACCGTGGGCACAACGAAGCTTACCCGAAAACAAATACTCGCAGAAGATCCGTTTCATGCTGCAATAATCCGTCTTCTGGAATTCTTCAGCCGGAACAGGAGACTGATCTCGGTGGCGGTGGCTGTTGCAATCGTCCTTATAGTCGGCGGCTATTTCGGGCTCAAGTACCTGGGCAAGAGAGAAACTGCGGCTCAGGGACAACTGGCGAAAGCGATGAGCTTCTATCATGGTGCGGTGGATCCTGAGGCAACCGATGATCCGTTCAGCAAAGGTGCCGTTCCGACATTCAAGAGCGATGCTGACAAATACAGGGCCGCGGCAAAGGAGTTTTCGGATATAGCTTCCGGATGGGGGTTCGACAAGGTATCGATAGTGGCGAAGTACTATCTCGGACTCTGCCAGCTTCAGCTTGGTGACAAGCAGGAAGCGGCAGCGAATCTGCAGTCTGTGGCCAACAACTCCAGGCAGCGCACGATCGGGTTCCTGGCCAAGAAGGTACTGGCGGCCCATTATCTCGAGGAGGGGAATCACGCGAATGCGCAGGACATTCTCCAGGGCATGATTAAGGACCCGCAATGCGATCTTCCGAAAGAGGATCTTGCGATACAGCTTTCCCAGGCCCTGGCCGCTCAGGGAAAACACGATGAAGCCGTCAAAGTGCTGAGAGACGCCAGCACCGAGGGTGCGGAATTCAGTACACTGAAACAACGGCTGGTTACGGAACTCGACAGGCTGCAGAAGGCGTCCGGGACCGGGCGGCAGCCATAACCCCGGTGGACCCTCGGCGAGACCGGGAAAAGCGCCGTAAGTCCTTGTGTTTCACGGGTCTTATCCTTGACAAAATCTTCCCGTTAATATAATTTCCCCCTTCGCCGCAAGGCAGGAGTAGTAGAGTGTTCATTGAAATCGAGGACCTGAAGCCTGAGCCGCTTCACGTCCACCACACATACGGAATCGGAGAAATCAGGTTTTCTCACGACGATGCGGCGCTGAGCAGACCGGTGACTGCCGATTTCGTCCTTACTCACAAGGACGGGGAACTGCAGGTGGGAGGAACAGTCGAGACGGCGATCCGCTGCACGTGTTCCCGGTGTGCCAGGGATTTCACGCGGGATGTGTCCGCGACCTTTGATCTATCTTATCTGCCGCAGCCGGAGTGGACCAGCGAGAACGCCGAGATAGAGCTTCGGTATGAGGACATGGAGGTCGGGTACTACGACGGCATAACCTTTGATGTGGATCTCATGGTGCTGGAGCAGATCGAGCTGGCAATCCCGATGCGGTTTGTCTGTCGGGAAGACTGCAAAGGGTTGTGCTACAAATGTGGAGCCGATCTCAACGAGGGGACATGCCAATGCAAGGCTGAGGAGGTGGACTCCCGGTTGTCTGTTCTACTGGAGTTCAAGAAGAAGTCCGGCAGATGAAATCGACGGTTTTGTGGGTTTTAACCAATAATCCCCTAAAAGATGGAGAATAGCGTTCATGCCGAATCCGAAGAGGAGACATTCCAAATCACGCCGCGGGAAACGCCGGGCACATGATTTTCTGACCCCACTCAATCCTGGCAAGTGTCCTAACTGCCAGGAATTCAAAGCGCCGCATCAGGCCTGTCCGAAATGCGGATATTACCGGGGGCGGCAGGTGATGGCGGGCGAAGAAGAGATTTGACAGGGGCCGCCGTGTCGCGCTTCTGAACAGGCACGGGCGCCGTTGCGTGTGCCCGCTGTCGCTAAACGAGCATAACCGAGCATTTTCCCTTGCTGACAATGATCAAGATTGCTGTCGATAGCATGGGGAGCGACAGTTCCCCCCACAGTGAAGTAGAAGGAGCCGTTCAGGCCGCTAAAGCATACGGTGTGAACGTTGTGCTTGTTGGAAAAGAGTCTCTGATTGCCCCTCTTCTCAAAGAGGCCGGAGGGAACGGGCTGCCCATTGAAATCCGCAATGCCACGCAGGTGATCGCCATGGATGAAGCCCCCACGGCCGCGCTTCGAAAGAAGAAGGATTCGTCCATAAGGGTTGCCGCCGATCTGGTTCGGGAGAAGGTCGCTTCCGGACTCGTGAGCGCCGGCAATACCGGTGCCGTGATGGCCACTTCCAAGATGGTCATAGGCGCGGTTCCCGGCGTGGACCGTCCCGCGCTGGCTACGGTACTCCCCACTCTGAGCGGTCACGCTGTGCTCCTCGATGTCGGGGCGAATGTCGCCTGCAAGCCGCATCATCTGGTGCAATTCGCGGTGATGGGCCATCTGTTCAGCAAAGCGATAGTCGGAATCGAATCCCCGCGCGTGGGACTCATGTCGATAGGGGAAGAGGAGTCCAAGGGGAACGATCTCACCAAGGAAGTCCACAGGACTCTCAAACAGCTTCACCTCAATTTCATCGGCAACGTGGAAGGCCGCGATATCTACAACGGCCGGGCGGACGTCATCGTCTGCGATGGGTTTACCGGCAATGTCGCCCTTAAGACCAGCGAGGGGCTCATCGAGGCGGTCCTGAAGCTTCTGAAAGACGAGCTCTCGAGCAACCTCAAGGCGAAGGTCGGGGCCCTTTTGAGTCAGCAGTCATTCAAGCGGCTGAAGAAGAAACTTGATTACTCCGAGTATGGCGGTGCGCCTCTTATCGGTTTGAGAGGAGTCTCGATAATCTGTCACGGAAGATCCAGCAGCAACGCGATCAAGAATGCCATCCGGGTCGCGAAGGAATTCGCAGAAAATCAGATTAACGCCAGATTGGAAGCGGATCTGGGACAGATAGGCCGGGAATCGAGGGGAATCACTTCAACCAGCCGGTAGAGATTTGCAAAATGCACGCCTGCCGCCGGGTTCTTCCGGAAGTCAAGTCACGGTGTTAGAAGCGCTTGCTTCCACAAGTTTGAATGCTACAATGTGAGCCTTTCCGCGGCAGCTTTTGTGCTCGCCGGTGACCGAATTGAAACGAGGAGGAATCGAATGGCATCGGTAGAAGAGAAGGTCAAGTCAATCATAGTGGATCAGCTGGGTGTCAACGAGGCCGAGGTGACGGCAAACGCATCCTTTGTGGATGATCTGGGCGCCGATTCCCTCGACACGATCGAGCTCGTCATGGCTTTCGAGGAGGCCTTCGGCATCGAGATACCTGACGAGGACGCCGAAAAGATCAGAACCGTTCAGAACGCCATCGAGTATGTCGAAGCTCATGTAAACTGAAGAAGGCCTGATCATGCAGCTGTCCTGACGGCGCCTTTTGCAAACGCAACTCGATAAGATGAGGAACCTGTCATGAAGATAGTTGTCTGCGTGAAATTCGTTCCCGATACCGCAATCAGAATAAAAATAGCTCAGAGCGGGAAAGAATTGGATCTTACCGATGTCTCTTTCGTCGTGAACCCGTATGACGAGTTCGCGGTGGAAGAGGCCCTCAAGATAAAGGAAAAGGTCGGCGGCGAAGTCGTAATCGTAGGAGCGGGATCCGAAGCCGCCACTGCAGGTCTGAGAACCTGCCTGGCGATGGGCGCCGATTCCGCCATCCTGGTCAGTGACAGTTCGCTGGACAATGCCGATTCCTTCGTTCTGGGAACGGTGCTGGCAAAGGTCTGCAGTAGCCTGAATCCTGACCTCGTCCTGTTCGGAAAGCACGCCATCGGAGTCGACAATGGACAGGTGCCGTCGGTTGTCGCCGAACGTATGAACCTGCCGCAGGTGTCGGCAGTCATAAAACTCGATATTCAGGACAAGGCATTCAGCGCACACCGGGACATCGAAGGAGCTCAGGAAATCGTCGAGGGGATCCTCCCTGCTGTCGTTACAGCCCAGAAGGGACTGAACACTCCGCGATATGCATCTCTGAAAGGGATCATGGCCGCGAAGAAGAAGCAGATCGCAATCCAGACGCTCGATTCGCTCGGATTGGCGGCCGAAGACCTGAAACCTCGCGTCTCCATTGAACAGATAAGCATGCCTCCTGCCCGTCCTGCGGGCAAAATACTCAAAGGGGATGTTGCAGAGGTGGTACCCCAACTGGTTAAGCTGCTCCACGAGGAGGCGAAGATCATATAGTCAGTGGGCCGGCCCGACGGACCGGCGTTACGCGATGCCACGAATTATCAAGGAGGGGAGATGGCACAGGGAATCCTGGTTTTCATAGAGGAACGGGAAGGCAAGGTCAAGAAGACATCGCTGGAGGCCCTGCACGCCGCGAGAAAGCTTGCCGACCAGATGAACGAGACTGTTCTGGCCGTGCGGATGGGCGCAGGGGAGCCTGCGGCGGATCTCGCTCACTATGGCGCCGACAAAGTGATCACCGCCCGGCATGAACTTCTCAGTTCCTATTCTACCGAAGGCTACTGCGACGCGTTGTCCCAGGTGGTTCACAAGACGGAGCCGCGCTTCATCCTGGGTTCGGCCGGCGCTATGGGCAGGGACCTTCTCCCAAGGCTGGCGGCGAGACTTGGAGTCGGACTGGCTCAGGATTGCGTTGAAGCTCACATTGTGGATGGCTCACAGCTCGAGTGCGTCCGCCCGATCTATGCCGGCAAGGCCTATGCGAGAGTGAGGCTTCTGATGACTCCGGCAATGGCGACGCTCCGTCCCAATGTCTTTTCGCTCGGAGCTCCCGATTCCAGTCGCAGCGCGGAAGTCGAAGAGTTCGTTCCCGGGCTGGACGCGTCCCGCATCCGCGTCTCTGTGAAGGAGATCAAGGCAGGGTCGGGGCAGAAAATCGAGCTTACAGAAGCAAATATCATCGTTTCGGGCGGAAGAGGCGTGAAAGGTCCTGAGAATTTCCCGATGATACAGCAGCTTGCCGAAGCGCTCGGCGGTGCGATGGGCGCTTCACGTGCGGCGGTCGATGCGGGCTGGATCGATCACCAGTACCAGGTAGGGCAAACCGGGAAGACAGTCTCGCCGACTTTGTATGTTGCGTGTGGAATCAGCGGCGCCATTCAGCACCTTGCCGGAATGTCTTCGTCCAGGTATATTGTCGCGATAAACAAAGACCCGGAAGCTCCTATCTTCAACATTGCCGATTACGGAATAGTGGGAGACCTCTTCGAGGTGGTCCCCGCTCTGACAAACGCAGTGAAGGAACTCAAATCTTCGTGAAGAAGGGTCATACTTCGGGATCGCGTTTACTGTCGGCAGTGTGGCGCTGTCCTGAACCGGTGACCGTCAAGGTCATGTACAGTAATGGCTAACTTTGCAGGATTTGGGAGGCTGTGGGAAGGACCCCGTCAGCGCTGGTATCTCCTTCTGTTGGAGAATCTGCGCAGTAGTCTGTCGTGGCTCGACGTCTTCATCGGATGCTGCGCGGTCACGATCCTGTCTGTCATCCTGATAGGATTCCGATACCAGGATATCCCCGATTACAAGGTCGGGCAGATCGCAGATCAGGACGTGCGCGCGGCACAGGACCTGATATATGAAGACACCGATGCCACCGCCCTGAAGCGCGCTGCAGCCGAATCCGAGATTCCCGCGCTGTACCAACTGCAGTCAGACCTCATCGCCGAAAAAAAGAAATCCATCTCCCGCGCTTTCCTCGTCGCCCGCGACGTTCTTGCCGAGAATTCCATTACTCCCAAAACCGAACTGACGCCCGAGGTCGTGCAGGACCTGATCGGGGAGCTGAAATCACAGCTCGGCCGCACCTTCCCCGACAGCATCCTTCCTGTTCTGTTGCGGCAGCACTTTAACCCTGTTCTCGAAGGGCGCATCATTAAAGTGTTAAGTACGGTCCTAAGTGATGGGATAATCGGGGATCGCGGTGAGTTCCTGAAGGATCAGCGCGCAGGGATCACGATTCGCGACAGTTCTTTTCCTTTCGAACACCCGCTCGTTGATGCGAACCTGGTCAGGGACCTGGCCGGTGCCCGGGAATACCTCCGGCAGTTTCGTCTGGATTTTGCCGACCTGCCGCAACGGGACCGGAATGTGCTCATGCAGTATCTTGAAAGCGACCTCTTTCCGACGCTCCTCTATAACCGGGCCGAAACCGAAGCCAGAAGGGCTCATGCCTCGAGGCGCGTGCGTCCGGTCGAGGTCCAGATACGGCAAGGACAGACGATCATACGCAGCGGTGAGCAGGTGAGTGCGAACGTGCTGATGCAGCTCAACGCGCTGCGCAATCTCCGGAGACCCCGTTCGCTGTTCTGGCAGTTCATAGGGTATTTTTTGCTCGGTCTCGTCTTTATCTACTCGATGTGGCGTTATCTGGTCTTCTATCAGCCCCGGCAACGCAAGATCCGCAATTATATGATGCTGATGCTGGTGATCATCGCATCACAGCTGCTTACGATACGGATCGCCACAGCGCTGGCGGACATTCTCGGCGAACGCTTCCAGCGATTTCACGACCCGATGGTCCTTTATTATGGAGTTCCGTTCGCCTTTGGCGCCCTTCTGACGACCCTGCTAATAAATCAGAATCTCGGGATCATCTCTTCCATAGTCCTGGCGGTACTGACTGGGCTTTTCTACGGCGATGTCGATCTTGCCGTATACCTGATTACCGGCAGCCTGGCAGGCATCTACAGTGTCCGGCAGTACAAGGACCGCGCCGCCATCCTGAAGGCGGGGCTCACCATTGGAATTGTGAATCTTCTCTGCCTTGGAGGGCTTGATTTCCTTCGTCAGGCGCCGCTGAGGTTCTCCGACATTCTTGATCAGTTCGCACTGGCGCTGGTCAGCGGAATCCTGGCCGCAGCGCTTGCATCGATAATGCTCCCGGCGCTTGAGGCGCTTTTCAAAATCGCAACCGACATCAGGCTTTTAGAGCTTTCGAATTTGAATGCCCCGATACTGCGGAGACTGGCGGTCGAGGCTCCCGGCACCTATCATCACAGCCTCATGGTGGCAACCCTTGCCGAAGCCGCCGCTGAATCGGTGGGAGCTAATCCCCTCCTCGCCCGAGTGGCGGCGTACTACCACGATATCGGCAAAATCGTGAAGGCCGAGTACTTCGTGGAGAACCAGTCTTACGGCACAAACAAACACGAGGAACTTTCGCCCAGCATGAGCTACAGCATCATCTCCGGGCATATCAGGGATGGACTGCAACTTGCCAGGGAGGTGGGGCTGCCACAGCGCATCAGCGATATGATTCCGCAGCACCACGGCACGAGGGTGATGACGTACTTCTACCAGAAGGCGAAAGAAAACAGTGAAGCGGGGGACGGAAAGAGTATTGAAAAGGATTTCCGCTACCCCGGCCCGAAACCGCAAGGCAAGGAAGCTGCCATCATGATGATGGCCGATTCGGTTGAAGCCGCTTCCCGGACCCTTACAGATCCGAGCCCGCCGCAGATCGAGGCAATGATCGGAAGGCTGGTCGACGGAATCGTCCGTGACGACCAATTTGACGAATGCGATATCACCCTGAGAGATATCCAGCTTGTGAAGGCAAGCTTTGCACAGATTTTGAACGGCATTTTCCATCATCGTATTGAGTACCCAGGGTATGACTTCACCCAGTCGGAGATTGTCCGGAATCCAGGTTCTGAACAGACAGAGACGGTTTAAGATCAATCGCGCATCTGTCGCACTCTTCTGTTCCGCTCTGCTTGAAGCGCTCGGGGAGCAGGAAAGGACGCTTTCAATCGTCTTCTTGAGCGACAACGAGATACGGGCATTGAATTCCCGGTATCGTCAACGGGATTATGCTACCGACGTACTCAGTTTTTCTTACGGAGTCTCAGAAATCGAAGGGCGCTCCTTTTTGGGAGAGATTGCAATCGCGCCCCTGGTTGCGGCCGGACATGCACACAGCTCAGGAGCTTCCCTCGAGAAGGAACTCCGCACTCTGCTGGTGCATGGAGTGCTGCACCTTTTGGGATACGACCACGAAACGGACGGGGGGGAGATGAACAGGTATCAGAGAAGACTGCTGCGCAGAAGGTTCTTCCTGCAACCGGCTCCGATATTGCGGTCGGAAATGGCTAAATGATTCTTCTTAATATAGAAATAATCCTGATAGCGGGTTTTCTGTTCTTTCTCTTCTTCCTGTCTCTCGTCGAGAGTGCCATGACGCAATCGAGCGCACTCACGCTGCGGATGATGATGGAGCGGCCTGACAGGCCCGCCTCCCCGCTCGTCCCGGCAGTGCTCGAGGACAAGATGCTTATCCTGGTGCCGCTCCATTTCGGAATCCAGATCTCGATCATCACGGTTTCAGTCCTGATCACGCACCTGAGTCTTTTGACGTGGCCGCGGCACGGACTTCTGAATTCCCTGGTAGCCGTCATCCTGATCTCATTGGCTTTCAGACAGCTGCTGCCGCGGCTTCTCACCCAGAACGAACCTGAGAAAAAGCTACTTAGCCTTTTGAGGTACTTTAGTCCGGTCTACGTTGTTCTCCGCTTCCTCACTGTCCCGATTTCGAGTGTCCTGAGCATCTACCGGCAGATGCACGAGAAGGTGGAAAACGGCGGGGAACCCGAGGATGAAGAGACGACCGACGAAGAGATACAGGCATATCTCGAGATCGGCGAGGATGAGGGCATCCTGCAGGAAGAAGACAGCAAGCTTATCCAGTCCGTCGTCGAATTCGGCAACACCCTGGTTCGGGAAGTCATGACTCCCAGAACCAGGATCATCGCCTGCGAGGAGAACGTAACGATCGGGGAATTGCGCGATACGATGGTCATCAACCGGCACTCGCGCATCCCGATTTACCGTGGAGACATCGACCATATTATCGGCGTAGTTTATATCCGGCGCCTGATGGCCGAGTACGTGAAAGGGAAGGAGACCGACCCGATTACTTCTTTGATTAATCCGGTCTTGTTCGTTCCAGGGACTAAGAGGGTGTCGAAGCTGCTGAAGGAGCTCCAGGAGCGTGGAGACCATGTGGCGATCGTGATAGACGAGTTCGGTGGCGTCGCAGGCCTCGTTACCATCGAAGATCTCGTGGAGGAGATAATCGGTGAAATACGGGATGAAGACGAGGCGAAGGTGAGCAAGGTGATTGAGGAGGGGCCCAGAACCTTCGTCGTTCGCGGCAGTACCGAACTCTCGCGCCTGGAAGAACTGTCTGGAAAGAGATTCGGGGAGCTGAACTGCTCCACTGTTGCCGGTCTCGTTATGTCGTATCTTGGGCGCGTTCCCGCTCCCGGGGAAGTGTTTGATCTCGACAATATCAGCGTCAGGATCCTTGATGCCGATCGCAAGCGCGTACACTGGATACGGATTCAGCTTCCCTAGGTCATCGAGGAGAAGCCTCCTGAAGCAGTCGGATGAGCCGATCGAAACCATGTTTGATGCCGCGGACCGCAAATTCATGAAAAAGGCGCTGTCTTTGGCCGAGAAGGGGCTGGGGATGGCGAGCCCGAACCCGAGTGTCGGGTGTGTGATCGTCAACGCAGGGCGAATTGTGGGCCAGGGCCGGCACGAGTACGCGCGTGTTGACCACGCCGAGGTCCACGCGTTGCGTCAGGCTGGTGAACTGGCGCGCGGAGCGACCGCATATGTGACGCTGGAGCCGTGCTGCCATCACGGAAGGACGCCGCCATGCGTGCACCGGGTGATTGAAGCCGGGATCCGCAGGGTGGTGGTCGGCAGGACGGATCCGAATCCTGCTGTCTCGGGACGCGGTATAGAAATCCTTCGTTCCGCAGGAATACAGGTGGATGCCGGTCTGATGAAGGAAGAAGCGGGGAGGATCATCGAGCCTTTTGCATGCCGGATTACTTCCGGCCTTCCGCTGGTAATCTCCAAGGTCGGAATGTCGCTCGACGGCAAGATCGGCACGGCCAGAAACGCCGATCCCTCCATCAGCTCTCCGGAGGGGAAGGAATTCGGACACTCATTGAGGCTGCGTACGGATGCGCTGCTTGTGGGCGTGGGAACGGTTCTGGCAGACAATCCGCTGCTCACATACAGAGGAAAGCTTCCGAAGGCGCGTCCGCTGCTGCGTGTGATACTCGATCCCATGCTTCAGACTCCACCGGCTTCGCGCGTTTTTGAAAATCCGTCGCCCGTCCTGGTTTTCTGCCGAGATGCGGCGCCAGGCGCCTGCCGGCAACAACTCGAGGATCGCGGTGCGGAAGTCGTCAGCGTCCCGGGTTCGGAAGACGAACTCGATCTGGTTGCCGTCCTCGCTGAGTTGGGGAAGAGAGATGTTTTGGGCTTGCTGGTGGAAGGAGGAAGCCGGATCCACTGGGCATTCCTTTCGAGGGGACTGGTCGACGTTTTTTATTTCATCATCGCGCCCCTGGTGCTTGGCGGAAACGATGCCGTTCCGTCTGTAGGAGGGCGGGGGTATGACTCCGCCGCGGAGGCCTTGAAGTTCAGGATCCGGAAATCCTTTCATGTGGGGCCGGACATTGTACTTGAGGCATATCCTTCCTGTTCGCGATCGATTATCTCTCCGTGGCTTTCTTCAGATACAGTTCCATCCGGCGTGCCAGATCCCGTGACTTCATCAGATCCGAAATAACGGCGACGCTTGCCGCACCCGCTGCCAGGATCTCGGGTACCCGGGCAAGCCTTATACCCCCGATCGCAACAACCGGGAGCGGTGAGATCGCGCAAATCCGTCTGAGCCGCTGAATTCCGACCGCCGGAGACGGGTTGTCTTTTGTTGAGGTTTCGTAAACGGGGCCGAACCCTATGTACTGTATGGGGAGGCCAAAAGCCCGACGCGCCTGTACACTCGAGTGCGTCGAGAATCCGATGATGCGGTCGTTCCCGAGGAGTGAACGCGCCGCGTCCGGCGGAAGATCGTCCTGGCCGAGATGCACGCCCATTGCACCTGAAGACAATGCAAGATCACAGCGGTCGTTGACCACAAGCGTTACGCCTTTTCCTATCGCGAAATCGACGCATTTTGTGAGATCGCGCAGCAGTTCCTGCAGCGGTGTTGACTTGTCGCGGATCTGTACCAGTGTGGCCCCGCCCCGCACCAGATCCTTGAGAATGCTCAGATGGCTGGGCCGGCGGGAGAGTTTCCTGTCGGTTATCGGGTATACAGGCGGCAACTCGAAACGCATCGTCAGAACTTTTCCAGAAACCGGGTATGGATGCGGCCGGCTCGGAAGTTTTCGTCCCGGAGAATCTTCTGATGGAGAGGGATGGTAGTCTTGACTCCTTCGACGACCGTCATCTCGAGGGCCCGTTTCATCCTGTTGATTGCTTCCTGTCGGTCCCTTCCGCAGGTTATCACTTTGGCGATCAGCGAGTCGTAAAAGGGTGAAACGACATATTCGGTGTACGCGGCCGTGTCGACCCTCACTCCTATTCCGGTAGGCGGGTGGAAAGTCGTCAGCTTTCCCGGTGACGGGAAGAACGTGTCGGGGCATTCGGCGTTAATGCGGCACTCTATGGCGTTTCCACGTATTGCAATGTTCTTCTGCGTGTATCCGAGTTTCTCGCCGGCGGCGATTCTGATCTGTTCCTTGATGAGGTCCACTCCGACGACCAGCTCGGTAACGCCGTGCTCGACCTGAATCCTTGTGTTCATCTCCATGAAGTAGAAGTTGTGCTTCTCGTCGACGATGAACTCCATTGTGCCGGCATTGGTATAGTTCACGGCCCGTGCCGCCCTGACTGCCAGCTCTCCGATATGGTTCCTCAATTCCGGCGTGAGATAGCACGACGGTGCCTCTTCCAGCAGTTTCTGATACCGCCTCTGAATCGAGCACTCGCGCTCTCCGAGGTGGACGACGGTTCCAAAACGGTCTGCCAGGATCTGAAACTCGATATGCCGGGCGACCGGGATATACTTCTCTAGGTAGACATCGCCGGAGCCGAAGGCCGCCGACGCTTCGTTCTGTGCGACTTCCAAAGCCGCCGGGAGTTCCTCCGGTGTCGAGATGATGCGCATTCCCTTGCCGCCGCCGCCGGCAGAGGCCTTGACGATGACGGGATACCCCATTTCTCTGGCTTTGCCTGCAGCCGTCACGGTGCTCTTGATCTTTTCGGTCCCTGGCACAACCGGCACCCCGGCATCTTTCATGGCTTTTCGGGCGGCTTCCTTGTCGCCCATCATCCGGATGACCTCGGGCGACGGGCCTATGAAGGTTATGCCGCATGCTTCGCAGACCTCAGCGAAGTACGCGCTTTCTGCCAGGAAACCGTATCCGGGATGAATGGCGTCGGTGTTTGTGATTTCCGCCGCGCTTATCACGGCAGGGATGTTCAGGTAGCTTTCGCTGCTGGAAGCGGGACCGATGCAGACGGCTTCGTCAGCGAAGCGGACGTGGAGCGAATGCTGATCCGCCTGAGAATAGACTGCGACCGTGGGGATTCCCAGTTCCTTGCATGCGCAGATGATGCGCAACGCAATCTCTCCCCTGTTCGCTATCAGGATCTTTCGAAACATTGCCAAACCAGCCTTATTGTTGGGGTCGGATGGCAAAAAGCTTTTGCCCGAATTCGACCGGACTGCCGTTTTCAAAATAGATCCGGACAACCTCTCCCGCAATGTCAGACGGGATCTCGTTCATGAGCTTCATTGCTTCGACCAGGCACAGAATAGTCCCTTCACTGACGTGGTCACCCGTCTTCACATAGGGTTCTGCTTCCGGAGAAGGGGCCCGGTAGGCCGTGCCTACGATCGGAGAGGTAATTATGTGGAGTCCGCTCTCTTCATCCTCTGAACTGACGGCCGCTCGGACGGCTGTTTCAGCGGCAGCCGGCGAAGAAGTCGTGAAGCTGGTCCTGGCCTTGGGGGACGGGATTGGTGCAGGAACCGATTCCCGCGTGAGTTCCCGCTTCAGTCTGATTTTCGTGTCTGAATGCTCCAGTTCGAATTCGACTATGTCGCTCTGGAGGACTTCGTGGATAAGATCTTTTACTTCGTTGATGTCCATGAACTAGTTCCTGGTGTGCATGATCGGCTGATTCAGCGGCAGCGGACGAACACGACAAGTGATCCGTTGGCGCGAGGGGCGGATAATAACACCAATGAGCGGGACTTGTCAAAACCGTGTGAAATCTGTGCCTTGTCGTCGGGCTTCCTGACCGGGACGTGTGCAGTCCCGGTCAGGGATGATGGTGGCTATTTTATTATCCGTGGAGTCACGAAGAAGAGCACTTCCTGGGTGCTGCGCGAGACAGCCGTCCGGCGGAAGAGGTTGCCGATGACGGGCAGGGAACCCAGTCCGGGGACTTTGTCCTGAGCGTCCGATTCCTGGTCGATCAGAATTCCTCCGATTACGGTGGTGCCGCCGTCGGTGACGAGCACCCGCGTAGTCGACTCACTGGTCCGGATTGAAGGAATGCCGTTTACATGTCTGCCGAAATCCGGCGTGTTGTTCTCGACTTTCAGGTCGAGGACGATGTTGCCTTCATACGTGATCTGGGGCGTGACTGTCAAAGTCAGAGCTGCGTTCTGGAACTGCACGCTGATCGTATTGTTGGCGATGATCTGAACCGGGAACCGCAGTCCCTGGGTGATGACGGCAGGGCTGTTGTTCTGGGCGGTGACTTTCGGCTGCGAAATCAGTTTGGCCAGCCCCTTGCTCTCACCTGCGGTAATTGCGGCATCGAGCAGGAACGTGTCGAAGATATTGCCGATCGATATTCCGACTCCGCCGAAAGCCTTGGTAGCGGGCAGGTTGACATTGTAATTGCCCGCGTTCTGGCTGGAGGTTCCGGTGCTGACCGCCGCCGATTCCGTTGCCTGATCTGAAGCCGCGCCCCTTCCCGTAACAGGATTGCCGGCGACGAACGTGCTGGTTGGAGTCGCGCTTGGACGGGTGCCGCCGATGGTACCGAAGGTATTGGGGCCGCCGACCGTGACTCGCTGCAGGTTGCCGCCGACGAAGCCGAACTGAATTCCTATATCGCGCGCGAAATCGCGTGTCGCCGACACCACCCTTGCCTCGATTTCCACCTGGGGCTGAGAGGTGTCAAGGGTGTCGATCAACTGTATCATTCTGCTGACGGACTCGGGAATGTCGGTAAGGATCAGCGCATTGGTCCGCTCGTCGACAACGACCGTCCCCCTCGCCGTCTTCTGATCGGCGAGAATTTCCGAGAGCGAGTCCGCTTTGGCGTAGTTCAGTCTTCTAATCCGGGTTTCGAGGTCCGCGGCGAGGAGATTGGCCTTTTTGAGGGCTTCTCTCTGCTGCGCCTCCTCCTGGAGAGTCGCTTTCCTCGTGACCCTGATCAGGTTGCCTTCAATCTGTTTGTCCAGACCGTTGGTCACAAGTGCCATCTCGAAGATCTGGTCCCACGGCATTTTTTCTCCCTTGATCGAGATTTTGCCTTTGATGTCGGGGTCCAGGACGATGTTGATTCCTCCCTCTTCCGCCATGAGCCTGAAGAAGTCGATGAGAGGTATTTCGACCAGATCCAGCGTCAGGGGCTGTCCCGAGAATCGCAAATGGCTTGACGCGACCGCGGGCGCAGGAGGCGCGGGATTCTTCGGAGCCGGCGGCTCCAGCGGGAGCCGCGGTGGATTCGAGAAATCGTCGGCCTTCGCCATCCGGACCGTTGGAAGCGTCGCTTTTGCCGGGGGTGCCGGCTTTGGAGTCTCCTGCACAACCGGCTTCGGCTTGACTGCAAGCGGAGGCGCCGGCTTGGCTGCTGCCGGAGTCGGTCTTACCTCAGGCGCAGGGGCCGGTGGGGCAACCGCGGACTTCACCACGGGAGCGGGTTTGGGAACGTCAGTGTCGAAGACAATTCTGACTGAACTTGCATCGCTGGTGATCCTGTGTTTGCCGTGCGTTTCCTCGAGGTCAAATACGACACGCGCGATGGGAGAAGGGATGTCCTGAAACTGCTGCACCCGTACTCTCTTTACGGCGGCCGCATTTACTGCGAGGCGTGTGAAGCTCACCTTGTTCCGGGTGTTGGGGAAATCGAGCACCAGCCGGGCGGGATCCTCAACGAAGAAGTCCTGGGGAGCAATGAGCCTGTCGGTCATGACTGTAACGGTCAGGTTATCCGCGTCTGGATCGATCTTTATGTCAGTGATCGCGCCGGGTCCGGAAGTCTCCGCTGCCTTTGCCGCAGAACTGTCTCGAGACGGCCCGGCACCGACGGAATTATCTTGAGCACTGTCCGTTCTGGGAACGGCAAATGCCAGGATAAAGAGAAGAGCTGCCAGTGTGAGCCCCTTCACTCTGATCAATGCAAGATTTTTCATACCAGTTATCCTATGGTGTCCTTAGCCTTTTGGTCACATCCTGAGTCAGGATCTTTCCAGATCTCAGCCTGGTTTCACGAACGAGCGTAATGGAGTCGACATCAATGGTTTTAAGATACCCGTCAAAAAGCCTGTCTCCTTCGCGTAGGAAGTACGCTCGGTTGTCGGCCCCGCGGACGACGGCCAGCCGCCCCGATCCACGAAGCGAGATTCCCTGGAGAACTGCCTGGGCGATATAGGTGCCGGCTATTCCCGGTGGCGGAAGCCCTCGCGACAGTTCCTCGTCAGCCGGCTTGTCTTTTTTGATGAGGAGCAATGGATTCAGGAACGGGTCCCTCCGGTTGGTCGGCCTGAAGGGCACTCCGGCAGTCCGCACCTCGGAGGCGACAGATCTTTTCGCAGGTTCCACGCCGGCCGTCGCCTCCGGATTGCCGCTCCGTGCGATTGGAACGTTAAGGAGAAGCGTTGCAAGCAACGCGAGAATTACTCTTGAGCAGTTGACTTTCACCGCCGCGCCTCCTTCTTTACATCATCGGTCTGATCGGGGGGCTGATCTTCCCTGAAAACAAAGGTTGTCGCCGTGCAGGCCGCAGTGAGGGTTCTCCTTGTGTCGGGCTGCTTATCCAGTCCTGTGATGGTGATGGATCCGACGTCGATGATTCGTGTCGCCTGGCTGACCTTTTCAAAAAAGGAGCCCAGGCCGTTGTAGTTGCCTTCGACTTCGATCTTGATCGGCCAATCGGAATAGAACTCGCGCGGGATCACGGGCTGGGGCGTGAACTTCTTGATCTTCAGGTTGCTTGACGTCGCCATTGTCTGGACGCTTCTGAGAACGGTGGGAGTCTCTTTTTCCGACGGCAGGATGCTCTGCAGCACTGCGAGCCGCTCCTCGAGTTGGGCCAGTTTCTGCCTGAAGAGCTTGAGCCGGCTTTCGATAGCCGTTCCCTGGGCAACCGATCGTTCCAGTTCCCGAATGTCTTTGTGGATGGCATCGCGCTCGTCGATTTTGCCATCCAGGTAATAGAAGTAGAAGACGACAGCCAGGCCGACCAGAACGACGGCAAGGATTACCATCTGAGTCGAACGTGGCAGATTCTCAAAACGAAAATTATCCAGTGCCATTGTCGTCACTCCGCCTGAGATTTGCTGATGCTGACGCAAGAGAGGGAGAACTTCGATGCGTCCTTCTGGTCCTCGATCATATCAAGATCGACACTCTTGAAGATCCCGCTCCCCGCGAGGCCGGTCATGAAGTCGGGGATCACCTCCGGCTGCTGCGTGTAGCCGACAATCTTGATCAGATCCGACTTCTGGCTGAGCGATGTGAGCCACAGGACGCCGTTGCTCGGGATGCTTTCGAGCACCTTGTTCAGGAGAAGCACCGGTCCGGTCTGGTTTTCCTTAAGCTTTTCGATGACGTCGATCCTGTTCTGGCGCATTTTCGTCAGCTGCTCGAATCTGGCGATCTCCTTTTTCAGCATCTGCAGACGCTGTTCTTCGAGCCGGAGTCGCTCCCGCCTTTCGGTGCCGGTCTGGATTTGCTGATGCACGTAATACGTCCAGATTCCCATTGCGCCGACTGTAAACAGGAAGAACGCCGCGAACACAAGGCCCGTCCGCGAGACGTTCAGATTGACAAAGCTCTTGCGTTTGCGGACGACGGTGTGATCTATCAGCAGGTTTACTTTAATCATAACCGCTCTATCCCTCGGCACTCCGGAGTGCCAGACCGATCGCGATCGCGAGATCCGGAGCGCGTTCGGCGATCATTGAGGCTGAGAATTGATTGGGGTCGAATTTGATTTTCCGGAAGCTGTCGAATTTCTCGACAGGGATCTCGAATTTCTTGGCCAGGGTCTCTATCAGCCCGGGGGTATGGGCTGCGCCGCCGCTCACGATCATCCGGTCGATATGGTCTATCGTCGTGGTGGACTTGAAGAAGTCGTAGGTCTTCTGGATTTCCAGACAGATGATCTCGGTGACCGACTCTATGACGTGGCGCACCTCGCCCGCGTCGATGTTCTCGAGCGTTTCACCGTGTTTGAGACTCTGGGCCTGGCCGTAATTCAGATTGAATTCCTTCTGGATGAATTCCGTGTACTGGTGCCCTCCGACTCCGACGTCGCGCGTGAAAAGGAAATCAGTGCCGCTGACAATGTTGATCGTCATGGTGGTGGCGCCGATATCGAGCAGCGCGATCGTGTTCTTGGTTGTCGGCCCGTAGTTGATTTCGTAGGCGTTCTGGAGGGCAAAAGCGTCGACGTCGACCAGAACCGGGGTTTTACCCGCCATCTTTATGACGCTTGTATAGTCGGTGATCTTGTCTTTTTTGACGGCGACGAGGAGGATGTCCAGGTTGCCCGTTCCCGGATTCTCGCCCAGTACCTGGTAGTCGAGATTGACGTCGGCGATATCGAAGGGGATGTACTGTTCCGCTTCCCACCTGATCGACTCGGCAAGGTCCTCCTCGCTCTGGGGGGGGAGAGAGATTTTCTTTACGATTACCGAGTGACCGGAGATCGACGTGTTGATCCGCCCCGTTTTGATTCGCTGGTTTGTAAAGATGTTGTTGATGGCGTCGGAGACGGGCAGTTTCGAAATGATTACTCCGTCGACGATGCAGTCCGGCGAGAGCTCTTCGAAGCCGAGGCTGACAAGTTCATACCCTCCGCCGCGCAATGAGCGCAGCTCGGCTGCTTTGAGCGCGCTTGACCCGATGTCCAGACCAACTGCCTGCCTGTTGCGATTGAGGAGACTTAGCATATTATTGTGCGCCTGTCTGATTTGCAATTCAGCTGATTCATTGTGATTCCCCAGGAAGATTTCCCGCCGAAGCAGGTCTTCCTGCTACTCTTATCGTTCCGGCCGCCGGTCCTGTTGCGCTTTTTCTCAACCGGGGAGGTGACTTGGATCACGAATAGTGACATTCCCTGAGCGCCTACGTCCTGACGGCCTGGCTCCGGCCGCGATAACACCGGATTCAACTTGATGTTTCTTAGGGCTCTTCCATATTTCAGAAAAGATGCGATAATAGGATTCGCTACGGGCAGGGGTTATCGGGTGTAGTGTCTCCCACGTGCAGTGGGGGTGTCTCTATACGGAATAACGAATTTCACTCAATTGTTCTTGACACCTCAGTAGCTCTTGGATAGCCTAAAAGATTGTTCTGCTTAGTAGTTAACCGAGGGAGAATGCAATGAAGAGTTATATTCCCCGTGAGAAGGAAATAGAGAAGAACTGGCACGTGATCGATGCTGAGGGGCAGATCCTGGGGAGACTGGCATCAAGGGCTGCGAGGCTGTTGACGGGCAAGGACAAGCCGACCTACACCCCTTTTCTTGATACCGGCGATCATGTCATCATTATTAATGCCGGTAAGGTGAAGCTGACCGGCAAGAAGTTGACGGACAAATTCTATCGCCATCATACGGGTTATCCCGGAGGATTGCGAGAAACGGCGGCGGGCGTGCTGTTGGCGAAGGATCCCGGCAGAGTGATCAAGGCGGCGGTTTTTGGAATGCTTCCGAAAACAAAGCTGGGAAACGCAATGAAGAAGAAGCTCCGTGTGTATTCCGGCCCCCAGCATCCGCATCAGGCACAGAAGCCGACGCCACTGAGCATTTAGTCCATTTCTTAACAACCGACGGTCTTTACATTCTGCGTCACAGGTAAGGAGTAGAATGGCGACAGTAGAGTACTACGGAACGGGAAAACGAAAGAGCTCAACAGCTCGCGTGCGTCTTTTGCCTGGAGCGGGTCAGGTGAACATCAACAAGCGCGACGTGAGCGACTATTTCAAGAACGAAACTCAGCGTACGGTGATTCGCTATCCGCTCGCCGTTACGGACAGTATTGGCAAGTTCGACATACGGGCTATCGTGAGCGGAGGCGGCACGTCAGGACAGGCGGGTGCCATCAGGCTTGGAATAGCCAACGCACTTCTGGAGTTCAACGCGGAACTGCGCCCGAGGTTGAAGAAAGCAGGGTTGCTCAGCCGCGACTCCCGCATTAAAGAACGAAAGAAATACGGTCAGAAGGGTGCTCGCAAGAGATTCCAGTTCTCGAAGCGATAAAGCCTGAGGAGGTCCTATTTGGTTTCGATAACCATGAAGCAACTGCTGGAGGCGGGGGTTCATTTCGGCCACCAGACCAAACGTTGGAATCCGAAGATGAAGGAATACATCTTCGGTCAGAGAAACGGCATCTATATCATCGATCTGCAGAAGAGCCTGAAGCTCTTCAAAATTGCGATTCAGTTTATGTATGAGCTGGGGGCGCAGGGGAAAAGCGTGTTGTTCCTCGGCACCAAACGCCAGGCCCAGGAAGCGATCCAGGAAGCGGCGCAGCGGACCTCGATGTTCTACGTGAACCAGCGATGGCTGGGAGGGCTTCTTACCAACTTCGTAACGATCCAGAAGAGCATCAAACGATTCCGCGAACTGGAAGAGATGAAGGCGAACGGGCAGTATGACCTGTTCTCAAAGAAAGAGGTCGCACGCTACGAGCGCGAGCGGAAGAAGCTGGAGAAGAATCTCTCAGGAATCAAGGAAATGGCGGGCCTGCCCGACGCCTTGTTTGTGATCGATACGAAGCTCGAGGCGATCGCCATAAAAGAAGCCGCCAAGCTGGGAATTCCGGTCATCGGCGTGGCTGACACCAACTGTGATCCCGACGAAATCGACTACATCATTCCTGGAAATGATGACGCATTGCGCGCCATCCGGCTGGTGACTGAAACGATGGCACAGGCGTACCTCGAAGGGAAAGAGGTGTTCGAGGCACAGCGGAAAGAACGTGCCGAGCAGATGGAGAAACAGCGGCAGGCGCAGCAGGCAGCCGCTGAGGCCGCCCGCAGAGAAGAGAGAGAGACCGCGGAAGCGGGAACGACTGAAGCAGCGCAGCCCGCCAGGACTACGGTCCGAAAGACCCTTCAGCGGAAAGCCAAGGGACCCAGAAAGGGCGAGCAGTCGCAGTCGCAGCCGCAGGCGCAGAAAGCCGAACCTCCAGCTCCTCAGAGCGCGCCGGAAGAGTCGCAGAACCTGCCTGAGCAGGACGAACAGCCTGGCGGGTAGTCGGGCACTTCGCTGCAGATTGAGACATTTTCCACCCTACAATTTCTCCGCACCCCGGGAGTTTCCGGGGGACGGGTGCATGTTTACATGCGTGATGGAGGCGAGTAGCCGTCCGTAAGAGGGGAAAGGAAGTTCAGGAGGCAAAAGTTAATTATGGCCATTAGCGCGGAACTGGTAAAGGAACTCAGAGAGAAAACCGGCGTCGGTTTCATGGAATGCAAGAGCGCTCTCCAGGAGGCCAATGGAGACGTTGACGCGGCGGTCACGATCCTGCGCAAACGCGGGCTTGCCTCGGCTGCCAAGAAGTCAGGCCGTGAAACCAAGGAAGGGCTCATCGGCTCCTATGTCCATAACGGCAAGATCGGGGTTATGGTTGAAGTGAATTGCGAGAGCGATTTCGTCGCACGCAATACCGACTTCCAGAATCTCGTCAAAGACATCGCGATGCATATCGCGGCGAGCGATCCCCGTTTCGTGAGCAAGGAAGATGTCACCGAGGACGTTCTGGCTGCGGAACGAGAGATTTACAAAGAGCAGGCAAGGGCGACCGGAAAGCCGGAAAACGTTCTCGACAAGATAGTGGATGGACGGATGTCGAAGTACTATTCGGAGACCTGTCTGCTCGAGCAGCCGTTTGTAAAGGATCCGTCAACCACTGTGCGCGATCATATCGCGGCCCACATCCAGAAGATCGGTGAGAATATCCAGGTCCGGCGTTTCGTCCGTTATAAGCTCGGTGAATAGCTCCGCGCCCGTACCCAGAAGAGTCCACCAGGGGGTCATATGGAGAACGATGCAGTAAGGCCGCGCTTCCGGCGGGTGTTGCTCAAGTTGAGCGGTGAAGCCCTGATGGGCGGACAGGGCTTTGGCGTCGACCCCATTATGGCGTCCAGGATCGCTGAAGAGATCGCCGAACTCCACTCGGTCGGAGTTCAGGTGGCCGCTACAGTAGGCGGTGGCAACATCGTCCGCGGCATATCGGTTTCGGCTGCGGGGATGGATCGCGTCTCCGGCGATTACATGGGCATGCTTGCGACAGTCATTAACGCGCTGGCGCTGCAGAATGCCCTCGAGAAGCGGGGCGTGCATACGCGCGTCCAGTCTGCCATCGAGATGCGGGAGGTGGCTGAACCCTTTATACGGCGCAGGGCCATCCGGCACCTGGAAAAAGGGCGGGTAGTGATCTTCGCGGCAGGAACCGGGAATCCTTATTTTTCCACCGATACCGCGGCGGCGCTGCGGGCGATGGAGATAGGGGCTGAGGCCATTCTGAAAGCGACGAAGGTGGACGGTATCTACGATTCGGATCCTCTTTTGAATCCCGCCGCGACGCTCTTCGAGAGCCTTAGTTACCGCGAGGTGCTGGCAAGAGGCCTTCGCGTGATGGACACGACGGCAGTGACGCTCTGCATGGAGAACAATCTCCCTATCGTCGTTTTCAACCTTCTGCGCCGTGGTAACATCAAAGACGTGGTCTTGGGTTCGAAAGTCGGTTCCGTCATTCATTCATAGAGTCGTGCTTTCCTGAAGGCTCTTACAGGGAGATAGAATTCGATGATTCGACAGACACTTGATGAAGCTAAGAAAGGGATGGAGAAGTGCGTCGAGGACATGCGCAAGAATCTGGCGAGCATTCGAACCGGACGGGCTTCTGTCAGTATTCTCGATAACGTTCAGGCCAACTACTACGGGAATCTCACACCGATAAACCAGATGGCTTCTCTGTCTGCACCCGATCCGACGTTGATCGTGATCCAGCCATGGGACCCGTCCACCATACCTGCCATCGAGAAAGCGATTCTCGCCTCGGATCTGGGATTGAATCCGACTAATGACGGGAAGGTGGTACGGCTGCCGATACCTCCACTAACTCAGGAAAGGCGCAAGCAGCTGGCGAAGTCGGTGGCGCACATCGGGGAACAGCACAAGGTGGCCGTACGACAGGTGCGCCACGAGGCGAACGACCGGCTCAAGGGATATCAGAGGGACAAGAAGATCTCGGAAGACGAAGAAAAAGACGCTCTGAAGAAAGTCCAGGATCTGACCGACACTCATATAGAGAAAATCGAGGAACTGCAGAAGAAGAAAGAAGCCGAGATACTCGAAATCTGATTCTGCCTCGACCTGTATTCCAGGGGGGTCCAGATGCGGCAAGACGGTCTTATCTATGGTTGGAGCTCCTCCGGGATTCAGAACACGAGAGACGAAAACCTGCGCGACGGACCGCAGTCACCTTCCGTCAGAACATCTGCTATCGAAGATAGATCACCGGGTGCCGGCCTGATCGGCGCCACGGAGTTGCCGGCTCACAAGAGCGTCTTCCGACAAATCAGGGTTTCGGAGACGTGCCTTTTCGGGGCGGTCCCGGGGGACTGGTGAACGCTGTGGGTGTTCGACCGGCGGGATCCTCCGGGTTGGAGCATGGCTTTGCTCGGCTATTCCCTCGGTTCCTCGATTCCAGACATCCGACCGTTGTCGTGCTGTCAGTTGTCCCCGCGGTGGTGGAGGCGGTCAAGACACCGGGGTTGGCCGCGAATAGGGCTTTCTGGCGCCTTGTAACGGAGGGATCCTTCAAGTAATATGACGCATTCAAAAAAGCGGGGTTATCAGAATGATTGCAGCAACGCAGATCAAACGGGGCATGACGATAAAGCTTAATGGCGAGCTGTATCGGGTATTCTCGTTTCAGCATATAACGCCGGGCAACTGGCGCGGCATGGTGCAGACGAAGCTGAGATCGGTAAAGTCAGGATCTATCATCGAGCACCGGTTCCGGTCTGAAGACAGGGTTGAACAGGCTTACCTCGAGACGCACGAGGTCGAATATCTCTACTCGGACGGCACGGACTATTACTTCATGAATACGGAGACGTTCGAGCAGTTCCACCTTTCCTCGGATCTGCTGGAGGTTGCTATTCCGTTCATGACACCGAACATCAAATTGCAGATCGAGTTCCATGAAGGGAAGCCGATTGGCGTGGAGATGCCGGCTGCGGTGGAACTTCGGGTGGTTTCGACTGAGCCCGCGCTCAAAGGAGCGACGGTGAGCAATGTCAACAAGCCTGCGACACTCGAGACCGGGCTGGTCATCCAGGTTCCGCCGTTCATAAACGAAGGGGAACTGATTCGCGTCGACACGAGCGAAGGCAAGTACCTGGAACGTGTGAAAGGATAGCACGTCCGCTCCCGGCACATTCTGTCTGGTAACGTGTAACGCTCGGCATCTGGAGGTTAATCGAACCGATGAAGGAAATAACTCAAAGCCTCCGTCTGTCTCCCAGCGAAATCCCGAACCGCATCTACGGAGTTGAAAACTGGGCGGGGGGATACTTCGGCGTCAGTGAACAGGGAAGTCTGACTGTTCATCCCACGCGTAATCCGCTGATGGGAGTCGAGGTTATTTCGCTGGTGCAGACACTTCTGCAGCGGCGCGTCGCGCCTCCATTTCTACTGCGCTTCCCTCAGATCCTGGACACTCAGATCAAGGAACTGCACGAAGCATTCCGCAATTCGATTGCCGAGTACAACTACGGCGCCCGCCACCGCGGCGTCTACCCGATGAAGGTGAACCAGAAGCGGAGCGTGGTGGAGCGCCTCATGGCTGCTGGGCACCGCTACGAATATGGGCTGGAAGTGGGGACGAAAGCTGAACTCGCCGCCGCTCTGACCCTGACGATCCATCCGAACGCTTTGCTGATCTGCAACGGCGTCAAAGACCGCCGCTACCTCGAATGGGCCATGTTGTCGAAGAAGATCGGGAAGAATCCCGTGCTGGTGATGGAGGAAGTGTCGGACCTGAATAAGATCAGCGAGGTCTCGACGGCACTCGGGATTCATCCGAACCTCGGCATCAGGGTGAGAGTCTTTTCCCGTGGCGCAGGCAAGTGGGAGGAATCCGGGGGAGAGACGTCGAAGTTCGGGATCAATACCATCCAGCTGCTCGACTGTCTGAGGCTCGCCGCTGATCAGGGGCTGGCGCGCTATCTGAAGATGCTGCACTTCCACATCGGTTCTCAGATTACCGACATCCGGAGGATAAAGAACGCGATCAAAGAGGCCGCCCGCGTATACGCGAAGGTGTACAAGATGGGGTTTCCGACCGAGTATCTGAACGTCGGGGGCGGACTCGGGGTGGACTACGACGGCAGCCGTACTGCGTCCGATTGCAGCGTGAACTACAGCATGCAGGAGTTCGCCAACGACATCGTCTACACCATCAATGAGATCTGTCAGTCGGAAAATGTTCCTCCCCCGACGATTGTGACCGAGAGCGGTCGCGCAGTAGCGGCTCACCACGCGATATTCATTACCAATGTCATACGAACTTTGAATCCCGGACTCGGAGGCTCAGAGATAAACCCGTCGAAGGTAGACTCGGAGGTCGTCCGGGAGATGATGGACATTCACAAGGACATCAATCCGAAGAATTTCCGCGAATACTACCACGACGCACTGCAGCATCGGGAGGAGTTGCAGTCGCTCTTCAATCTGGGCTATCTCAACCTGCAGAACCGCGCTCAGGGGGAGTGGCTGTTCTGGCAAATCTGCCGCAAGGCCATCAAGTTTTCCCGTTCGATGAAAGAGAGACCCGAGGAGTTTATCGATCTGGAGAATATTCTTGCCAGCAAGTACATCTGCAACTTCTCGGTCTTCCAGTCGGCTCCGGACAGCTGGGCGCTGGATCAGCTGTTCCCGATCGTGCCGATAACGCGCCTGACCGAGGAACCGACTGAGAGGGCGACGCTGTGTGACATCACCTGCGACTCGGACGGCCAGATCGACAAGTTCGTTGACCTGCGCGATGTCAAGCAGGCGCTGGAACTGCATGGTGTCAACTCCGAGCCGTACTATCTGGCCATTTTTCTGGTGGGTGCATACCAGGAATCTCTCGGGATGAACCACAATCTGCTCGGTTCGGCGAATGAAGCGCACTTTCTCGTCGACGATTCGGGGAGACCGCACATTGATAAGGTGATACGCGGCGAATCGCTCGGGCAGGTGCTGGCGAGCGCGGGATATACGTCGCAGGACCTGATGGAGAGTTTCAGGAGAATGGGCCAGAACGCGGAAGCGCAGTTGAAGATTTCGGCCGAGGACCGCGAAGCCTTCTGCGAGTCCTACAGGTCCGCGCTCGAGAGCTACACCTACCTTGAAGACTGATTAATCTGCTCTGCCTCGTGAGTGCCTGGCGACGCCGGTGCGGATCTGTTTGCGCAGCAGTCGAATCGACCGACGGACTGCGGTCTGCGCGGTCCCTCCCCGTTCGCTGCGCCGCGAGATCGCACGTGACAGGTCAAGAAACTCGTACAGCCCCTCATCAAAGAGGGGAGAGAAACTCTGGTATTCGCGCAGCGGCATCTCTTCCAGCGTGATTCCCAACTCAGCGGCACGCACCACGATCTTGCCTACCAGCGTGTGCGCCTCTCTGAACGGCATCTGTTTTGATACCAGGTAATCGGCCAGTTCCGTCGCATTCAGGTATCCCTTCTTCGCAGCGTCCATCATGCGTTCAGGGTTGACGCGCATGTTCTCTACGACTTTTCGGATCATCCGGACGCAGTTTTCCACCGTTCGGACTGCATCGAAGAGGGCTTCCTTGTCTTCCTGCAGGTCCTTGTTATAGGTCATCGGCAACCCTTTCATTACCGTCAGGAGGGCGAACAGATGACCATAGACTCTGCCGGTCTTTCCGCGCACGAGTTCGAGCGCGTCGGGATTCTTCTTCTGCGGCATGAGACTGCTGCCGGAGGCAATGCTGTCGTCCAGCTGAAGAAACGAAAACTCCGACGAGTTGTACAGAATAAGGTCTTCCGAAAACCGGCTGAGGTGCATCATAAGGACGCTTGCGAAATAGAGGAAATCCAGGACGAAATCGCGGTCAGACACGCCGTCCATGCTGTTTTCTGTCGGGGTGGAAAAGCCCAAATCGCGTGCCAGTGCGGTCCTGTCGACGGCGTAGACGGTGCCGGAGAGCGCTCCGGATCCCAGCGGCATAATGCCGATGCGGGCGACTGCTTCTCTCAGTCGCTGCCGGTCACGAAGCAGCATCTCTCCATAGGCAAGCAGATAATGTGAAAAGAGTACCGGCTGTGCTCTTTGCAGATGGGTATATCCCGGGATTATTACAGAAGGGCATCTTTCCGCGAAATCAGCCAGAGCTTCCAGCAACTGCTCAAGCGCGTCACCGATCAGTTCCGCTTTCCTGCGCAGGTAGAGACGCAGGTCGGTAGCCACCTGATCATTCCGGCTTCTACCCGTATGCAGCTTGAGTGCGAGCGCGCCGACTTTCTTTCCCAGGGCCTCTTCAACGTAGGTATGGACATCTTCCGCATTGCTGCGTAGGATCTGTTCCGGGTCGCTGCGGTTTTCCTCCAGCACGGCCCGCAGCCCCTTTTCCACCTCCATTCTTTCTTTGCGCGAAAATACACCCGCTCTTTCGAGAGCCCGGGCATAGGCCATGCTCGCCTCAATGTCGGCATCGAGCAATTCTCTGTCGAATGAGAGGGAATCGTTGAACTCTGCGAAAAAAGGATCTTCGTCCGCACCAAAACGTCCGCCCCAAAGCTTTTTTCTGGGCAAGCTTCACCTCCTCCGACCGGATTGAAAGTGTCGATTTTCTCAGATCGGCGGGAAAGGGACAACCTAATTCAAAAGGGTCTTTTGTCTGCAGATGCGTCGGATACGAAATGAGTTTTGCCGGCCGGGCAAGGGCAGAGCCCGTCCTGCCCGGCCACGGACAGATGCGTAAGCGCTATGCCTCAGCGATTTCCTCGTCGGGCGCGTCCATACCCATGCGCCTCAGTTTTTCGACGAAAGTCGTTCTCTTCAGGTGCAGGAGTGATGCCGCCCGCTTCTTGTTTCCTCGCGCGATCTGAAGACTCTGGAGGATGAGTTTCCTTTCCAGTTCCGAGATCATGGTGTTGAAATGGATGCCGTCATCCGGGATTTCGATCGTATCGAATTTTTCCGGCTTCGAAGGCCGCCGCGAGACCACCGGAAAATCTTCCAGATCCAACAGGTCGCGGTCTCCGGATAATGCAACCGCCATTTCCACCGAATTCTCGAGCTGCCGGACATTGCCGGGCCATTCATATCCCATCAAAGCCCTGATCGCATCGTGCGATACTCTCTTGAGCCGCAGCTGTTGTTCCGCGCAGTACTTCTCTATGAAATGACCAACCAGCTGCGGAATGTCATCTCGACGCTGCCGCAGCGGCGGGACGCTGATCGGGATCACGTTAAGCCGATAGTACAGATCGCCGCGGAAATCCCCCTTTTCCACCTGCTCCAGCAGGTTCCCGTTTGTCGCCGCGACAATCCGGACATCCACCTTGATTGTCGTCGCGCTGCCGACGCGCTGGAACTCTCGTTCCTGGAGGACCCGTAGCAGTTTCACCTGCAGATCCATAGGCATGTTGGAGACCTCATCAAGGAAAAGAGTCCCATGATTTGCCTGTTCAAATCTGCCGATCCTGTGCTGATGCGCATTCGTAAATGCGCCTTTGACGTGGCCGAAGAGCTCGTCTTCAAGAAGATTCGACGGGATCGCACCGCAGTTTACAGAAACCAGCGGCTGATCCTTGCGCGGGCCGCTGTAGTGAATGGCCTTCGCAATGAGCTCCTTCCCGGTGCCCGTCTCGCCTTCGATCAGCACCGTGCTGGTTTTCTGCGCCACCACCCGGATCAGACGGTAGATGTTTTGCATGGCAGCACTGCTGCCGATGATGTTTGCGAAGCTGTACTTCTCCTGGAGTTCTCCCCGGAGCATCCGGTTCTCTGACTTCAGCTGATGTTCCTCCAGACCTTTCTCCACCCGCATCACCAGTTCCGCGAGCTGAAACGGTTTCGGCAGATAATCGTATGCACCCTTGCGAATCGCCTCCACCGCCGACTGGATATTGCCGAACCCGGTCATCAGAATGACGATCGTTTCAGGAAAGAGCGCCAATGCCTCCTCCAGAATCACTTCGCCCGTAAGTCCCGGCAATCGCAAATCCGTAATAATGACGTTGTACGGGTACTGTCTGATCATCGCGACAGCTGTTTTTCCGTCCCCGGCTTCTTCCACTTCGTAGCCGGCACCTTCGAGCGCCGTACGGACTACTTCGCGCATGTAATCCTCGTCATCTACAACAAGGATCTTGACATCCTTTTTGCGTTCCATATTCCTCTCGAATAGGAAATACCAAATTATTATCAGTCTTCACGAAATACCGCGAGCAAAGGTTATTTGTATAACTCACATTATTCACATTTGTCAACAAATCCGTGATGACGGTTACAGAATAGGATTTTGGCGGCACGTCATCCGGGCCGATTCGATGGGGATTCGATGGGTGTCCATAAGATGGAGAGCTGTCAAAGAGACCATGGGGTTGCTGTCAAGAATTTGACTTCCGGGATGACGCGGGTCAGCCGACACAAGCCATGTCCTGCGGCCTTATCTGTAGAGAAATGAATAAGATATCGGAAATATCGTTTGAGACTGGTTCACTTGGCATGCGGATTGCCTGATCAGGTCGGCGGCCGTGCGGTGCGGCAGGTCATATTAAGGAGCGTTTCATCTTGGCGGCAGAACTGGAGAACAGGCAATCGGGCGACACAGCACTGCTGATGCAGGCGTTCGAGGTTTTCACCCACGCCTCGAATTCACTCGAATCTGCATTCAGTCAGCTGCAAAGTCAGGTACGTACTTTGACAGAAGAGCTCGAGGCGAAGAATCTCGAGCTTGAAAAGAGTCTGCGTGAAAAGCAGGAAGCGCAGGATTATCTGAGAAAGATCCTCGAGCGCCTTCCTTGCGGAGTGATCGTTTTCGATCAGAATGGCGGCATCACCCTCTGCAACCCGATGGCCTCGGACGTCCTGGGCGCGCATACAGCCGGCTCTCTCCTGCCGGAAACACGCGGTTTTTTCGCCGCTTCAGCATCTGCCGATCTTACTGGAAAGGAAATAGAAAGTGAGTTTTCACTCAATGGCAGAAACCGGGTCCTTGCAACTTCCGGGACTTCTCTGAGCAACGAAGAAGGTGAAGCGACAGGTACGCTGCACATAATACGCGATGTGACCGAGATGAAGGCACTCCAGGAGCGCAATAAGCGGGTCGAGCGGCTTTCCGCGATGGGGGAGATGGCAGTCGAGCTTGCCCACGAAATCAGAAATCCACTGGGCAGCATAGAACTTTTCGCTTCGCTTCTGGTAAAGGAGCTTTCCGGCGATTCCAGACGCTGGGCCGAAAACATCAGGATCGGAACGCGCTCGCTGAATACAATCGTTTCGAACATGCTCCAGTTTGCCAACCCTGTTCAGGCAGAGCTTTCGAAGGTGAATCTGCACGACGTGATTGGCGAAATCGCAAAGTTCACCGAGCCGATCATGTCCCAGCGCCAGGTCGGTCTCGAGACCTGCCTGACCGCCCGTCATCCCGTCATTTCCGGCGATCACGAACTGCTGAAACAGATGATGCTCAATCTCGTCTTCAACGCCATGAAGGCGATGCCGTCGCGTGGATCACTGATTATCAGGACCCGCGATATCGGGACGAAGCTGGAACTCGAAATCCAGGATACCGGAATCGGGATACCGGCCGAATACCTTGACCGCATCTTCGACCCGTTTTTCACCACGAACAGGAATGGAACCGGTCTCGGACTCTCCGTCGTCCACCAGATTGTTGAGAAGCACTCGGGCACGATCCGGGTGACAAGTGAGATGAACCGCGGCACGTGTTTTGTGATCACCTTCGGTCGCGAACCGCAAGAGGGTATTTTATGAAAGACGAAGTTCTGGTTGTTGATGACGAACCGCAAATGCTCATCGCGGTACAGGAAACCCTGCGCCGCAGCGGCTACAGTGTCACGACGGCCGGAAGCGGCGTCGAGGCGCTCAACTTGCTTAAGCAGGAGTACTTTCATCTGGTCATCACGGATATGCGTATGCCTGAGGTGAGCGGCCTCGAACTGCTTCACAAAGTGAAACAGCTCGCTCCCCGAACACCCGTCGTGCTTCTGACCGCCTACGGCACGGTTCAGAACGCAGTCGAGGCCATGCGCGACGGCGCCTACGATTTCCTGCTGAAACCCTTCTCTTCCGAGTCTCTGGAATCGGTGGTGCGCCGTGCACTCGATTCCGTGAGGCCGAAGCCGGAGAAGAGTTCTCATACGATCGTTACCCAGGATCCTCAGCTTGCCCGAACCATTGATCTGGCCTGTCAGGCGGCCCAGAGTTCCGCTACCGTCATGATAGAAGCGGAAAGCGGGACAGGAAAGGAACTGCTTGCCAGGATGATCCATTCTAACAGCCCCCGGAGTTCAAAACCGTTTGTCGCCGTAAACTGCGCAGCACTTCCCGAGAGTCTGCTCGAGAGCGAACTTTTCGGGTTCGAGAAGGGATCATTCACCGGGGCGGGCGTTGCGAAGCCGGGAAAATTCGAGCTGGCGGATCATGGAACTCTCCTGCTGGACGAGATCGGCGAAATGGCGCCTATTCTGCAGGCCAAGCTGCTGCGCGTATTGCAGGAAAAGGAAGTAGATCGCATCGGCGGTCAGGCTCCGGTCGAAATCGATGTCAGGGTGATCGCCACCACAAACCGAAATCTGCAGTCGCTGGTGCGCGATGGATCCTTTCGCGAAGACCTCTACTATCGCCTCAATGTTGTCAAACTCACGATCCCGCCTCTGCGGGAGAGGCGCGGCGACATACCTTTGCTTGTGGACTTCTTCTGCAAGCGCTACGGGAGGGGGCGTGACGGTATCAGGATTCATCCCGAGGCCATGGAAGTCCTGCAACTCCATGACTGGCCAGGTAACGTGCGGGAACTGGAAAACACCATTCAGCGGGCAGTCGCCCTTTCGGCAGGATCGCAGATAGAGCCGGGAGATCTCGGTTTGGGTGAAGTGCAGCCGAGCCATCCGTCGTTCAAGCATGCTGATCTCGGACTGTCAGGCGGTATCACGATGCGCGAAATGGAAAGGCAGCTGATTCGCAGAACACTGCAAGACACGGGAGGAAACCGCACCCGGGCGGCCAAGTCGCTTGGAATCAGCCTGCGGACCCTCAGAAACAAGCTGAACGAATTTGGACTTCAGGACAGGGCGGCAAAATCTGCCCACTCTCAGGCAGTTTGATCCACTGTCCGGGTGCGAAGGCGGCCGTCATGAACCAATATCCTACGACGCATAGGAACTGTCGGGTTTGGCATCTCATTTGCTTATTGCAGCTGAGATGATCTTGGAGGAGATCGAATGACAATGGACCTGTTTTCGAGTGAAACGCTGATTGCAGCCGAAGCCTACCTGGGCCGTCTTTCACGGCGGCAGCAGGTGATCGCCTCGAACCTCGCGAATATCGACACCCCGGGGTACAGGACCAAAGACATTTCGTTCCACGCTACGCTGCAGGAGCTTTTGGCGGAAGACAAGGCATCCCTCCGGCGGTCGGGTCCCGGGCACTTTACAACCGGAGCACCGATGTCACTCGTTCAGCCGTTTGAGGTTGAAGGGTTGCCTGCGCGGGCCGACAACAACAATGTCGATGTCGACCGGGAAATGCTGAAACTGAGCGAGACCTCGTTCGGCTATACCCTGATGACGCAGATCATACGCGGAAAATTCCATACCATTGCCAGCAGCATCAACGAAGGGAGAGTCTGATGAGTCTGATGACTGCAATTGAAGTCGCCGGATCGGGGCTTACCGCTCAGCGCAGGAGGCTGGAGGTGCTGGTGAGCAATCTCGTGAATGCGAATACAACGCAGCCTCCCGGGACGGAACCGTACCGGAGGAAAGACGTGCTGTTCAACTCCGTTGAACCGGCGAGATCATTTGGATCGCTCCTGGAAGAGGCGTCGAAAGGAGTTGAGATCGCGGCCGTGGTCACCGATCAGAGCGAGCCGGTTAAGAGGTACGAGCCCGGCCATCCCCATGCCGATCAGGACGGCTACGTCCTGTATCCGAACATCAACGCCATGGAGGAGATGGTGAACGTGCTCTCGGCCACCCGTTCCTACGAAGCCAATCTTCAGGCGGTGAATACGGCGAAAGAGATGCAGGAGAAAACCCTTGAGATACTCCGGTAGAGGAAACGAAAAATGGACCAGGTCATAATTGCTCCACTTAAACCCAATATGCAGGTGCCGGAAATCCGGGCACCGCGTATCCAGGAAGACCAAAAGGGAGGAACTGCCTTCGGAGAAATCCTGAAGGATGCGATTTCGACGGTAGACCAGCTTCAGAAGGACTCGGATCAGGAGATACAGAAGTTGATGTCCGGAGAGTCACGCGACCTGCATACCACTGTGATCGCGATGCAGAAAGCCGATCTTTCCTTTCAGATGATGATGCAGGTCCGGAACAAGATCGTACAGGCTTACCAGGAAATCATACGGATGCCTGTCTGATGATAATCGTGCGATGTGAGCCCTTTTCCATCTGGAGATCACCCCATGCCCGGTAATCGGACCGGTTTTGTAAAACAACTCGTCGAAATCTGGAATCGTCTGACGCGGCCGCAGCGACTTTCAATCGTCGTTATCACGGTGCTGGGTCTTGCTCTGACCGGTTCGATCGTTTATTTCATGAACCGGGTCGAGTACGAAACCCTCTACCGCGATCTGAATGTCGAAGATGCTCAGGCGATTGCCGCAAGACTCAAGGAACAGAAGAAAGACTTCATCGTTTCAGGCAATTCGATCCTGGTCGCCGCTCCCAAAACCGAGATCGACAAGCTGCGGCTGGAAATCTCTGGCTCCGGGCTGGGCCGCAGCGGAAGAGTGGGATATGAGATCTTCGACAAGAGCCAGTTCGGCATGACCGATTTCACCGAACAGATCAATCTGCAGCGTGCACTCGAGGGAGAACTGGCGCGCACGATTTCAAATCTGTCCGAGATATCGCAGGCACGCGTTCACATCGTTCTGCCAAAAGATTCGATCTATCAGGACAAGGAGGAAGAAGCCAAAGCAAGTGTCGTCTTGACTCTCAAGCCGGGAACAGAGCTGTCGAAATCCAGCATCGCGGGAATCAAGGGAGTGGTAGCCGGAGCCGTGCGCGGGCTGCACACGCACAATGTATCCATCGTTGATGACGAAGGGCGGCTGCTGTCGCAGTCGGTAGTGTCGGGAGACGCGGCACGCACCGAACTGGAGTCGGGGATCAGAGAACAGCTTGAACGGGAAATGGCTGGCAAAGTCATCTCGATTCTCGAACCCCTGGTCGGTAGAGGGAAGGTCCATGCCAACGCTTCCATAGAGCTGGATTTCAACACGACAGAGCAGACGGAGGAGACGTTCAACCCGAACCCTCCTGCAATACTCAGCCAGCAGCGAATGGAAGAACGCGCCGGAGGAGCGGGCGCGGCAGGAATACCTGGGACCAGGTCCAATGTCGGTGAGACTGTAACCCAGATCGTATCCGTGCCGGAGCGCATCCGGCAGAGCGAAACTACCAATTATGAGGTGAACAGGCTCGTACGCCATACATTCCAGCCCAAGGGGACGGTGCGTCGGCTTTCGGTCGCCGTCATTCTCGATCATCAGACGGTCTATGCTACCGGCAATGACGGGAGAAGCGTGTCTCGTTCTGAGCCTCGCTCGCAGAAGGACCTCAACGCCTACCGTGAACTGGTGCTTGCCGCTGTCGGGTACAATCCTGACAGAGGAGACGTGGTGACGATAGAGAACGTCCCCTTCTTCTCGGAATCGAAACCGGAAGAACCGACTCCAGTCGCTCCGTGGTATCTGAAATGGCAATCGCATCCATATCTGCAACCGTACATCATGCCTGCAATCAAATACGGCGCCTTCATCATTCTTTTCCTCCTCGTTTACTTCGTACTCTTCCGTCCCATACGAAAACGGGTGTTTCAGGCGCTGGCTCCGGCACTCCCGGCAAGCCAGGAGGAAGATGCTCAACTGACATCTGAAACCGATCCCAAGGCGCTTCCCGGCACGAGGCAGGAACAGCTTGGCGCAGGTGAAGAGCCGTCGGCAGCAAGCCTTCCGGCCGCCGATTCCCTTGATTCACAGCAGGGAATTATGTCACTGGAGGCTGCAAGTGATGAGCAGATCGAACGCGAACTGATACTAGAAGCGAACAATGTCGAAATGGGAGGCCGCAAGCATGCGGCCATGAAGAAAAAGCTGATAGACAAAGCGAAGAGAGATCCGGAAATGATGTCGCAGCTGATCAGGACGCTGCTTCGGGAGAAAGCATAACGGCATGGTTCAAGGGCATATGGTAGGGGCAAGAAAGGCAGCGATTCTCATGGTCCTTCTGGGGGATG
>Ga0123335_1001218_pt1 | contig 42638 bp, 41 predicted proteins | sample BiotimSIPDNA_2_FD_89707 | JGI IMG/M metagenome (GOLD analysis project Ga0123335, IMG submission 89707) | Anaerobic biogas reactor microbial communites from Washington, USA - Biogas_R2 time_0 SIP DNA | ecosystem: Engineered > Bioreactor > Anaerobic > Unclassified | place: Washington, USA...
CTCCCAGCATCAGGTCTTTCAAAATCCCGTCATCCAGTGTAAAATTCAATTGAGCCATCTAATTCTCCTCCTTCGATGTTTTTCATTAACCACATTCTACTGGAAGGGGATGAGGTGGCTCTTTTTGTGCCAAGCAATTTACACCACTTTATAGGACACTATCAACTTGTGAAGGCGTCCGATCTGGTACAATTACACGGTAGATCAAAGATGAATGAGAAGGAATGTGCAATGAACCGTACAGAACAGTCGATTAAGCTCGTTGACGTGCTTCACATGATATTCAGCGCATGGAGAAAAATCATTGTATTTGCACTGCTCGGCGCTCTTTTGCTCAGCGGTTACGGTATTTATACCAATTATCAGATCAGCAAGGGAGTCGAACCGAGCGATGTGATTGCGCTTACGGATAAAGAGGTTGAGGATATTAAAAAGGACGCAAGGGCTCAGAATGTCGACATCTTACAGCAAGAGGCCAAGATTAAATCTTTGACCACTCGCCTGGAGACCTTGAGCGGTTGGATGGCGAACAGCATCTTACTGACGATTGATGAAAATGCGCAACCTCGGGCTTCAATTGAAATCACCACATGGGCCGAGGAACCTACCGAACTTGCGGAAGATACACTAGAGCAGCGTAACTATCGATTATCTGTCGAAATTTTGCGCAAGGTCAAAAATGATGACTACTACAAATATATCGCACAAGTATTTCAAAAGAAATATGCCGTGGAGTGGCTCAGTGAGCTTGTGACGAGTCGCCGTGATCCGTCCAATGTTGTCACCATTGAAATTGTAGGGCCAAATGAGGAGATGGTGACCACTATTCTTGAGGCGACAAAGCGCTATTTCAGTTCAGAAGCCCGCGCAACGATCGAAGTAGAATATCTTTATGACATTTCATTTCAAAACGAAAAGAGAGAAGTAGTCAAGAACCCTTCGATTGCTGTGATGCGCGAGGAACTCCAGCAGGAAATTGATGACATTTCTGACAGAATAATGGCTGAGCGTGAGGTGATCGATGCCATCCTAGAGCAGATCCTGCAGGATGCCAATATTGAAAAACAAGCCGAGAAGGAGCCCACGCCGCTGTCAGCGAAACAAATTGTCTTAAAACGCGCCTTACCCGGGTTGGTATTCGGATTATTTCTTGCGGTGCTGTGGGTGCTTTCAAAGATGTCCTCTGCTGATGTTGTGCGCCATCCCGATGGATTTTCATTGCAGATGAATTTGTTGTTTTTAGGAAGTATTTCATCCGAAAACGGTACGACCCGAAAAACGATTTTCTCTGGCATTGACCGGTGGATTGATCGCATATTTAGTGGGAAAAATGAGCGATATCCCGTGGCGTATCTGACCTCGATCATCGACGGTATTAAGCCAGATGATCGTCCCGTTGCGATCATGGCGGAGCCATCGGATGCATCTTCGGGCTTGGTAACATCGCTTCACAATGCAAAGCTCGCCGATCTTACAACAGAAGAAGGCGTGAAGGCTTTGCAAGACAGCCATTACGCCATTTTGGTCATTCAGCCGGGGAAGACGAAGAGTAAAGATGCCGTGCGAGCTCTCGAGATTGCCGACAAAATGGGTAAGACCATCCTGGGCGTTGTCTCTGAAGAACATTTGCACGAAGCTTAGGAAAGTCGTAGAATACACGATAAGAAGCCATAGCTTCCGTCTTGTTGTGTAAAGAAGAGGACGTATGCGACGAAAGCAGAGAATTGAGACATTTTTGATGACGACCGCACTCGTCCTGATCGCGGCTGTTTTTGTTGTCTTTATTTTCCGCCTTATCACCTCAGATGACGAAGAATCTATTGAAAACCCGATCTATCAAGTGACCGATCCCTCGGTCGCGGAAGGGGAGAGTCTTTTAGAAATAGAAGGCTATATCGACCGCCACCAGCCCGACAGCGAACTGGCCTTCCTCTTGGATGAGGCCCAGGTGCCTATCCATACTGAAGCTTTCGTGACCCAAGAGAGCGCGGAGACGAAGCCTTCTACCACGCAAGTTTCAGATGAATCCCTGAGTACGACTCCCTCCCGGACGACCCGTGAAACAACGACGACGAAAGCGGTGTCAGGCACTACTTTCCGCGAGGTTGACATCCGCTACTACGTGCTCTCCGAAGACGGTCTCAATTTCCGAGAAGCCCCGTCGACCCACGCGCCCGTCAAGCAAAAACTTGAATACGGCATGGGTATTCGTGTCATTGCCTTGGGTGATGACTGGGTGAAAGTGCGGCTTGCGGGCGAAGAGATTGGCTATGTGTCAAGAGAATTCATCAGCCAATATCCCCCCGTGACAACTACTTTGGCGACCACCGCACCTGCGACGACAAAAGCGCCTACCACAACCGCTGTGAATACGACAAAGGCTCCTTCCGGACAAGGGGGTTCTCCGATTAAGTTTGTGACTACCGGCGGCCAAAACGCCATGGTCGCGGCGAACCTTAATCTTCTGAAAAACAACGGCCTCATCAACAAGGCCGGGAGCCCGTCCATCAACCGGCATTACGCCGATTTCAGTGACAACGGCGACGGCACCATCACCGTCGACGGCGTGACCTTCCATTACATTGACCATTACGGCGCACGTTACGCGACCCACTATGACGGCCTTGAGGTCTGCCAGCAACAGATCAAAGCGCGTGGCGGTAAATGCAGTTTAGGTCACACGACACCGACGAATCACCACACGGGCTCGGGAGTTATGGCGCAGCGCGGCATCGTCGCGGTCGGCGCTCAGGATATCAATATCTACCCGCGCGGCACCGTACTCTTTGTCCGCGGATACGGCATGGCCGTAGTCGGCGATCGCAGCGGTGGCAATTTTGACCTTTGTTACGATCCGGGAGAATGTGCCCATCTGTCACGTTTTAATTCCGTCTCAGCCATCTATGTCATCTCAAGACCTTAAGGGAGAGGCCTTCAAGGCCTCGCTTCCCTCTCTTTTAAAGCAACACCAAATCTTTCCTACCCATGCTTTAGGGCAGGTGTTTTTGCACGATGAAAAAGTGATTCAATTCATATTAGAAACCCTCGCGCCCGCTCCCACGGATACCATCGTCGAGATCGGGGCCGGGCCTGGAATTATTACAAAAGAACTTGCCCTGCATTCCGAGCGGGTCATCGCGGTTGAAATTGATCGCAAATTTAAAAAAATTCACGATGTTTTAATGAGCGATCTCAAACACCCGCCCCACATGATTTACGAGGATGCGCGCCAGGTCGACTATGAACCCCTCCTAGAGGACCTCAAAGGACGTTTGCTGGTCTTTGGTAACCTTCCCTACTACCTCACTACGGAATTGATATTGACAGCGCTCCAGCGCTTCCCGGGGATGTCGAAGGCGCTGTTCATGGTAGAGGATAAGGTCAGCGAACGGCTCCTTGCAAAACCCGGCACGAAAAAGTACGGGACGCTGTCGATCGCGACCCGTCTTTTTGGACATTGGCGCTATCTTAGAACGGTCAGCCGCGCGTCGTTTTATCCAAAACCCCGCATCACCTCCGCCTTGTTGACACTGACTCCAAATGAGGACGAATCCCACAAAACGATCGCCTGCGATCCGTCCTTTCATCGTTTTTTAACATCGCTCTTCCAATATCGTCGAAAAACACTGCAAAACGCACTGAAACTTTCAGGCTATTGGCTTGATGACGATTTTGGGTTCGAGTTCCAAAAATTCAAACAAGATGAACAGTTGTCCGATGAAGTGAGAGCTGAAGATCTTGAAGCGCGACAGCTTGCTTCACTGTTTCGCATGGCCCAATTTGTCAGAAGCGCGGGTCTTTTGTAAAATGATTCGGACAGGAGACAATGCATGGCAAAATCAGATGAATATGTGAATGTCAGAATCGGGAAGATGACCTATCGTCTCTCCTCCGATGGCGATCTTCAAAGGACCTATGACATTGCCGCCACCGCGGATGCCATGATGGACCAGGTAACCAAACGCCACCCGCATCTGAACCAGGTTTCACAGGCTGTTTTGGCGCTTGTCAATTCCATCGGCCTCATGGAAGATTTCCATCTCAAAATCAAGGAAGCCTACCAGGAACGCGATTTCGCGCGCATGCAGCAAGAAGAATTAAAAGCAGAGCTGAACCGGCTTCGCGAACAGTTCTGGGAGCTGAAAAAGGATGTCCTGTACTACCAAAACCTATGCGACATCTATGAAAAGAAATTGGCGGAGCGCGGCATCGAGGAGGACAGCTCAGTGAAACAGGAGCGTAGAATCCGCCGCGTGCAACCCGGAGACTACCAGTTGACCATCGAGGACGCCATCACAGGCGATGAACCAAAGGATATTGAGGGTGACGATTAAACTCTATCTCGCCTTAGAGCCGGGCGCAAAAGCGCCGCTGCGCGCGTCGGAGGACGCCTCAGGTTACGACCTTTTTGCGCATCATGACGCCGTCATCGAACCGGGGGAGACCGTCCTCATCTCGACCGGTGTCAGACTGGCCATCCCCGAAGGCTACGAAGCGCAAGTGCGCCCGAGAAGCGGTCTTTCGCTTCGCACGAAGTTACGTGTTGCCAATTCCCCCGGGACGATTGACGCGGATTATCGGGGGCTTGTGTCGATTATTTGCGAAAACACACAAAGCCTCCTGGACCCCGTATCCTACCTCCTTGGCCACCCCGATGAGATCGACCATTTTCATGAACGCTATCAATCGATAACGCTAAACGAATACATGCACGAAAGAACCCGTAAAGACTGTTCAACACTTGATCTGTCCGAAAAAAACCTCTACTTAGATCCGCAAGGCCATCCCTTGGGGACGATCTACATTACGCGAGGGGAACGCGTCGCCCAGCTTGTCTTCATGAAGGTGAAGATCCCTGAATTGATTGAGGTTGACGATGTTTCTGTCATTGGCAACGACCGCGGCGGCGGATTTGGCTCGACCGGAAAAAGATAGGATATCTGTAACAACTAACCCCAAGAAATAACAGCGCTGTGCTAATGTATTTTTGGCTGAACATGAATGTTTCAGTCAATCGATTGATACGAAAGGACAGCGATCATGCTTGAACTTCAACATATTTCATTCTCCGTCGATGTGGACGGCAAACAAAAGGATATCCTGCGTGACATCAACCTTGTGATCGACGATCAATTTGTCGCGGTGACAGGGCCCAACGGCAGCGGTAAATCAACACTTGCCAAGTTGATCATGGGCATCGAAAAACCGACCCAAGGGCGGATTCTTCTCAACGGAGAGGACATCACAGATCTTGCCGTCGATGAGCGTGCGCGCCGCGGCATAAGTTTTGCTTTCCAGCAACCGGTACGCTTTAAAGGCCTCGATATCTTCCAACTCGTCTCACTTGCCGCAGGGCGGGAATTGTCAAAAGACACGGCCTGCGAATACTTGTCAGAGGTCGGCCTTTGCGCGCTTGACTATGTCGACCGCCCGCTCGACCAGAGCCTTTCAGGCGGCGAGTTGAAACGGATCGAGATCGCCATGATGCTCGCAAGAGGTTCCGAATTTACCATCTTGGATGAGCCGGAAGCAGGCATTGATCTTTGGAGCTTCCAGAATCTTATCAGCGTGTTCCATCACCTTCATGAAGTGACGGGGGGGACGATCCTCATCATTTCTCATCAGGAACGCATCCTCAATATGGTGGACAAGATCATTGTCTTAGAAGAAGGGCGCGTCGCACAGTACGGGATAAAAGACGACATCCTGCCGGGGCTCATCCTGGAGGTCGATGACTGCAAGCGAGCCTGCGATCACTTCAGCCTAAAGGGGGCAGCAAAATGACACAGAATACAGCCGTCAAAAAAGACATTGTAAAAGATAAGATTTACCAAAACCTGTTAAAAGAAGTAGCGGGGCTCTATGCCATGCCGATGGGCGCCTTCAACATCCGGGCAGACGGGGAGGGTGTGGATCGTCATACGACCGCCAACATCGACATCGTCACGAAGAAAGATCAGCCGGGAATTGACATCATTGTGAAACCGGGAACCAAAAATGAAAGCATTCACATCCCGGTGGTCATCGGGCGCTCCGGTTTAAATGACCTTGTATACAACGATTTTTACATCGGCGAAGACGCCGATGTGACGATTATCGCGGGCTGCGCCATCCATAATCCCGGTCATGACGACAGCGGCCATGACGGCATTCACCGCTTCTTTTTGGAAAAGAACGCGCGTGTTAAGTACGTCGAAAAGCATTACGGCGAAAGCGAACAAGGCGCCAAAAATATCCTGAATCCAACCACCGTCATCGAACTTGGCCCCCATAGCTATATGGAGATGGACAGTGTCCAAATACAGGGCGTCGATTCCACCCGGCGCGACACACGCGCTGTGGTCGGAGACGGAGCCACGCTCATTGTGACTGAAAAGATTATGACAAGCGACAATCAGACGGCGGAAACGATCTTTGATGTCAAACTGAACGGGGAGGACTCAAAAACACATGTCATCTCGCGTTCGGTTGTAAAAGGTCGGTCGAAACAGAAATTCATCTCCAAACTGGAAGGCAATCATAAAAGCCACGGTCACTCGGAATGTGACGCCATTTTAATGGATGAGGGCCGCGCGATCGCCATACCGGAGGTCACGGCAAACCATTTGGACGCTGAATTAATCCATGAAGCTGTCATCGGTAAAATTGCGGGAGAGCAACTCGTGAAGCTCATGACGCTCGGCCTCAGCGAAAAGGAAGCCGAAGCCGAGATCATCAGCGGATTTATGAAATAAGCTTAGACGACCGAGTATTCGAAGAACAGCTCGCGACGTTCAAAGCGACCGATGTCAAGATCCGACACGTCGATGGTGAGCGGTTCTCCTAAAATCATTTCAGAAATCATCTGGCCTGTGGCGGGCGCGAGCATAAAGCCGTGCCCGCTAAACCCTAAGGCTAAGTAGAAACCCTCCACGCCGGGAACGGGTCCGTAGATCGGCTGGGCGTCTTCAGTCATGCAATAGTGACCGGCCCACTGGCGCACAATTTTGGCCGAGCGCAGGTAGGGTAGCAGTGTCCCGCATGTCCGGGTCATTTCCTCTAAAAACTTCCATCCCGAGGTGACACGCAGATCAAAAGGCTCTGTGTCATCACTTCGTCCCATCATGATCGAACCGTGCGGCACCTGCTGGATGTAGATGTTGTAAGAAAAACCCATGACCATCGGGGTGAGGACGGGCTCTAAGGGCTCGGTGACAAGGATTTGGTGACGCTGCACATAGATCGGGATGTCAATGCCGGCCATCGTGCCGATCTCTTTTGACCAGCCGCCTGCCGCGTTCACGACGATCGGTGTCGCGATGCGGCCCTGAGTTGTATTGACCGCTTCGATCTTGCCGTTTTCAACTTCAATCCCGACCACTTTCGTATGCTTCAAAATGGTCACACCCAAACGCTCGGCCGCAAGCGCGTAGGCCTCCGTCGTATGAAAAGGATTTAAATGACCGTCTTTCGGGCAAAAGGTAGCCGCGACAAACTGGGACGTGTCGATGTGAGGGACAATGTCCTTGGCTTCTTCGGGCGTGAGGTAGACCGAGGGGATCCCGAGGCTGTTTTGTAAGGCCACGTTCTTTTTAAACTGAGCTGCCTCCTTTTCGTTGGCGGCGACAATCAGGTAGCCTGTTTGTTCAAATTCAATGTCGCGCTCATAGCCGAGGATGTCATTGGCCCTTTCAAAAAAGTCAATTGAAAACTGCGCGAGCTGGCAGTTGCGCTCGGCCCCCCATTGCATGCGCACGCCCGCGCCGCAGCGCCCCGTTGAACCGTGCGCCAAAGTGTCTTTTTCCAGGACAACAATATCCTTGACGCCCTTTTGGGCCAAGGTCCAGGCGATGGCACAGCCCGAGACGCCGCCTCCGACAATGACAACTGAAGCAGAAGATGGGATGCTCATTTAATTATCCTCCATGAAAAAAGCCAAGGGAAGTGATTTGGTCGGTGGGCGGTGCAAGGACGGATCCACTTCTTCGATGGGGACGCCGGTCATTCTCGCGATCTCTTGAGCGATGAGCGGCCCACAGGTGCGCGCCTGACAGGGCCCCATGCCGGCCCGGCTGATCCTTTTGATCTCGTCGACCGTCGTGTAACCCTCGTGTATTAAGCGCCTGATATCGCCCAAGGTGATGCCCTCACAGCGGCAGGCAATGGTCTCATCCGCCATCTCCAGGGTATCTTCCTCTCCATCCTTCGGCTCAACCGTTGTCGTAGGATTTGTATTTCTGTCATCGCCAATATATTCTTCATTTTTGATCGGTTGAAAAAAACGGATACCGTGTATTTTGGACAAGGAGACCTCCAAGGTCACAAGGGGCGTCGGTATTTTTTTGCTTTGCACCACACGGATCACTTGAGCCTCTTCGACGGGATTTCCTTCACGGTCAACCGCCATCACGACATCGCCTTTTTGAGGCAGGGGTGAGAACTCGTAGGGGATCGAGATTAGGCCTTTTTCATCTCCTTTTGATTCGTCAATGATGAAAATGGCAAGCCCTGGGCAGACGCCTGCGCAGATGCCGCAGCCGGTGCAAAGCTCGGGGACTAATTGAGGCAGTTCATTGATATCCTCCATGGGCAAGATCGCGTGAAAGGGGCAGGAGATGCTGCAGGGGTTGCAGGGAATCTCCTGAAAGCACTCGATCATGGCATAAGGTCCTTGGGCGCGCCTTTCGGGGGAGGGCAGCGCTTTTTCAATCAGTACTTGGGTGACGATACCTGTTCTAATCAGCATGTTGTTCCTCCGCACGTGAAAGTCCCACACGAATTTTTTCGCCCTGAGGGCCTGAACGCAATTGTCTTAGCTGTTCGAGGCAATCCTTGCGCTCATGGTCGTAATCGGGCGATCTAAAGCCCAGTGAAGCCGCCGCTTCTAATCCGGCCAAATGACCCTCGACCATGGCAGCGCTGGCTTCTTCAATGCCCGTGACGTCACCTGCGATGTAAAGACCTGAGACTGTGGTTTCAAGACTTTCATTGCGAACGGGAACATGGCCACCCAACTCTCGGATGTAGCGCATCTCACAGCCTGCCTGCCATAAAAGTTCCGCTAACGGGGAAAGCCCGACTGAGATGCAGATCACGTCGCAAGGAATCGTCCGTTCGCTTCCCGCTACGATGTTCCAGGCGGCATCCACCTCGGCGATAACCGCACTTTCAACGGCCCCTTCGCCGTCAGCTCTGACAATCGTGTGCGAGGTCAAAATGGGCACCCCGGCCCGCCGGATCTTGCTCGCGTGAACGACATAACCGCCGATGGTGGGAAGTCCTTCGACGATGGCCGCCACCTCAACACCCGCCTGCATCAGCTGGTAGCTGACGATGAGCCCGATGTTGCCGGCGCCGATCATGAGGACGCGATGCCCCGGTTTCACGCCGTGCACATTCATCATGGTTTGGACGGCGCCCGCCCCGTAGATACCCGGCAGGTCATTGTTGGGAAAAAGAAGATACTTTTCGTTGGCGCCGGTGGCCGCGATGATTTTCTTCGGACGTATTTTCTTATAAACGCCGCCGTGATCCACGGTTAACACGCCATCTTCATAAAGGCCGATAGCGGTCGCATCTTGCCAGAGGCTGACTCGATCTTGCAAATCGTGGAGTTCATTTTCCAAAAGCTTTGCGATCGCGATGCCCCTGACAGAGGCATGTTGCTTTTCAGAGCCAAAGAACTTATGCGTCTGTTTGACCAGCTGACCACCCAGGTGGCCGTCCCGCTCTAAAAGCAGGACTTTCGCGCCGACCTCTGCCGCAGTCAACGCGGCCATGAGCCCCGCAGGACCTCCGCCGATGACGGCAATATCCGGTTCATAGAACATCGGGCGTCCCCCTGTCTCTTTGTGTTTCAACGACCATGCCCGCTTTCAAAGGTTCGGTGCATGTTCTGACATTGGCCCTTCCGTTCACGATCATGAGGCAGGACGAACAGTTCCCGATCGCGCAGTAATAGCCTCTCGGGCGCTTGGTTTTAAAGTGGTAACCGAGGATCTTCACGCCGGCCGCGTGGAGCGCCGACGCAATGGTATCGCCTTCCTTGCCCATCATGGCATGGCCATCAAAGGTGAAGGGGATGTCCTCTTTGTTCCCGAAATCGAGTATCGGGTGATCGGAGATCCTTAAATCGGTCGATTCGTGCATCTACGCTTCCTCCATGTAGGGATAGGTGATATCCGTAATCGGGACAAAGGTCTCCTTAATCGATCGGGGGCTTGTCCAGCGGATCATATTCAACAAAGAACCGGCCTTGTCGTTGGTGCCCGAGGCGCGTGAGCCTCCGAAGGGCTGCTGTCCGACGACGGCGCCCGTGGGTTTGTCGTTCAGATAGAAGTTACCCGCCGCATGCGCCAGGCGCTGTTCCATCATGACGAGCGCTTTCCGATCTTGCGCGAAGATGGCGCCGGTTAAGCCGTAGGGGGTGCATTCATCACAGAGCCTTAAGGCCTCATCGAGGGATGTATCTTCGTACACATAGATGGAGAGGACAGGGCCGAAGATCTCTTCTTTCATCGTGACGTAGTCCGGTTTTTTTGCGAGGATGATGGTGGGTTTGACAAAATAGCCCTCCGTATCATCGCACCCGCCTGTCAGCACTTCAGCGTCAGGCGAGTCGTTGGCGCCCTCGATATAGCCCTTAATCTTGTCAAATGAAACGCGGTCAATGACAGCTCCCATGAAGGTGTCAAATTCTGCGGGGTCGCCCACTTTCAAAAGTGCAATTTCATGGAGTAGTCGCTCTTTCACTTTAGGCCAGAGGCTTTCGGGGATGTAGGCTCGTGAGGCGGCGGAACATTTTTGTCCCTGGTACTCAAAGGCGCCGCGCGCAAGTGCCGCCACAAGTGACTCAATATGCGCTGTGGGGTGCGCGAAGACAAAGTCTTTGCCGCCCGTTTCGCCCACAAGGCGCGGATACTGTTCGTAGTGTGAGATATTGCAGCCGACCTGCCGCCAGATCTCTTGGAAGGTGGCCGTGGAGCCTGTGAAATGAATACCGCCTAAACGTTTGTCCGAGACCACAAGACGTCCGACGTCGGCGCCCGAGGAGGGGATGAAGTTCATGACCCCGTCGGGGAGTCCCGCTTCTTTTAACAGCTGATAGAAGTAGTAGCTTGCGAGCGCCGCGGTTCCCGCGGGCTTCCAAACGACGGTATTGCCCATGATCGCGGGAGCGGTCGGAAGGTTCCCGGCGATGGAGGTAAAGTTAAAGGGCGTGATCGCGAGCACGAATCCGTCGAGTGGCCGGTACTCCAATCGATTCCAGATGCCCTTCGAACTTTCGGGTTGCATCTTGTAAATTTGTTCGGCAAAGGCCACATTGTAGCGGAAAAAGTCGCAGAGTTCACAGGCGGAATCAATTTCCGCTTGAAAGGCGTTCTTGCTCTGGCCGAGCATGGTGGCCGCGTTGATCTTGTCGCGCCAGGGGCCTGAAAGGAGTTCGGCCGCCTTCAAAAAAATCGCTTGGCGATGCTCATGAGGCATCTTGGCCCACGACGCTTTGGCCTTGATCGCCGCATCCACGGCGGCTTGAAGTTCCTCGTCACCCGCCTGGTGCACTTGGGCCAGCACATGGCTGTGTTTATGGGGCATGACGACTTCTTTGATTTGACCCGTACGGATTTCCTTACCTCCAATGATGATCGGGACTTCGACCACAGTGGATGACTGGCGGGCAAGCTCCGCTTGAAGCGAGGCGCGTGCCTTGGTACCGGCCGAATAATCGTGCAGAGGTTCGTTTTGGGCGATGGGCGCTGTGAAAATGGCGTTCATGAGCAGATCCTTTCTAAAGGCCGAAAAAGGCCGTGATTGCTACCTTGACTATGATATGAAATAAAGGGCGATGGCGCAATGATAATGAAGATCATTTCTTTCATCGTACGCTGTCCCGATCTTGTGGAAACCAGCGGTCAAAAAAGGAAGTCATGGCCGAAAGATAGGCCTCCGGATCTTCATAAAAAGAACTAAGATGTCCCGAGCCTTCCAAGAAGTGAGCACTTGTGCGATCAGGGTGAATGCGAAAGCGTTCGTCGATCATGGGGCGGTAATCACTTTCTTCTAAATAGTCGTCATGCGCATGGCCAAAAAGCATGACGGGGTAAGAAAGGGAAGAAAACCAGGCAAAATAATCTTGCTTGTCACCGCTTCCCGCCGAAAGGCGTATAGCATACGGCGTGGTGTAGGGGAGCCAGAACATCAGGGGGTTGCTGTCTTGTTCGACGGTCGAAAATATAAATGCGTCACTGTCACGCGCCGGCGAATCGACCATGACGGCCGCAATCTGATCGAGCCATTTCGCCGCGTCTTTGACCGCGTCGTCGTTGCCATCGCCTGTTTGGCGAAGCTCTTCAAGGGTTGACAAGGCGCGAAAAATCGCCGTCGTACCAGAGCCAAAACCGTAGAGGATGAGCGGGGAGGGGGGGACGTTTCTGGTCGCCCATTTGAGCGCGGCGATGACGTCCTCGGCCTCGCTGTATCCAAAGGACGACATGCCGCCTCCCGATTCGCCGCTGTGGCGCAGATCAAAGCACAGGGTGTAAAACCCTTGACGGGACAGATGCTTGATGAGCGAGGTGGTGTCAAGGCCGTAGGGAAGACGGTTTCCGTCCTGATCGTGGACCATGATGACCGTCCCTCGGTTCAATTGTTTTTCAGGTGAAATGAGCCAGCCGCGCAGTGTGATTTGGCCGCCGGCAGAAGAGATCGAGATCGTATTAAAGGGCGGGAGCGAATTGGTGGCGTAGGGGGGAATTGCTTCGGGCGTGCGCTTCATCATGCGGTCTGCTTTCACAAGGCTCGTGATGACCACCGTGATTGCAAAGACGAGTGCCAAAGCAAGAAGCGTCAAAAACGGTTTCACCGCGGATCGCTTTTTTTTGGGGCGTGATGTGTAGCGGGTTTTTCTCAAATAATTCGTCTCTCTTTCCTCTTCCTTCTTCTCAATTGAATAGTAACAGAAAAAAGAGACGATACCTGTTTAACGTTTGATCAAAAGGACGGTTAAATCATTCACATTGGTTCCTGTCGGCCCCGTCATGATGAGTCCGTCGATGGCTTTTAGGGCGCGGTAGGAGTCATTTTGAAGCAGGACTTCATAAGGGTCGATGCCCATAGCCTTTAATTTTTCAAAGCTTGTCGTATCCACGTAGCCCCCGGCGGCGTCTGTCGGTCCGTCGGTCCCGTCTGAGCCCAAAGAGAAAAGGCAGGTGTTTTCAAGCTTTGAAAGGACTTCAGCCGCGGACAGCGCGATTTCCTGGTTACGCCCGCCCTTGCCATCGCCTGTAATGCGGACGATGGTTTCGCCGCCCGCGATGAAGGCCAGTGATTTTTTTGAATGTTGATGGTATTCGGCGATGGAGGCCATGAAACTTCCGGCTTCTCGCGCCTCTCCGCGCAAGGAAGCGGTCAGGACTAGGGGCGTGTAACCGAGGAGCAGGGCTGTCTTTTCAGCCGACAGGCAAAGTTCTGTCACACTGCCCGTCACCCTGCTTGTGACATTATCCAAGTGTTTAGGGGTGTCCAAAAGGAGGTATCGGCGCGCCTTGTCGGACAATGTCAAATCGTATTTTTGGGCGATCGCAAATGCTTCCTCAGAAGTAGAATTGTCCGGATAGGCGGGGCCCGAAGCGACCATGTCCAGGGGGTCTCCGATGATGTCACTTAAGATGACTGAATAGACATGAGCGGGTGCCGCATGCTTGGCAAAACGTCCTCCTTTGACCTTCGACAATCGTTTGCGAATGGTGTTTATTTCAACGATGTCGGCGCCTTTAGAAAGCAGTTCTTCCGTGATCGCCGTCAACTCTGAAAGCGTAACCATCGGTTGCTCAAAAAGGGCGCTGCCGCCACCGGAAACAAGAAACAGCACCGCGTCATCTTCTTCTAGATCCGAGCTAAGATCGAGTGCTTGTTGGGTGGCAAGAAGCGTTGCCTCGTCAAGGACGGGGTGTCCCGCTTCAAATATCTCAACGTGAGGGAGCGGCCCTTGGGCGTGCTGATACTTCGTGATGACGACGCCGCTGTCAATGCGATCTCCCAGGTATTCAATGGCTGACTGGCTCATATGCCAGGCGGCTTTGCCGATCGCTATAAGCAATACGCGTCTTTTGTTTTTCAAGTCAATGCCCGAAAGCGCTTTTTTGACCGCTTCGCCGGGTTGAGCGGCAAGAAGCGCGTTCTCAATGATGGCCTGTGCGTCCGAATAAAGTGACATCGTGCCCCTCCCTTCTCAAAAATTGCGATACTTTTTAACTCCCTACATCCTATCTGACGATCAGGGAAATCAAAAGTACATTGATGATGGACGCGATGCCGACCACAAGAGAGCCCAAGGTCTGTGATTTGTAGCCGTCCTGCGCTTCCATACCACCGAAGTTTGTGACCACCCAAAAGTAGGAGTCGTTGGCGTGCGAGACCGTCATCGCGCCGGCTCCGATTGCGATTGTGACAAGCGCCGCTCCGACGGGCGTCGCGTAGCCGATGGTCGATAGCAATGGGGCGATGATGCCGGCGGACGCTGTGAGGGCGACCGTTGACGAACCTTGTGCTGTTTTCAAAATAGCGGACAGCAAGAAGGGGAACAACAGTCCTAAGGAGGACAGCGCGGTGGCATTATCCTGGATGAAGGGGACAAGCGCTGTGGACGCGATGACCTTGCCCAAGACGCCACCTGCGGCGGTGATGAAGAGGATGGGGCCGGCGATTCTGAGCGTCTCGTCCGTCACGGCATAGAAATCTTTCATTTTGCCTGAAAGGGCCAACAAGATAACGCCGAGGATTACGCCCACCGCAAGCGCGATGATGGGTTTCCCCAGAAAGTGAATGAATGCGGCCGGCACATGGGCCATCGTGAGTGCCGAGGACAAACCCATCAAGAGGATGGGGACCACGATCGGCGAGAAACTGAACCAGGCATTCGGGAGCTTGCCGTAGGATGCGACCAATTCTTCGTATGTTTGCTGAACTTCGCCTTCTATGACAAGATCGGCTTCATCTTTGGCGGTCACACGACGGCCGATAAAAATTGAGAAGAAGTAAGCGGCGATCAGGGGGAAGATGGACGCCGCGGCGCCAATACCCATGACCAGCAGTAAGTTCGCTTCTTGGCCCATGCCCTCTTCAAAGAGGGTGTTGGCCGCGGCGATCGGACCGGGCGTCGGCGGGATGAAACAGTGTGAGATGTAAAGTCCCATGCTGAGCGCGACGGTGGAGGCAACGGAAGAGCGGCCTGTGCGCCGCACCAAGGCTCTGCGGATCGGGTTTAAGATGACAAAACCGGAGTCGCAAAAGACAGGGATGGAGACGATCCAGCCCATGATGAGCATGGCGATTTCGGGATGTTTCTTCCCGACCGCCTTGACGACTACGTCGGCCATTTTGAGCGCGGCCCCCGTTTTTTCAAGCAAGGTACCGACTAAAGCGCCGAGAATGATCACAATGCCGATTGATTTGAAGGTGGCTGAAAAGCCTTCGCCGATGATATTGGGGATTTCAGCGAAGCTAAGCCCTCCGACAAGCGCGAAGATGAGTGCGATCAGCATGATGGCAATAAAGGCGTGAACCTTTAGCTTTGAGATCAAAAAGATCATCAAGACGATGGCGATAACAAACGCAATGATAAGTGGTATACCCGTCATAGTCTCTCTCCTTAAAATTATTTCGTGCTAACCGGTTGCACAGTAGATTGATTATGTTTTAGCTTTTCACCGTGCAACAATCAAATAAAGCGCGTAAAAGTTAAAATGTAATTGCCCAAGAAAAGGGTTGGATGATACAATCATAGACCGAATGAAGACGGATCCACATCAACTGATACTGGGAATTGAAACTTCCTGCGATGAGACGGCAGCGTCCATTGTCGAAGGCGGGCGACACATCCTCTCGAGTGTTGTCGCGTCACAAATTGACATCCACGCTAAATTTGGCGGCGTCGTGCCTGAGATCGCGTCACGCGAGCATGTCAACCATATGTTGCCGGTGATCGATCGGGCATTAAGGGACGCCAATAAAGCACTTTCGGAATTGTCGGGCATCGCCGTGACCTACGGTCCCGGTCTTGTCGGGGCACTGCTGGTGGGCGTCGCGGCCGCTAAGGGACTGTCACATGCCACGGGTTTGCCGCTCATCCCGGTCCATCATCTGGAGGGGCATATCGCCTCGGCTTATCTGGCCGATGAGGCGCTCAAACCTCCTTTTTTGTGCCTGATCGTTTCGGGCGGTCACGCGACCTTGGCGGAAGTGAAAGACTACACACACTTTGAAGTGTTAGCGCGCACACGCGATGACGCGCCGGGGGAAGCCTTTGACAAAATTGCGCGCGTCATAGGGCTCGGTTATCCCGGAGGCCCGCTCATTGAAAAGGCGGCCGAAGGGGGAAGGCGGGATGCATTCTTTCTTCCCATTACGGATTTTTTAGATTCCTTTGATTTTTCTTTCAGCGGTGTCAAAACAGCCGCGATCAATCAATATCGAAAAATTGAGCACGAAGCACAGCAGGAAGGAAAGGATTGGCCTTCTTCAGTAGGTCTTTCTGATTTTGCGGCGACCTTCCAGGAAACCATTGTACAAACGCTTGCGAGTCATACCAAAAGAGCTTTAAAAGAAACAAATTATCGCCAGTTGGTCATTGCAGGCGGCGTGTCGGCGAACAAAAGGCTGCGAGAGGTGATGTCCGAGATGACGAAAGAAATAGGCGTTCGACTGACCATTCCCACCTTGTCGTTTTGCACGGACAATGCGGCCATGATCGCCTCTGCCGGTTACTATGCCTGGCAGTCGGGGAGACGGGCGTCCCTTGACCTCAATGCGGTCCCGATGGCAGAACTCGACGATGTGAATCGCTTCGTGGTAGGGTGATGGCGATGAATGACCGATTGAAAAAAACAAAACTCATTGTGGATAATCGCAGGGCGCGCCACGAATACCATATCCTCGACCGATTGGAGACGGGGATCGTATTGACGGGGACTGAGGTGAAATCAATTCGCCAGGGTCACTTTAGTCTGCAAGAATCCTATGTCGTCGTAAGAGGCGGAGAACTGTTCTTGGTGGGGGCGCATATCAGCCCTTATGAGCAGGGTAACCGCTTTAACCCCGATCCGGTGCGCGACCGAAAACTGCTTGCCCATAAACATGAGATCTATAAACTGAGCGTTGCGGTGCAGCAAAAGGGCATGACGCTCATCCCCTTAAAGGCTTATTTTTCGGATGGCCGTGTGAAGCTCGAAATTGGAGTCGCCCGAGGTAAAAAGCTACACGACAAGCGCGACGCCATCAAGGATCGCGCGGTTGAGCGCGATATCAAGCGACAGTTGAAAGAAAAACGTTTCCAGTAATTTCATTCTTTATACACAATCCTTGTAACGCGTGTTGTTACGTCGTCAATTATTCAATGACATAGTTATTTATACCATCAATGTGTTTGGGAGAGGAGAAGTATGTCGGCATTAATGGAAAGGATGGAATATCGTTATGAAAAAATATGCGATTCTTTTGACATTCGTCCTGGTCAGCGCCATTTTCCTCGTCGGCTGTTTCAAGCCCCCGTCGATCGGTGATATTATCCCGAAAGTTGGCAACAATACACCTAAAGCGACTGATCAGAAAAAGGACCCTGTAATTGGTACGACCGCTGTTGGCGAGACCCAGTACGAGGCCTATCTTGAGGCAAAAGCGAAGTTTATTGAACGAATCATCGGAGCCGTGTCGCAGGATCCTGATGCGGCATACAGTGTCTTTGGCCTGATGGGCCTGGGCATGATGGATATGTTGATGTGGCCCGCGGCACTTTTGTGGCAAGACGAGGCGGCCGCCAAGATGACGATGGCCTTTTTTGGAGCCAATAACGCAAAGTTTGATCGAAAGGGTGACAAGATGACCCTGACCTTCCAAAGTGACACCGGCGAACCTTTGAGCTACACGGGTGAGTATCTCAAAGATCGCGGCGGCTATATCTTTACCGCCAACATGGCCGGAGGTGACCAGTTCTACAGTGAGTACAACGAAACGTCTTACGGTTATGTCGCGCTGTTTCACCAGACCGGTCAGGGTTCGGGCGACAGCCTCATTCTGATGACTTTTGACAAGGAAGGCAACGGGGTGGTGGGACTATCCGAGGATGTTTCAAAGCCAGCGCCATTGACCGGCCGTGAGCCCTTTGATTACCCGACATCAGCGTCTGAGTGGTACCGCATTGAGGGCAATCATCTGACAGGTGTGTCGGAGGATGGCACCGCGCTTGACTCGACGTATACGCCGAGCCAAGATAATTCGGATTAAGAAAGGGGCCGCCTGAGGCGGCCCCTTTTGAGGGGTTTCTTTTTACTGGTTCTTATAGCATATGCGGGTCGTTCTCCCAGCTGTAAAGGGACTTCGGATCCTCAACGTTTGTGTCGCGGCCATCCGCGGGCAGGTCTTTGGCTGACTCAGGGCAGGCCGGTTCAGTCGGGGTGTTAAGATGCGCGTTTCGGGCATTATCCTCTTCCCAGGCTTTTCGGCTATCCGACTTCATGGGCGCAAGGTCCACGGTGTCAATGTCAATGCCGAGTGCTTGGGCCACGCCCTTACCATATTCGGGGTCCGCCATGTAGCAGTGTGTAATGTGGCGATGCTTGATTTGCAGGGTTGAGTCGCCCATGTTGCGCGCGGTGTTCTCATAGAGCACGAGCTTTTGCTCAGGAGACATGGCTCTGTAGAGCATGCCGGGTTGTGTGAAGTAGTCGTGGTCATCTTCTCTGAAGTCATACTGATAGACATCGCCGCCCGCTTGAATCGGTTCGGCCGTCTCAGGATGATCCTTCCAGTTGCCGTAGCTATTGGGTTCGTAATGCAGCTCGCTGCCCATGTTGCCATCGACTCGCATCAGGCCGTCGCGGTGAAAGCTATGCGGATTTTTGACACCCAATGGCGCGTTCACCGGAATCTGATGATGGTTCACGCCTAAGCGGTAACGCTGAGCGTCTCCGTAGGAGAACACCCTTGTCTGCAGCATGCGGTCAGGCGAGAAGCCGATACCGGGCACGTTGTTCGCCGGATTGAAGGCCGCCTGCTCGACGTCCGCAAAGTAGTTTGTTGGGTTCTGGTTCAAGACGAGTTCTCCGACTTCGATCAGCGGGAAATCTTTTTTGAACCACATCTTCGTCAGATCGAAGGGGTTGTAGGGCAACTTTTTCGCCTCTTCGTCGGTCATGACCTGGATAAAAAGCGTCCACTTCGGATAGTCACCGGTTTCGATCGCCGTGTACAGGTCACGCTGGTGGCTCTCACGGTCGTGGGCGACGACGGCGGCGGCTTCCTGATCGGTCAGGTTTTGGACGCCCTGCTGGCTTCTGAAGTGGAACTTCACCCAGATGCGTTCGTTCTTGTCGTTAATCAGGGAGTAAGCGTGGCTTGAAAAACCGTGCATGTAACGGTAGGAGGAGGGGATACCGCGGTCACTCATCGTGATAGTGAGCTGGAGCATCGCCTCAGGAAGCGAGGACCAAAAGTCCCAGTTGTTGTTGGCGCTTCGCATATTCGTTCTGGGATCACGCTTGACGGCGTGGTTCAGATCGATGAATTTTTTCGGGTCGCGGAAGAAAAATACGGGCGTGTTGTTGCCGACGACGTCCCAGTTCCCTTCTTCGGTGTAAAATTTGACCGCAAAGCCGCGGATGTCGCGCTCGGCGTCCGCCGCACCGCGCTCACCGGCGACGGTTGAAAAGCGCATAAAGATTTTCGTCTTTTTGCCGATTTCTGAGAAAATGGCCGCTTTCGTGTACTTGGTGATGTCATGAGTCACGGTGAATTCGCCAAAGGCTCCCGATCCCTTCGCATGCATGCGTCGCTCGGGGATGACCTCGCGGTTAAAATGGGCGTGCTTTTCTAAAAGCCACACATCTTGGATCACCTGCGGGCCCCGAGGGCCGGCGGTCATAGTGTCCTGGTTGTTGATGACGGGCGCGCCACTGTCGCGTGTCATCCGGGCATGTTCACCGACTGCGTCATTGCGGCTCGGCAAACTTTCTTTCAGTTTGTTTTTGTCCATGGGGTTTTTCATACTCAAAAATGATACCTCTCTAATGTCTTTGCAGGTTTTGAATGATTCTAATATTGGATTTACAATAAAGGTGCTTTTGAAAAATGTCGGTAACGTAGGGCATGGAACTAATGTTTTGATCCACTTAATTGCATTCTACCATTCGGTTCATTGCGTTTTTTCCTTTATTCTTTTAAATTGGTGCTACATGCTGATGAGCAAAGCGGGAGGTCATGGGGATGGGCGTGTTATCGGAGCAAGAAAAACAAAAAAATGAGGCCGCGTTCGCACTCGGCATCTATTTAATCGACCCAAAAGATCGAAACGATGTCCTATCGAGACTGGGCATCCCGACGATCTCCGATTACCCGAGCGCAGAGCGCGAAGCGACTCACATCGAACACCATGCATTCTATGATTATCTGGCCATTTACACGCCTGCGTCCCGCAGACGTGAGCTTCCGGCTTCATTTGTGGAATGTTTTAGGACCGAAGAGCATCTGATCCTTTTGGCGGACAATCGAGTGATCGATCGAATCGAGCCGCTTTTCTCGACCGCAGAGGCGCGGCAAAAAGATCCATTGTGGGGCTTATTTCGCCTTTTTGATCATTTGATGGAAGAAAAAAGGCCCGATCTCGAAGCGATTGAAGATGAGATTGAGGGGTTGGAGGAACTGGCTGCTAATAAACGACCGCCTGATCAGTCACAGGTGATCATCCGCCTTCGTAAAGAACTATTGAGCTTAAAACGATACTTTGAATCCCTTGATGACATCCTCGACAGCCTTGATCTCAATGACGCGTATTCCTTATCGGATCACGATCGGCGTGTTTTTCTGGCGCATAAGAACAAGATGAACCGCATGGCGAGCGACGTACGCGATTTGCGCGAGTATCTGACGCAGGTGAGAGAAGCGTTTCAAAACCAGTTGGATATCAGCTTGAATGAGACCATGCGTGTTTTCACCGTGATCACGGCTGTATTTTTGCCCCTGACGCTGATCGTCGGATGGTACGGGATGAACCTTCGCATGCCTGAGTTGGCCTCTCCTGTGACCTATCCCATTATTATCGGAGTGAGTCTTGTATTTTTGTTTGTAAGTCTTGTGTACAGCAAGTACAAGGGTTGGCTGTAAAAAGAGATCGACCGCCTTTACAAAAATAACACCATGACGCCGGCGACCGATAAGATCGCGCCGATCACTTCCTTGGGCATGACTTTCTCTTTAAAGACGATCATCGAGATGGGTATGATAAAAACAGGCGACAGCGAATTCAAAGATGAAACGATGCCGGTACTCGTATACTGGAGGGCCACCAAAGACAGTGTTACCCCGATGAAGGGGCCGATGACGGCGCCTGTGGCGATGTTTCTTAACGCTCTTTTCTCGGTGAACGCATAGCGGATGGCCGGCCATTTCTTTTGGATGGTGACGACAATGGTCAAGCTGATGACGGCCGTGAACGCACGGATTTGGGTGGCCGCAATCGCGTTATACGTGCCACCCATTCCGATCTTGCTTAAAATGAGCCCCAAAGCCTGGCCGAGCGCCCCCAAGAAGGCATAAAAGAGGCCCTTGGGGGAGAGGCGACTGCGAAGCCCTTCTGCATTTGTGTCAGCGTTTCTCCCCATGATGACAAGGGAGATTCCCGCCATGATGATGAAGATGCCTAAAAGGCCTAATCCCGTGATTGTCTCATCCATCACGAGGTAGCCGATGAGCGCGGCCAGAGGCGGCGCCATCGCCATGATCAGCATGGAGACCCGCGAACCGATTAAAAGGAAGGCTTCAAAAAGAAACATGTCGCCCAAAACAAAACCGACAAACCCCGACAACACGAGCCACAGCCAGGTGGAGGCCGAGGCATCCACGGGGAAGAAGAGCCCGCGCGTCACCCAGGCGGTAAGGCTTAAGAGGATGAGCGCGAAGACAATCCTGAGGTAGTTCACCGCCATCGCGCCGACGCGCCTGCCGGCCGCCTCAAAGGCGACACCGTTTAAGGCCCAGCAAAGGGCCGTGATGATGGCTGCGATTTCTCCGATATGTTGGGGCATGGGGCTACTTTCTCAAATCAATTTTGTCATTACAGTCCGACACAAAGGTCATAGGCGGCCCAGATCACATCCTTCAAGTTACCGACTTGTTCGCAGTCACCGAGTAAATGGATGCGCTGTTTTGAATCCGCCGATACCAAAGCATTCGGTGTATAGCCGACGGACAAGACCACAGAGTCACAGGAAATTATTTTTTCGCCATCCTTAGTCCCGATGACCACATGGTCAGGGGCCACCGACAGAAGGGGGGCTTCCAGCCCAACATCGATCGCGTGGTAGCGGATCAGTTCACGCAGCATGTTGGAGTTCGCCGCGGACAGATCCTTGACCTTCAAGATGTCATCCAACATCTCGACAAGGGAAGGGTGACTTTTTTGCCTTGTAAAGCAAGGTCGTAAGCAATTTCGCAACCGGTTAAACCGCCGCCCACGACGACTACGCGCTCGCCAACAGTTTTGTTTTTGTTCAGGTATTCGATGGCCTCTATCACATGGGGGAGGTCGATGCCGGGGATAGGGAGCACTTTGGGGGTCGCCCCCGTCGCGACGATGATTTCGTCGGCTCCCAGTGTGTCGAGCATGGAGGGAGAAACGTCCTTTTCAAAGTGGATGGTAATGGGGAGTTTTTCCATTTCATTTTTGTACCATGAAAGGAGCATCCTGTCTTTTTCTTTAAAAGACGGGGCGGCGGCCGCGATGAAGACACCGCCTAATTCATCGCTTTTTTCGTAGAGATCTACCTCATGGCCTTGCAATGCCATGAGCCTTGCGGCTTCCATGCCGCCGATCCCGCCGCCGATGACGGCAATTTTCTTTTTTTGTTCGGCTTGTTTTAAACGATATTTTTCTTCCTGGAAGGTCACAGGGTTTAAAGCGCAGCGGCCTAAGGGTGTTTTCGGCAGGTTCCCCGGCTCGCCCTTGTAGCGGTACACGCCGAAACAGCCGTTGTGACAGGCAATGCAGGGGCGGATATCGCCGATTTTTTCATCTCGGATTTTATCGAGGTAGAGACCGTCGCACAGGAACTGTCGCGCGATGCCCACCGCATCGATGTGCCCCTCGGCCAATGCTTCCGCCGCCTGATCGGGATCTTCCATACGTCCCGCGCAGGCGACAGGGATGGAGACATGGGGTTTTAAAAAGCTTGCCTCAGGCAGGTTGCAGGCCAGGGGCATGTACATGGGCGGGTGTGCCCAAAACCAGGCGTCGTAGGTGCCGTTGTCGGCGTTCAAAAGATCGCAGCCGGCTTCTTCTAAAATTTTGGCAACTTTGATGGCTTCTTCCTTGTCACGGCCAAATTCTTCATATTCTTCTCCGGGGACGGCGCCCTGTTGGAAGCCGCGCATCTTCGACTCGACGCTGAAGCGGACACTGACGGGGTAATCGTCTCCGCAGGCGGCCTTGATCGATTGAATGATCTCGGTGGTGAAGCGCATGCGGTTTTCTAAGTTGCCGCCGTATTCGTCGTCGCGTTCGTTGGTGCATGTCATGGTGAATTGGTCAAGTAAATAACCTTCGTGGACGGCGTGGATTTCAATGCCGTCGATGCCTGCGCGTTTACAAAGCGCGGCGGTTTTCCCGAAGGCGTCGATGATTTTTTCGATTTCTTTTTTCGTAAGCGCGCGGGCTTTAATGGTCGGATCCCAGACGTTGGGCATAGCGGGGGAGGCGCCCGCAAAGACGCGTGCGACGTCCATGCCGAACAGTTTGGCACATCGTTTCAAAAACTTACCGTGGTAGAGTTTTCGCAAAATGGGAACCGCCACCATGGCACGCCCCATGCCGGCGCCGACCTGGAAAAAGATTTTGGAGCCGTGCGCGTGGATTTCATCCACTAAATCTTTCACGGGGCCCATAAATACGGATTCGGACTCGTAAAGCCATTGGTTGCCCGCAAAACTTCTGATGGGGATCATGCCGGGGATGATGAGTCCCACGCCTGTTTTGGCGCGTTCGCGATAATACTCAGGGCAATGCTCGTTGAATTTATACTTAGTCATGCCCTCCACCATGTTGGTGCCTTCCATGGCGCAGAGGATAAAGCGGTTTTGTATGGTGGTTTGGCCGATGTCAAGTGGGGTGAACAGAATTTCGTGATTCTTTTTCATGGGGTCTCCTCTTATACATGATTTCTTTTCAAACTACGGATTCATCATAAACTAATAAAGGGGAGAGGAGAGAAAGCAAAAACAGGTGCCTATGCAAAATGGATCGGGACGATTTGACCTTCGCGGCTTGTCGTCCCTTTTAGTAGGTGCCCTATGCTGAGAGCGATCGTACTGATCGATCATCAAAATTTTGAAATAGCTGTTTGGGATCTTTATGGCGGAAGCGCCCCATGGCTTGACGATACAAAGCTCCCCAAGCAGGACACTCGTTTAGTACCCGGTTACCAGTTGATTAAAACATACTTATTTGTACCAAAACCAGATACATTTTCGAAAGATATAAGCAATTATTCAAAGGCATACCAATGGGCCAAAGGTCTGAATAGTAAACCTTTTTCATGAGTGCCGATAGTGATTATGTCGGCATATATGAGACGTTGAGGAGCATGGGAAAATTGACTGCTGAGGTCGTTGTAAAAGGACAGTCAATCAAAGATGTGCGTGATTGCGTTGATACAACGGCAGATCTTGATCAAGATTTTTTCTCATCTTGTCTAAGATACTAGAATAGGTTTGTCGTAGGGGTAAAGTGCAAAGCCCTTGTAATTGAGTCATTACAAGGGCATCTGGTGGAAGCGAGGGGAGTCGAACCCCTGTCCGAAATCGCCTTAAAAGGGACATCTCCGGGTGCAGCCGCTGTTTTCAAATTCCCTCTGTCATCAAGTTCAGCGGCGATCTTGAACGAAGAGGTAGCCTTTAATACGCAACGAGACTCCAAGGCATTAGTCCGTCGGGAGCTTTCTTTGACCTGCCCAGAAAGAAAGGTCTGCCGTTGACGTTCTTACGCGGTTAGCAGATTAGCCGCGGGAACGGCAGGGCTCACGCCGCTGCAAATGCCGGTTTGTTGGCAATTAAAAAGTCTCTCGTTTTTTAAAGAGGCCCACGAGAATCCTCTACCCGCTTTCCCGATCTCAACAACCCCGTCGAAACCAGTACGCTCCCCTATGAGAGCCTACTCATTATAACACGTGAGGGTAATGTACGCATTCGCGGTAACCTGTTCCCTTGAATAAAGGTTCATATATTGCAGTTTTCACCAAGGACTTGTATGCTAATTCCAGATGTAATCTACAGAATACATAAGGAGGTATCAGTGAATGGGCAAACAAGGAATTGAAATTTTAGATCTTGATGTGAATCAACTGATCCAGTACCTGAACGAGGCCTTAGCGGAAGAATGGCTTGCCTTTTACCAGTATTGGGTCGGCGCGCGCCTGATTGAAGGCCCGATGAGAAGTGAAATTGAACCGGAACTGATTGAACACGCCAACGAAGAGTACGAGCATGCCATTATGGTGGCAGACCGTATCGTACAATTAGGCGGAACGCCGCTTTTGAACCCCAATCTTTGGAAAGAATACTCCAAATGCGATTATGAAGAGCCCAACGATCCTTACGTGGAAGTGATCTTGCAGCAAAATATCGACGGGGAGCGCTGTGCGATTAGGCGTTACCAGCAGATTGCAGAATTCACGCGCGGCAAAGACTTTGTCACACACCGCATGGCGATCAAGATCATGGAAGATGAGCTTGAGCACGAACAAGACCTAGAAGACTGGCTGAATGATATCCAGATCATGAAAGAAAAACTTCGCCACTAGTGCGCGAAACACTGTTATCAACAAGGCCGTCCGGTACGCGAGCATCGGACGGCCTTATCATCGGGTCAATAAATGACAGGAGAGTCGTTATGCCGTCTAAGGGATATGTATTGGCGGTCGACGTCGGCACACAAAGTGTCCGGGCGATCGTGTTCGACCCCATGGGCCGTCATGTCGTAAGCGCAAGAAAGATCAGCGCGCCCTATTATAGCCGGCAGTCGGGATGGGCCGAGGTGCCCGCCGATCAGTTTTGGCAGGACAGCTGTGAGGTGATCCGAGAGGTCATCGAATTACTGGGCGACGAGTTGAGCGAACTGAAGGCCATGGCCGTGACGGCCAATCGCGACAATATCCTTCCCCTTGACGAACAGGATAAACCCTTACGCGATTGGATTACCTGGGTTGATACACGCCGCGCGCCGAAGGCCATGGAGGCCTTGAAAAAAGAATTAAAAGGGGTCGACCGCGCCATCTACCTTGCCGATTACGCGTTCTTCTCCATGGTGGCCTACCGCTCCAAATTCAACTGGATCAAATACCATGAACCGGAGGTGTACCACCGGGCCAAACGCTATGTGTCGATTACCGGTCACCTCAACTTAAAACTCTGCGGTGTATTTCGGGACGCGCGGGGCATGCAGGTTGGCTACGTCCCGTACCAGGCCAAACGCCAGGACTGGTACAAGATTAAATCAGTGTTCAGATTTATGGGAGTGCGCCGGGAGCAACTGCCCGACCTTGTCGCGCCGGGAGAGGTCATCGGAAATGTCACAGAAGAAGGTCATCTTCTCACAGGCCTCCCCGTAGGACTGCCCGTCATCGCGTCTGCCGGCGACAAACAGTGCGAAACTTTAGGCTCAGGCGTCTTTGACCCTTCTCAAGCCACCATCAGTTACGGGACAATGGCCACACTCGGCACGACCATCTTTCGCCATATTGAAGATAAAAAGTTGAAGTTTTATACCTTTGCCTCTTGTATTCCCGATGCCTGGAACCCCGAGCACAGCATCTATCGCGGTTACTGGCTGGTCACCTGGTTTTGCCAACAATACGCTAAAGAGAGCGGCATGCCGGAATTTCTGAAGCAAATGAATGAAGAGGTCAAGGAAGTGCCGCCCGGCGCCAACGGGCTTTTTGTCTTTCCGTTTTGGACGATCCACCCCGGACTCTACCCCCACGGCAAAGGCATGATTGCCGGCTGGATGGACCACCATCGGGAGGTCGACCTTTACCGCGCGATTTTGGAAAGTATCGCCTACGCCCTGAAAGAAGGCTTAGAGCTTATTGAGCAAAAGAGCAAAATGAACGTGAAAAAATTGACGGTCGTCGGCGGCGGAAGTCAGTCGGACGCCGCCATGCAGCTCACGGCCGACATCTTTAATCTTCCGGCCGTACGATTAGAGGATAAGGAGATCAGCGCCATGGGCGCCGCCATCAACGCCATGGTCTGGGCCGGCTTCCATCCGTCGTTTGAAGCGGCGGTCAAAGCGATGGTACAGGAGGAGAAAACCTTCTGGCCCGATCCCCAAAATGTCGCCGTCTACGAGCATCTTTACCGTGATGTGTACAAAAAGGCGTATAAAAGCAATGAGGGACTCTTCAAGACACTGGGGGAGTTTTCAGAGGACACGCTGTTATAGCAGCAACGCATTTTTAAGGAGAACAAAACATGATCGAGACCGTCTATCAACTGGCGCAAACGGATGAAAAAACAATCAAGCCCATCATCATGGATGAGAATCTTCATTACATGCATATGATCCTGAACCAAGATGAAGCCCTGCCCCTGCATTATTCAAACAGCAATGTCTATATGAATGTGCTTCGAGGGACACTATCCATTGGATTGGGCGAAGAGGAGGTGCGCCATTACGAACGCGGTGCCCTGCTCAAAATCCCGGTTGACACCAAAATGAACGTCCATAACACGCATGAGGAAACGCTTGAGATCACGGTAGTGAAAGCACCGGCTCCGGGAGCGCCCGCTAAGATGGCGTAACCTTTCGGGTTGAATGACGTCCTAGAGATTAGGAGCGATTTTGCTTTCGTAACATGGGAGGATCGTCATGAAAAAAATGAAAAAACGCATCGCCTTGACACTGGCCATCCTTATGATGACGTCAGTTGTGATCGGCTGTTCATCGGCCAATATGTCCCACACTTCCGACAAATCAGAAGGGAGTCCGGGCTGGGAACACGGGCAGGACTTTGACTCGCCGGGTGCCCCCGAAGCACCCCGAGAAAAATTGCCGAACGCGATCGAGCGCAAATTTATCCAAAATGGTGAACTGGCGCTCAGAAGCTCCGATGTCGACAAAACCTACGAATCTTTAGTGTCACTCACCGAGCGCTTGGACGGGCGGGTTGTCTCCTACGAGCGTCAGGTAGATGACGACTATGGCTGGATACACATGCAGGTCGCGGTGCCTTTCGGGTCACTTTCGGAATTCATGGATGTCACCGCAGAACATGTTACCCGTGTCGAGACAAAAACTGTGACAAGCGAAGAAGTCACCGAAAGCTACTACGATACAAAAACGAGGCTTCAGTCGACGGAAGACCTGATTGAACATTACCGCGGCATGCTGAAAAAAGCGGAAACGATCGAGGACACTCTGTTGGTCCAAAGCAGGATTGATGAGTTGACGATCGAACTTGAGAGTTTGAAGGGTCATCTGAAGCTACTTGACAGCTGGACGCAAGAATCAAGGATCGACATTACGATCCGGTTGGAATCCGATCCGACGATCACAAAACCGGAGGTCACATGGAAAACCTTAAAGTGGTCTGACGTCGGATACCTGATGAAAAATGCCATCCAGAAAGTGGGGATCGGCATTGTCCTAGGGTTCCAGTACTTCCTTGTCGTACTGGTGTATCTGCTTCCGCTCATTGTGCTTTTAGTTCTCATCCTATTTATCGTATGGATCTGTCGCAGACGAAAAAGAAAGCGAAAGGCAAGACAGGCAGCGCCACTCGAGAATGTTTCACCGGAAGGCTATCGCCATTCGGAGGACCCTGTGCAAAGAGAATAAGTGAATAAACCTTGATGGAAACGAATGAGGGGCTGTCTTCTATAGAAGACAGCCCCCTTTTACATGCGATAAAGTGTCAGTATTATCGAGTTCGCATTAACTCAAAATGAAGTACCACAAAATAAAGATGATCGCCAATCCAACCAGGAATCCCAGAAAGAGGAACAAGAAAAATGTCTTTGCATTGCGCCGGCGGCGCTCTTTTTTAAATTTCTGTTTCATATCGGCTTCATCCTCCGGCGGGCGTGATGGCGGCTCGACTGCCGCCCCTCCGTTTGCAACGGCACGATTTTCTTCTGTGAGAATCGAGGTATTGCCATTATGGTAAATCGCGCGACGGACTTCACTTTCGGGAATACGATCGCCCGGTTCCGTGAGTTCAAGATCGCGTACCTTTACGGCCAAAATCGTGCCGTTCGCCGCGTCGTTGAACTGGCGTGAATGAATCTGAGCCTGCCGGATGGTCGCGGCAAACGCATCGGGGGAGGCCAGGTCTGAGGCAAATTGCTGTTCAGGATAATCCTTGCAAAATCCCTTCGACGACAGCAGGATGATATCGCCCGACCTCAAAGTGAACTGCTTGATCGTGATGGCGTTAGGCGACTCTGATCGAGTCATATCACCGATTACCCACTCAGCCATATCTTCTTGTTCTCCCGGTGAGCAAGTCGGAAACATCAGCTTGTTATTTCGGAATAAGTGAATTTTCGTATCGCCGATATTCAGAAGATGCGCGACATTGGAATCAATCAATAAAAGTGCCATGGACGCACCCGAAAAGCCATTGTCCCTCGGTTTAATCTGGCGGGTGACGCGTGCGTGTGCCTCCTTGATGAGGTCACGGCAAAATTTTTGAAAATCAAACTCGGGCTGTTTATAGCTGCCGATCAGGTCGACAAGATCCATGGCAGTTCTCTGAACAAGACGTCCTGCCAGATCGCCCACCCCTGAACCGCCGTGACCTTCGGTTACCACATAGAGTTGCGTGTAGTCTTGTGACTTTGCGCTACGTTCCTCACTCCCGGTGATCATGTCGGGGTAGACGCGACCGCCCAAGCTGAATGTATCTTCATTAACGGTCGTTTTCGTGCCTGACTCGGTCAGGCCGATGACGAGTGTTCGAGCCATATTTATCCTCTAAAATGCAATTGATTCAATCAAATCTTCTCATTCGTTCGGAACTTATCATAGCACACAGATGCTATGATAATGAGCAGAAGCGGCGAAAGGGTGATCGTATGAGCCAAGAGGATAAGAGGGTTAAAAAGACGGATCAGGTGGCCATTATTACGGGGGCATCCTCGGGATTTGGCGCCTCCCTGACGCGGGCGCTTGACACTTGGCTCGACAAGGATGTGAGCTTTTGGCTCATCGCGCGCGATCTTGAAAAGTTGAATAATTTCGCGTCTGAATTTTCAAGGCCTACGCGAGTATTTCCCGCTGATCTCACAAAACATGAGGATTACACAGCGATTTCGGAGGCACTTGTGGCTGAAAAGCCAAAGGTAGTCTTGCTCGTCAATAACGCAGGGGAGGGCTGTGCCGGACGCTTTCAAGCATTAGATCTCATGCGTCACGATTCGCTTTGCGACTTAAATGTCAGGGCTCAGCTGAAAATGACATCCCTGGCGCTCCCGTACATGTCGAACGAAAGCCGGATCCTTTTCACTTCAAGCGTCGCGGCTTTTTTGCCCCAGCCCGGCTTTGCCACATATGCTGCTTCCAAATCATTTATTTTGTCCTTTGGCAGAGCATTGAGAGAAGAACTGCGCGAAGAGGGGATAAGTGTGACGGTCACATGCCCTAACCCAATGTTGACAGCTTTTTTCACTGAGGCACAAAAACAAGCACTGCAAAATTCATACAAACGATTGGGTATTGAGGATCCCGATCGCTCCGCAAAACGAACGATCCGCGCGCTCAAGAAAAACAAAGCACTTGTCGTCACCGGATTTATGGGGAAGTTGATTCGTTTTGCGGCCTGGCTCTTGCCGACGGGCCTGATGCTTCGCCTGATTCGCTTTGACTAGCGACTTTTAATCTTCAAATAGACATGTTTGACATTGGGATTTCCCGTGTCACGCATCTCGATATGGTATTTCCCCATTGCTTTCACAAGGGTGGTCAATTTATCGTAGCCATAGTTTCTCGGGTCAAAGGAGGGCTGTTTTTTCACGATCAGGTTTCCGACCTCGCCCAAGAAAGCCCAGCCGTTTTCGTCTTCCACGTCACGGATGGAGGAGTTAATCAGTTTTGTGAGTTCGCGGTCGACTTTGCGGATGCCGCGTTCATCTTTGCCCATGGCCGGTTTTTTTGCCGGTTCTACCTTTTTCTCGCTATCCTTTTTCACCGTCGTCTTCAAACGGGCCGTCTGTTTCTTTTCTTCCGCTTTTTCTTTTTCCTGTTCGTCTTCATCCGTATGCTGATCAATGATTTCCAGATAAATGAAACGGTCGCAGGCCGCGATAAAGGCGTTAGGTGTTTTCATTTCGCCGAAACCGTAGACGATCTTGCCCGACTCTCTGAGCCGTGTAGCCAGTTTTGTGAAGTCGCTGTCACTTGACACGAGCACAAAACCGTCGATCCGATCGGTGTAAAGGATGTCCATCGCATCAATAATCATGGCGGAATCCGTCGCGTTCTTGCCCGTCGTGTAGCTGAACTGCTGGATCGGGCTGATCGCGTAGTCAAGCAGGCGGTTTTTCCACTGCGCGAGGTTGGGCTTTGTGAAGTCGCCGTAAATACGCTTGATCGTCGGAGTTCCGTAGCGGGCAATTTCCTCCATCATGCCCCGCACATTGCGGGGCGGAACATTGTCCGCGTCGATCAAAACGGCAAGCCGTACATCACTTGTATTTGTATTTTCCATAATGTCATAATCCCTTCAGTCGATGGCTGAGTTCCATCAGCAATCTCTGTTAATAGTATCACAGAGAGCATGCATAAAGCCCATGAATTGGCGATTCAGGCGTGGTATGATTGAGGGGCACAAGAAATCAAGCTGAAAGGAAGATGGATGAGGATGGAAATGGGTCATCCGACTTTGATTATTATGGCAGCCGGGATGGGATCGCGCTACGGCGGCTTGAAACAGCTGGACCCCGTGGGGCCTGACGGTGAAATTCTCATGGATTATTCCGTATACGATGCCTTAAAAGCAGGTTTTGAACGCGTGATTTTTGTCATACGAAAAGATTTTGCAGAGCGTTTTGACGCGCGGGTGAAAGACAAATACCAAGGCAAAGTCGCAATTGAGTACGCGTACCAGGAACTATCTGATTTGCCGGAAGCTTTTCAGGTGCCGCAAGAGCGTGTCAAACCCTGGGGCACCGGTCACGCGGTGCTTGCCGCGCGCGACCTCATTGACGGACCTTTTTGCGTCATTAACGCGGACGATTATTACGGACCGCGTGCCTACCGGGAGATGTTCCGGTTTTTAACCCGTGAGCAAAAGAGTGAACGTCCCCGGATTGGCTTATGTGTATGGAAACTCGAAGATACCTTATCCGATTACGGGCATGTCTCGCGAGGGGTGTGCCATACGTCGGCGGACGGAAAGCTTCTGGAGATCCACGAGATCAAGAAGATTGAAAAGATTGAAAACGGCGGCAGCTATTATTCCGAAGCAACACAAAAGGACGTAGTGTTGCCCAAAGATACCTTGGTCTCCATGAATTTTTGGGGCTTCCCCAAAGAATTTATGGGTCTTTTAGAACACGATTTCTCTGGGTTTTTAAAAGAGAATATCAAACTCGACCCGCTTTATTCCGAATACCTGCTACCGGTTATCGCCGGCAGGCACATCGAAGCAGGCACTATAGACGCCGTGACCATGCCTGTGACCGATTCTTGGTACGGCGTCACCAATCGTGAAGATAGGCCTCGCGTGGCCGAGGCTTTGGCCAAGTTAGCGGACGAGGGTGTCTACCCGGCACCGCTTTGGCCCAAATGAAATATTTATTAGAGGTAAAAACATGACACTGACTTCCTTAATCGCAAAAGCGCTTAGCATTTATTTATCGGTTGACCCGGAGGAGGTCACCGCGAATCTCACGACGCCGCCTCGCCCTGAAATGGGTGACATCGCGCTGCCTTGTTTTCGCTATGCCAAGGTGATGCGAAAGGCGCCTCAGGCCATTGCCGATGAATTAAAAGCCGCACTGGATAAGGAGCGTGAGACGAGCCTGAAAGCGCTTTATGAGCGCATCGAGCGCATTGACACCGCGGGAGGTTACCTGAACTTCTTCATCCGCCGCGACTATTACGCCAAAAGCGTGCTCCGTGAGACGCTTGACGCGCAAGACAGGCCGGGCGCGACCCGGGAAGGGGAGGGGAAGACCGTCATCGTGGAATATTCGTCCCCCAATATCGCCAAACCTTTCCATGTCGGTCACGGTTTTTCAACCTTTTTAGGCGAAGCCATCGCGAACCTGTTTGAATATGGCGGCTACCGCGTGGAACGCTTCAACCATCTGGGCGATTACGGCACGCAATTTGGCAAACTCATTGTAGCCTGGCGCCTGTGGGGCGACCAGGCGGCGCTCGATGAGGGCCCGATTAAGGAATTGACGCGTATTTACGTGAAGTTCCATGAAGAGGCCGAAAAAAGGCCCGAACTGGAAGATGATGCCCGGGCGGCATTCAGCCGGCTCGAGCAGGGGGGCGAAGAAGAGTACGTGTTGTGGGAGACCTTCCGTCGTGTGAGCCTGCGTGAATTTAATACCATATACGAGCGCGTGGGCATTCATTTTGACAATACGAACGGCGAGAGTTTTTATTCGCCCATGATCCCCGATGTGGTCGACGCGTTAACAAAAAAGAATCTGCTCGAAGAGAGCGAAGGCGCGCAGGTCGTTGACTTGGAAGCTTTTGGCCTGAATCCCTGCCTGATTTTAAAAAGTGACGGATCGACGATCTATGCCTCGCGCGACATCGCGTCTATTTTGTGGCGCGATAAAACCTATGACTTTTACAAGAATGTCTATGTGGTCGGCATCCCGCAAAAGAATCATTTTAATCAGGTGTTTGCCGTCATGAAGCGGATGGGCTTTCCCAAAGCGGATGACTGTGTGCACGTGGCGTTTGGGACGGTGAAGTTTGCGGAGGGCGCCTTGGCGACCCGCACAGGCAATGTGGTGTTGCTGGAGGATTTACTAAATACAAGTGTCGCCAAAACGCGCGCCTTAATCGAGGCGAACAACCCCGACATGGATGCTTTGACCGTCGACGAAACCGCCGAAAAAATCGGTGTGGGCGCGGTCCGTTACGCGTATCTTCGAAACAGCCGCGAGCGCGACATTGTGTTTTCTTGGGATGAGATGCTCGACTTTGAGGGCGAAACAGCGCCCTATCTCCTTTATACGGTGACGCGCTGTGCGTCCTTGGAACGAAAAGCACCCGAAGAAATAGTCCAAAAATTGGAGACCGTCACCGACGAACAGTTGTCGCTTCTGTTAAGTGACCACGAGCAAGAGGTTATCCGGGAAATCGAACGTTTTGAAAAATCAGTCGCCCTGGCGCGCGACAGCTTTGAACCTTCGATTATGGTTCGCCAGATCATGGCGATCGCGCGTGCGTTTAATACCTTCTACCACCATACGGCAGTGTTGAAGTCAGGGGATGAACAGTTGACCGTCGCAAGGCTTGCGCTGTCACGCGCGGTGGGTCAGACCCTGAAGGCGGGGTTGCGACTGATGGGCATTTCACCGGTTGACCGGATGTAACGGCGAACAAGAAAAGGATCACGATCGATGGAGCTTTCTAAATGGCTGCATGACGACGAGTGGCTCGATTCGCTTCATCCCGAAGCGCTTTCGGAACGCGCGAAAAAGGCCGTGTCCCAGCTACGCTTCACGTTTAATGAAAAGGAAATCGAAAAGCTCATTCAAGAGGTGGTCGACGGGCTTTTACAGATTGACCGGCAATGCAAAATGGTATCGCTTAGAGCCTTTTATGAGCCGGGCAATCACGAAATTAATGAAAACTACGATCGTCTGTCCGACTACCAGTTATTATATCTTTCGTCGTTTTCAGAATTTTTTCAAAGTGTATCGGATTCCACAAGAGGCAGCCGCGTGCTGTCATCGGTCTTTCCTTCTTTGCCTCAAGACTTTCCCCGTTTAGCGGGCGCTTACAATCCGGATCTTCTCCCTTTATTGCGAGAAGAGCGGCAGCTAGTATCTGAATTCCAATCGCGCCTGGAGGAGATATCCCTCTCCGGCACAAGGCCCGCGGTGGTGAAAGGGGAGGTGCGCCAACTTTTGCAGTCACTGTCGCGAGACCATCGCATGCGCGCCTATCTGTCGCTTACAGGGCGGATCCGAGCGTATCGAAACGAGATGGAAAAACTCTTTCTGTCCCTCCACGAGCTGCGGCGCAACATCGGGCAAAAAGCGGGCTTTAGCACCTACCATGATTTCCTGTTAGCTAAAAATGGTATTGACGAGAAAAGTCGCGCGGATGTGCACCGCTTCAGGCATCTTGTGGAAAAGCATATTGCGCCGCTTTCTGACGTGATCCGACAAGCGCAGTGGGAGCGCATCAAGGTCTATGATCCGGCCCCCTGGGATGCTTTGTATCTCTCGCCTTCCGGCGTTCCGACGCTGGCCGAGGAAGCATTCCCTCTCGAAGGGACGTATCTTAAAGCCCTGCGGTATATCTTCAGTTCTAAAGTGCCGCTCTTTGACGCGATGAACCGTAAGGGCGCTTTATCTTTTCACGTCACAGGGAGTGTCGGTCAAATTGATCGCGTCCATAATATTTGTAGCCATGACGCCATGGCCGGTATCAACAGCGCGTTTTTTCCCGAGATTGGCCAGTCGTTCCTTTTGTTATCGAGTGTGCCGCAAGAGTGGCTGTGCCGCATTTTGTTTTCTGAAACGGGTTCCTTGCTCTACGATCAGTCCGCTCAAAAGCAAAACTCGATCTCTTTGTCATTACTCGACAGCGGCCTTTTGCGGCAGCTCGCCCGTTATTCGATGGTGATTTTGTCGCAGCGCGCCTGGGGCTTGTTTTACAACCAGTTGACGCGTTACGCAAAAGAGTACGACCTCATCGAGTGGGCGCTTGATCTTCCTCTTTACTGCGCATTGGATGAGATGGAAGAGTTTATTTGCCGGGCGAGGGTTAGCAATCTGGCGGTATTCAGACATGCCTGGAGTGAAATTGCGACACGCTACCGACTTGAGGGGACATCCCCCGATAAGCCCGGTTTGATTCCTGTCGACGATTTATGGCTGTTCTCACCGCTTTGGTGGACCCAACCATTGTCGGGGATTGAGCAGGCTCTGGCTCAGGTCATGGTGCTCGGCAGTTTGCCCTATGGCCGTTACCACCAGCGGCTGGAGGAGTGCTTTACACGGCTGTTGCTTGAGGATGAACCCAAAACACCCTTTGCGCTTATTGAAGATGCCGGCTACCCCTCTCCCTTTGCTGAGGAGACGGTACAAAAAGCGGCCTTTTCGATTGTTGATTTTCTCGGTCTCTGATTAAATGGATGAATGGAGCGCCACATGACCGATCTATGGATCGCCACCCACAATGAAGGAAAAGTCAAAGAGATGCGAACGATCGCGTCCCCCTTTCCGGTCACGTTGAAAACAGCGGCGGAGGCGGGAGCATTTGTGGCTTTCCCGGAGACGGGGACGAGCTTTGATGAAAATGCCTTAGAAAAGGCAAGGACGTTACATCAGGTGACAGGCGGTTGGGTTGCGGCCGATGATTCGGGACTTTGTGTGGATTCGCTTGGCGGGGCGCCGGGTATCTATTCCGCGCGTTACAGCGGCGAGGATGCCAATGACAGGACGAATGTCGCGCTTCTTTTAGAGAATATGAAAAACGTCAAAGAGGAAGACCGCGGGGCGCACTTTCATTGTTCTTTTGCGGTCATCGCCCCGGATGGGACGGAGACGATTTACCACGGCCAAACGATGGGTAAGATCGCTTTAGCACCGGTCGGTGAGCGGGGATTTGGTTATGACCCTGTCTTCATCCCCCAAGGAGAAACTCGGACGATGGCTGAAATGGAGCCCCGTGAAAAGCATCGGATCAGTCACAGGGGACGTGCGTTACGTGCATTTTTGGAGGAGATGTTCTAGATGGCCCGGTCGAAAAAGGAAGAGTTGAATTACTATATTGTGCGCGAAGATGTGTTGCCCGATGTGTTTATCAAAGTGATGGAGGTCAAACGCCTCCTCGATCTGAAGATTGTGCCCTCGGTCAATGCAGCCGTCCGACGCGTCGGTATCAGCCGCAGTGCCTATTATAAATACCGCAACTCCATCCGCGCCCTAAAAACCTTGGACGATGGCGCGCTGTCGACGATGCTCGTTGTCATGGAGTCATCGCTTCACGCCGTATCGCTTTGTTTAGGCGTCTTTTTAGACACAGGTGCCCGCATTGTGTCCATCCAGCAAAGCCCTCCTGTAGACGGTCTTGTCAACATGCTCATCACCTACCAGACAGGGGGGCGTTTTGAGTATGAAGAACATCTGCTCTACCGCCTGTCCGAGACGCGGTCTGTCGTGCGTGTGGAATCGCTTCGCCAAACATAGGCGACCTGTCGGCTCTTTGTGGAAAGCATCCTGTCTTTTGTGCTAATCTAACGCGTGGACGGTGATGGAAGGAGCGTTTTATTTTGCGCATCATCATAGAAGCACTGAAAATCGATAAAATGCCGCAAGCGCGGCGCGTACACTTTTGGTTTCTGACGTTATTTGTCGCATCTTCCGCGATCTATTTGACCGTACCCGAGGGCGCGCAGATGGAGTCATTCGCGATTGAATTTTCCGCTTTCCTCACTCAAGGAGGGGGCATGCCCTTTCCTGCGCCCGTTCTCTTTCTCTCGCTTTTAAAACAGTTGGGACTTGTGGTGATCTCCCTTTGGTTTATCTTGCTTTACGCGGTGCATTGGCTATTTGCATCCTCTGACATAGCGACAGAAGTTATGGGCGAGGATGAAGTATCCGTGATCCCACCCTTGCCCGACCTGGGTGATAAGACCCCCGGCATGACGGCCCTTAAGGCATTCCCGACGCTTATTGTCTTAGCCGTATCCATGATCGTGCCCTATATCATTTCATTTCCGGCGATGGGCATTCCCTTTTATGTGCTGTCGACGATGTTATCCATGTCGATCTTCGTAGTGATTTTCGAGAATAAAACATTGCCCTCCGCCATGGAGTCGAGCTATAAGATGACCTCGGGGATGAAGTTCTTTATTTTCGTGTCCTTTTTATTCCTGCGATCCGTGACCTCGATCGCAAATGATCTGTTACACCTCGTATTTACTCAAAGCGAATGGGCTGGCAGTTTGATTCGCGCGTTTTTCTACGCGTTGAAAACACTCGCCTTCGGGCGACTGGCCGCCATGTTTTATCGGTCATTGTCAGCACGCGAGGTTCTGCAAAAACAGTCATTTGACGGATACTGACCGCTTATTATTGCTCCATCCGCAGCCTGTTTGGCTTTTATTATGATCGGGGATTAGATCCATGATGACATACGAAGAATTACAAAGCGTGGTGACGCGTAATAAAACACTTTTGGACGAGTTGGAAGAATCTTTGCGCCTCATCGCAGACAAGGAAGAGATCTCACGCCTGACAGAGGAAACGCTCGATCCTGAATTTTGGAACGACCCGCTTCGCGCTCAGACGGTGCAAAAACGCATCGCGTACCTGAATAAAAAGAACAAGCGCTTTGTGGACCTCACCACTCGCAATGAAGACGCTGAGGTGCTGCTCCATTTGTCAGAAGAAATGGAGGATCCGTCAGTGCTCACAGAGGTGAAAGAAGAGCTTTTGTCCTGGGATCGCGACTATGAGGATCTGCGCCTTGAGACCTTGCTGACGGGCGAACACGATTCGATGAACGCACTTGTCACGCTTCACGCCGGAGCGGGGGGTACAGAAGCCCAGGATTGGGCGGGCATGCTGTTTAGGATGTACACGCGCTGGGCCGAACGTCACGAGTTTGAAGTGAAGATCCTCGACTACCTGGATGGTGAAGAGGCGGGGATCAAGGCCGTGTCTTTTCGCATCGCGGGACCTAACGCCTACGGTTACCTCCGTAGTGAACACGGGGTACACCGCCTCGTCCGTATCTCGCCCTTTGATGCTTCCGGGCGCCGCCACACTTCCTTTGCGTCCTGCGAAGTATTGCCTGAACTTGACAACACGATTGAGATCGAGATTGATCCCGATGATTTGAAAATTGACACCTTCCGCGCGTCGGGCGCCGGTGGCCAGCACGTCAATAAGACAAGCTCCGCGGTTCGCATTACGCATCTACCGACGGGCATCGTGGTGTCCTGTCAAAATGAAAGGTCTCAGCTGTCGAACAAGGAGACCGCCATGCGCATGCTGACCTCGCGTTTGTACCATCTTGCGCGTCAGCGTCAATTGGACCGCATTGAAGACTTGAAAGGGGAGGTCTTTGAGATTGCCTGGGGCAGCCAGATCCGCTCCTATGTCTTTTGCCCCTACACGATGGTCAAAGACCATCGGACCGATTATGAGACGGGCGATGTCGACAGCGTGATGGACGGTGACATTGACAAGTTTATTAATGCTTGGCTGGTCGAGGACGCGAAGGAACATGAGGCGGCCCAAGAGATGGCCATGCGCCCAAATGAGGAAAATGAGGACGCCTGATGATTGGGCTTTTTGGCGGAACGTTTGACCCTTTCCATAATGCGCATCGCGCGCTTGCAAAGCACGCCGTGGAGCAGCTTGGTCTGGAGCAGCTGATCGTCATGCCGGTCGGTCGCGCCCCGCATAAGGAGCGCCGGACAAGCTTTGCCTGTTACCGCTATGAGATGGCTCGCCTTGGGACAACAGGCTTAGAGCATGTCGTTGTTTCGGACGATGAAATTAGAACGCCCGGCGTGGATTACACCTACCATACGGTAAAAAGGTTGAAGGAAAACCTCGGGGATCGGTTACAATACTTGATCTCGGGCTCGGATGTGCTTTTGTCCATTGATTCATGGTATAGGCCTGATGCGCTGTTAAAAGAAGTGGATCTTGCCGTGGCCCTGCGCGGCGATGCCGATCGCCGAATGCTGGAAGGGCAAAGGCAGGCGATCGAAGAGAAATACGGTTGCCGTGTTGTTTTTTTTGACATGCCGAAGATGAATCTTTCTGCTACCGAAATTCGTGAAAGTCTGGAGGACAAAGGGAAGTCTCAGGACACCTGTCCTTTGGAGGTGGAGTCTTTTTTGACGCAGTACCGCCCCTATGATTTTGCGTTTGAATTTGAATCGATGGACGACGATCAATGGCAAACCCTGCTTGACATCGAAGAATGGGCCTGGGACTTTCATCCGCAGGAACGTCGGCTCCACGCGGCTTCCGTCGCGCAATACGCAGCCCGTTTGGCCGCCATCTACGGTGAGGATATAGAGCTAGCGGCGCTCTCAGGTTTGGTGCACGATGTGGCAAAAAACCTCCCCCAAGAAGAGCGCCAGCATTTGGCAGAAGCTTACTTTGATATGTACCCGACCGAAAAAGAACGCCTGGGTACTTGTATCACGAAGGAGCTGGCCCATGGACCGGCGTCCGCCATGCTCGTATGGAATGAGTCGGGGGTAAGAAGCGAGAAGCTTTCTGAAGCGATCGCTTTGCATTCATCGGCGTCCGCCGATATGTCGCGGTTTTCCGAGATTCTTTTTCTGGCCGACAAGGTTGCTTATGATCGTAAATTTGATCGCCTCGATGACATACGAGAATTGGCTGAGTCCGGCGATATGTATGGGGCCATGCGGCTTTGTCTCATCGAGGTCCTCGACGCGCTCGGGCGAAATAATGAGCGGCCGTGTCCTTTGACCCTTGATGCCTCCCGTGACTACAACGTGATATAGTGAAGTCAATCAATGATTAAAGGGCAGCTAATTGCCGAAGGAGGTTTGATTGGATCTGGAAAAGGGAGAACAGGCAAAACTTGAAAGTATTGAAGAGATGATCCAAGCGGTTGTCGCGGTATTGGAAGAGAAAAAGGGCAACGACATTGAGACCTTGAATGTCACGGAAAAAACGACCCTGGCCGATCAGTTTGTGCTCGCAAGCGGCACCTCGAATGTTCATATCAAAACGCTGGCGGAGTCAGTGGAAGAAAAAATGAAGGATGCTTTCGGCATTCATCCCGACCGTGTTGAGGGGATGGACAGCCGTTCATGGATTTTACTCGATTACGGCGACATTGTAGTGCATATCATGATGCCCGAGGATCGCTTGCATTACCAGCTTGAGAGTCTTTGGCGCAGCGGCGGGGAACGACGCCCTATTTAAATCACTGCGATCGACGAATTGAAAGGCGCTGACAGTTCTTGTCGCGCTTTTTTAATCTCAAAAATGACATTTTGCCCCATGATAGATCCGGGAGCATGTCATGGCGATAGACTTGAAAAAATATCGGCGATCCGTTCATTCGCACCGGCCGGGGCAAAGAAAGCGTGCCCCGATTCTTTTCTCCGTCTCGATCATTGCGGTCACGGCCGCATTATTGCTCCTTGTCGCCCGGGAACCGCAGGGGCATTCCTTTGAGATGACGACGGATGTTACAACGACCCGGAATCTAATAGAAATAGCAGAAAAAACGACTTCTTTACCATTTCCCGTCCACATCGACGGCGCTGTTAAAAAGCCGGGGGTTTATTCTTTCAAAGGAGGGGCAATCCTGGCAGAAGCGATACAAGAAGCCGGAGGGTTTACAGCGCTTGCCGATACGAGTCAGGTGAATCTTGCGATGCTTTTGGACCCCCATATCAAGGTGTACATTCCTGAAAAGGGAGAGGAGATGCCTTTTTTGCCGGGAAGTTTCACGGAGCATCCGGCGGACGGGAAAATTGATATTAATCGGGCCTCTCAAGCTGAACTCGAAACGCTCCCCGGAATCGGCCAGGCCATGGCGTCGGCTATCATTTCTTACCGGGAACAGCATGGGGCTTTTAATGCCACAGAAGATTTAATGCTCGTTCCCGGGATCAAAGAAGGTCGGTTTTCGCAGATCGAAAGCTTAATCACGGTCGGTGCACCTTAACCCCCTTCTATCCCTCTTTGATGTAAGGTATCCCGAGATTAGCGGGCACACTGAAATTTCTTCGCATGACCGTTAGCACGATGGTCAGGATGTAGGGAAAGGCAATAAAAAGTTCATTCGGGAAGAATCCACCTCCACCGATCGATTGCATGTAGATGGCGAGCGCTTCTGCCAGTCCGAAGACGAAGGTTCCAATCACAGCTCCTGTAATTTGCCAGTTACCGAGAAAACATATGGCAAAAGCGATCCAACCGCGCCCGCCAATCATATTAGTAGTAAACATTCCCAAAAATCCAACGGAATAAAAGGCTCCCGCTATACCCCCCATCATTCCGGCAAAAAGCACCGTCAAGAAACGGAGGCGATTGACATTAATCCCAGCGACATCTGCGGCCTGAGGGTTTTCTCCGCTAGAACGGATGGCAAGGCCAAGTGAGGTATGGTAAAGCATGTAGTGAATGATAGGAATGATGACATAGGCCACATAGGTCAGTATATTTTTATTGAAAAACAATTCACCGAGGACAGGAATTTCGCTTAAAATCGGAATCGGGATAACGGACAGCGGTTGAATTTGCAACGGTATTTGCGGAATACCAAATAGAACCCGTTGAAAGAAAGCGCAAAACCCTATGGCGAGGATATTCAGCGCCGTGCCCGTTACAACTTGGTGTTGTTTCATGAAGATGGTAACGACACCATAAATCGCAGCCACTGCAATGCCACAAATCATAGCAAGCAGCAA
>Ga0123335_1001219_pt1 | contig 42567 bp, 38 predicted proteins | sample BiotimSIPDNA_2_FD_89707 | JGI IMG/M metagenome (GOLD analysis project Ga0123335, IMG submission 89707) | Anaerobic biogas reactor microbial communites from Washington, USA - Biogas_R2 time_0 SIP DNA | ecosystem: Engineered > Bioreactor > Anaerobic > Unclassified | place: Washington, USA...
AATCATAAATATATTTCATTAAATTCTCCATAAATTAATATTTAAACTCTATTTTTAAGCATATCAAATTATCCGGATAAAGACAATACAACCATAGCCACATGCTATTGAAAGTATGAAGTCCACAAAATTATTAAGATTTTTTTCTAATCAATATAAGACCCAGCAGGTGTCCTTAATTGACAGTATTTCCTTGAAATGTTATTATCAATTCAATTTATTAATATTAATTTTTAGTTGAGGTATCATGGCCTTTCTCAATAATAATAAAAGTAAAGCAAACATTGTTATGCTGAAAAAATCTGTATTTGTACTCAATTCACTTGTTAGCAAGAATATACGAGCTCAATATCGCAACTCCACTTTAGGAGTTGTTTGGACTGTTCTAAACCCTCTGCTTAACATGCTTGTCATGGCGTTAGTTTTTGGCCAATTTTTTGGGAGGACGATGCCCAATACCGATTATCCTGTTTATGTTCTTGCCGGAAATACTGTTTTCGGACTTCTTAGAATGACCACAACGAGTGGTTTAACTTGCATGGTGGAAAACTACGATATGTTGACTAAAACCAGAATCCCTTACTATGTCTTCCCTGTCTCACACTTACTTTCTGCAGTAGTAAACTTTGGATTTTCCTTCATTGCTTTGCTAATTGTAATGCTCATCCGAATTCCAAACGGAGTGAAGTTTTATTGGACTATGCTTATGACAATTGTTCCGTTTTTGCCCGCCCTGATGCTTTTCTCTCTTGGAATAGCTTTAATTCTTGCTACTATGTATGTAAGATTTAGGGATATAAAGCATTTCTATGGAGTAATTTTGACATTGTGGACATATTTAACCCCTCTGTTTTATAACGATGCCATCCTATCCCCCAAAGTAAGATACGTAATGAACTTTAACCCAATGTATCATTACGTAAAGTATTTTAGAGATATTGTTCAATCAGGGATTGTTCCTTCCCTTGAAAGCCACTTCATAATATATGGTTGTGGAATTGCTGCATTAATTATTGGATTATTGGCTTTCGGTTCTCAAAAGAAAAAATTTATTATGTATATTTAAGGTATTTATGGAAGATATAATAGCTGAACTTCAAAATGATGACGATCTCATCCCTCCCAATAATTCGACAATCTTAAACGATTTATCTAATGATGTGGAAAAAGAGATACTTATTGACGTTAAGAATGTTTCCATGCTTTTTAGACTGCCGGCTGAAAAAATAGACAACCTAAAAGAGTATTTTATCAAATTTGTAAAAAGGAAGATCAAATACAAAGATTTTTGGGTTCTTAAAGATATTAATCTTCAAGTACGTAGAGGCGAGTCCCTCGCGTTAATAGGTCGAAATGGAGCTGGAAAGAGTACTCTCTTAAGACTAATTGCAGGAATCATGGAGCCAGCTAAAGGAGAAATATCTACAAAAGGTGTAATGGCTCCCTTGCTAAAGCTGGGTGCAGGATTTGATTCTAATGCCACTGGAAAAGAGAATATTTATCTCAACGGGGCTATTTTAGGCTTCAGCAAGAAGGAAATGGCTAAAAAATATGACAGCATTGTCGAATTCTCTGAACTAGGAGAATTCATGAATGTTCCTATCAAAAATTATTCTTCAGGAATGATGGCAAGACTGGGATTCTCAATTGCCGTAGACGTAAAACCAGATATCCTAATTGTAGATGAGATTTTAGCAGTAGGAGATGCTCCCTTCCAAAAAAAATGTAAGACACGTATTAAGCAGCTTCAAGATAGTGGCACAACTTTTATAGTGGTTTCACATAGTATGGAAACACTAAAGAGTTTATGCCAGAAGGCGATTTGGCTAAAAGACGGAAAAATCGAGTTAAGCGGAAGTGTCGGAGATGTATCTTCTGCATACACTAAGTACTGCAATGAATTATCTTTAGATAAATAATAGTTATTTTTCCCTATTTTATTTTGGCGGAGATCTAAATGGAACAACTAAAAAGAATCAAAGTGGCTCAAATCATTGGGAACTCAACTTGTGGAGGAGTCCCTAGTTTCGTAATGAATTACTTCAGGAATATCGATAGGGAAAAAGTTGATTTCTACTTTTACACCTACGGCCCTTCTGAGTTAGATGCGGAAATTCTTCAATTAGGTGGAAAAATTCTTCACATGCCCGATGTAAGAAATATTTTTAAATCAATACCTTTTCTAAAAAAATCTTTTTCACACTACAAGTTTGATATAGTTCATTCCCACATGACCACTCTTTCTCTATCTCCTCTTTTTGCGGCAATTCTTTCGAAGATAAAAATACGCATATGTCATGCTCATTCAACTACAAATCGTAAAGAGGGAACTTATATCATAAAGAATCTGTTAAAACACTTTTCAAAGCCCTTCGCTTCAAATCTTGCCGGCTGCAGCCACCTTTCTATGAATTGGCTGTTCGGTAAAAAAAAGGGGGCTTCTTCCGTTTTGATTCCCAATTCAATTGATCTATCCCTTTTTCTTAAAAATCCGCTTAGATCTATCGAACTAAAAAAGAATCTAAAAATTGAAAAAAATTTTGTTATCGGTAATATTGGAAGACTTGAAATCCAGAAAAACCATTTGTTTCTAATTGACTGTTTTCTTAAAACTCTTGAAACCCTCCCAAATGCGGTTTTAGTTTTAGTGGGTAAGGGCAAACAAGAGGATCTCATTCGTGAAAGAATTCTTTCATATAATATTGCTGATAAAGTAATTTTTCTTCCGGAAATCTCGGACATAGTAAGATATTATGAGATATTTGATATCTTTTGGTTACCTTCTTTGTATGAGGGACTCCCATTAGTCGGGGTGGAAGCCCAGGCAATGAATTTACCTTGTCTTTTTTCTGAAACAATCAGCAAGGAAGCTGACTTAACCGGTAATACTATTTTCCTCCCAATAAATAATCCTTCGATTTGGGCAGAAGCAACTCTGATGATTGCGCGAGAAAAACCAACTTATGACAATTTGCCAACGCTCAAAGCAAAAGGTTACGATATTAAGGATTCCGCGCCTAAACTTCTGGATTATTATAATTCGCTCTTATCAAATGGAAAAAATCCTAGATAATGAAAAATTCAAAAAGAAGCCTTTTTCAAGGCTATACTTTTATAGCAAAAAAAATAGTTATATACTGTATGTAATGAAAATCAATTAATTAATGATTTTCCCAATTCATCAAAAACGAATACTTTCATTAATCAGCGGTAGAGTAAATTATGAGTGTTAAGATTTTTTCTATATACCACAAGGAAATGGAGCCTATTATCAGCAATGATTATATTTCCCCTCTTCTTGTTGGAGCAAAAAATGATAGTACCTCTAGTTTTCTGAAAGACAATTCAGGAGAAAATATTTCAGAAAAAAATTCTTTTTATAATGAACTTACTGGAATATACTGGGTCTTCAAAAATTATGAAAAAATTGGGGATCCAGATTATGTTGGGTTTTGCCATTATAGAAGATACTTTTCTTTTTTACATTCTGATAAACACTACTACGAATTGGACATCTCAAATCCTATAGTCCAGAACTTCATAGATTTACCTGATTCAGATATTGAAAAAATTACCGATTATGACTTTATAGCGCCAATCCCTTCTAGGAGAAAAAGTGTTTACTGGAATTATAAAATGGCACACGGGACAAGCGATATTATAAAAGTTAAAGATATAATTGCCTCCAAACATCCCGAATATATTGATGCATTTGAAGATTATTTCTCTGGAAACAGAGCTTTCTACCACAACATGTTTATTTTCCGAAGAAAGGATTTTTTTGATTACTGCACATTCCTTTTTGGGGTATTATTTGAGCTAGAAAAACAAATAGATACAAAGAACTATAGAATGTTCATATCGGAACGATTGACCGGTGTCTATATAAAAAAAATGGAACAAAACGGGTTAAAGGGGCTTTATCTTCCTACAGTGGTTCTTTCCTCCCCTAAAAAAACTTTTAAAGATTCAATTTCAGAAGTAAAAATTAACTTAAAAAACAAGGAAATGAGCTTTCTTTATGCGGTAAAACCCTTGATTGTTTTCTTGTTACCAAAATCAATTCTACGGAAAAAACGCGAAAAAAGAGCCTGATAATAATACAAAGAACCCTATTCTCAAATCTTATTCGAGTTGATCTTTTGCTTTTACGTCTTCCCCGTTTAAGATAGATAATATCTCTTTGTCAACATGTTCAACAAAGGATTTTTCACCCTTGAGAACTACTAATATCGTTTTAAAAAAAATAACTATATCTTTAAAAAATGCCATTTCAGTGGCATATTTCATGTCATAATAATTTCGTTCACATATTTCCAAATGCCCATTCCCTTTAATCTGAGCCAAACCCCCAAGTCCTGGCCTCACCTTTAATTTGATTTTCTCCCATTCTTTGTATTCAGCCAAGTATTCAAGCTTAAGTGGTCTTGGTCCTATAAAACTCATTTCTCCTCTTATTATATTTAACAGCTGAATCGCTTCATCAAGTTTAACTTTTCTAATAAATCTCCCCACCTTTGTTAGATTGACATTATCGTCGTTAATCACCGGGTGCTCTTTATCAAACTCAACTTCCGTTGACAACATAGATCTAAATTTATACATCAGGAAAGGCTTACCGTCCTTTCCCGTTCTTTCCTGTCTAAACACAGCCTTTCCAGGACTATCAATACGTATCAAAATAACTACAAGCAAGAATACTGGAGACAATAATATAAAGCCAATCAAGGCAAAAACAAAATCTAAAATAGATTTTACATATTTATACAATTTTTTATCTCCAAAATAGTGAAATTTAATTAACCATGGTTTCCTTTGAAAACCATTCACCTTTGATTTATTATAGCACGACTTGATACTCTGTCAAATATTCGCAAAACTGAAAAATATCTTATGGCAAACCTTTCTGAAACAATCCTGAAATAATGAAATAAAGTGTGACAATGTACCGACAAATAATTTATAAATCATACTTGGCAAAAAATATAGCAAAATCCTCCTATTCATTTTCAAATATCATACTAATGGTCTTTTTTTCATATTTCATATCTAGTAATTCAACGATTTCGTAGAGTAATTTTATGCAAACGAAGTATGAAAAATTTGGTAAACTTGTTCTTTATTTGATTATTTATTATAATTATGAGTATATAGTTCATATGAGGGGAATAAAGTGTACAAACCTGAAACAAAGTCGACAACCAAAAAAGATCTTTTCTTAAAGATTTCCAAAGTTGTTACCAAGATATTTTATACTGAAATTCCTATGGCAATTCTCTCTTTCTTTATCTTTTTTTCTTGGTTTTTCGAATTAGAAATTGTCGCTTTTTCCCTAGTTATTATTTATGCTTCTATTTCCCTTATATTTGTTGATGATACTATCCCCTTAATGCCGGCGATTATTCTTACCACTTTTGCGGTTGCAGATGGAGTTAATATTGTAAAGTATATTAATTTTGCATATGCAGCAATTATTATCGTAGCGGCTCTTTTGTTCCATATGGTGTATTATCGAAAAAAAATTCGCTTTGGAAAGATGTTCCTCCCGCAAGCACTTGTTGCCCTGGCTCTTATTCTTGGTGGTTTGGGAAATATCTCTAAAGAATATTATTTAGGAACACTTGCATTGAATCTTCTCCTTGGGATAGGTATTTTATTAATGTATTTTCTTTTTTACCTATATAGAGGCAAAAATGAAGAACAAGATACTTCTAGATATTTTTCAAAAATGCTTTCTTGGGGGGGAATTATCGTTGCTTTTCAAGTCATAACCTATATTCTTCGTTCAGGTCAAAGTATTACTTCGCTATCAACAGAATTTATGGATTTAGGATGGGGTATAGACAATAATGCAGCTACCCTACTTTTATTAACGGCTCCTTTAACTCTCTTCCTCGCAACAAGAAAAGATACCTTAAGGCCCTCACTTTATGTGTTATCCGCCTCAGTTCAGTACCTCGCAATAGTCTTTACTTTTAGCCGGGGGGGAATCTTTTTTGGTTTTATTTCTTTTGTCGTTGCTTCTGTTTTTTTATTAAAAAAGTCCGAACGAAAAAAAGAAGTTTTGGTTACTGGAAGCATCCTTTTGCTAATTGGATCTCTGATACTCATTTTTAAGTCTTCCAGTATTGCCGACCTGATTAGAAGCTTTTCTTTTCAAGGATCTGGGGACAACGGTCGCCTAGCCCTTTACAAGGAGGCCTGGCAATCATTTCTTTCCCATCCACTTTTTGGCGTAGGATTAGGTTATCAGGGCCCAAATTATGAAATAAGATCTATTTCCTTCTATTTCTTCCATTCAACGTTTTTCCAAATAATTGCATGCACAGGGCTATTTGGATTTATTGCTTATTCGTATCTATATTTCCGAAGATATCAAATTGTATTTAAAAACATATCTAAAACTGTTTTTGCGATTTTCGCTTTAATCGGTATGTTTGGATTCGAAGCATATTCTATGATTGACACCGGGACCTTTGTCCCATTCCCTTCAATGATGTTGATTATGTTTCTTACTATGATATTGGAAGAAAGTATACCCTCTTCAACCCCATTAAATGATTTGATTGTCGATTATATTATTTCTAAGAATAAAAGAGAACCTGTAGATAGCTTATAATTTTTTCATATAAAGGAGAGTTTATGAAACGCAATGGAATGTGTCCCCTCTGTTTTTTAAAAAAGATTCTTGTACGCCCCATAAGGGTCAAGGATATCTATTCGGATAATCCTTACTTAAATGAAGCAGCAAAAACCCCTCCTATGGGATGGTCAAGCTGGAACACCTTTAGAAACAACATAGATCAAGAGGTAATATATGATATCGCTCTTGCAATGAAAAACACTGGGCTCAGAGAAGCTGGGTACCTTTATGTAAACATCGATGACAATTGGGTATCTTCAAAGCGTGATGAAAAAGGAAATTTGGTTGGAGACCTAGTTAGGTTTGCAGATGGAATACCTTCTCTTGTCAGTAAAATTAACAAACTCGGATTAAAGGTCGGGATTTATTCCTCAAACGGAACCTTAACTTGTGAGGATCTCCCTGCAAGTTTGTATAACGAAAAACGAGATGCTGAAACTTTCGCTTCCTGGGGAATTGAATATTTCAAGTACGATTTTTGCCATAACGAGTCCATTTCAAAATATGCTCCTTTAATTTATGGAATAACACTTTCCAAGGTTGGGCAGAGAGAGGCTAAAGAGTATTTTACAAAAGATGCTATGCTTAAGGGATATGCAAAAATAATGAAAAATTCTGATGTCCCATCTGGCGTTATGGTCACTGGTCTGGATGAAAATGCAGGAATAATTGAATTTTCAAATATAGAGGCTGACTCTGAAGGAGAATATGTACTTACAATAGAGATTGTAAAAAAAGGAAAGTTCAAAAAATTCTTAGTAGCTGAAATCAACGATACCGAAGAGTATCACATATACTTTCCTGAACAGAAGATATGGAATCATACTGCAAGATTTCAAACAACCGTGTATTTAAAAAAAGGAATTAATACCATTAAATTTTATAACCCCATAAGAAACAATATTGACAGCGCAATACTACAATACAGATATATGGGGAAATGTTTATTGGATGCCGCTAATAAACGAGCTCTATCCCAAGGGGAATACAAACCAATTACCTTCTCTATTTGCGAATGGGGATTTAGAAAGCCTTGGCTATGGGGAAATTCTGCGGGAAATCTATGGAGAACTACCCCGGATATCCGGCCGATTTGGAGTTGGATAATGACAATATATGAAAGAAATGTAAAACTCTATCAATATGCTGGAAAAGGAGGATGGAATGATCCGGATATGCTGGAAGTTGGGAATGGAAAATTAACTAAGGATGAAAATATAGCTCATTTCGCAACCTGGTGTATGATGAATGCTCCTCTGATTCTAGGAAACGATTTAAGAATAATCACAAAAGATATTCTGGATATTGTCACAAATAAAGATCTTATAGAGATAAACCAAGACTCCCTAGGGAAACAAGCAAAGCGGATAAAAAGAGGTATGCTTGACATCTTGATAAAACCCCTTGAAAACAACCGTGTAGCTGTATGCTTTCTTAATAAATTTGGGATGCAAAAAAAAGTATCAGTTAATATTAAATCTATTTTATCCGACCCTTATGTGAAAGAAGTAAACCTTTCAGAGGAAACTAGTATATACGACGTAATTGAGAAGAAAGAATCATATGGGACGAAACTAACCTGCGCGGTTAATAAGCATTCTGCCAAAGTTTTCATACTAGGAAAACCACGGCAAGATTCGTAAACTAAAAGAAGTATAAATAATAAAAAAGGTAGCCTAAGCTACCTTTTTTAATATAATTCTAAGGCTGATATTATTTCTTAATATCTGCTACGACACCTGAACCAACTGTTCTTCCGCCTTCACGAATAGCGAAACGGAGACCCGGCTCAATTGCGATAGGTGTAATAAGTTGAACTTCCATATCGATGTGATCTCCAGGCATAACCATTTCAACTCCATCAGGAAGCTTAATGTTTCCAGTAACATCGGTTGTACGGAAATAGAACTGAGGACGATATCCGTTAAAGAATGGAGTATGGCGTCCACCTTCTTCTTTAGTAAGCACGTAGACCTGAGATTTGAATTCTGTGTGAGGATTAATCGTTCCTGGTTTAGCAAGAACCTGCCCTCTTTCAATGTCTTTTCTATCTATTCCACGGAGGAGGCAACCTACGTTGTCACCAGCAATAGCTTGATCCAAAAGCTTTCTGAACATTTCTACGCCAGTTACCGTTGTTTCAGTTGTGGGACGGAGTCCTACGATTTCTACTTTATCTTGGACCTTAACGGTTCCTCTGTCAATTCTTCCAGTTGCAACTGTACCACGTCCGGTGATAGTAAATACGTCTTCAACAGGCATTAAGAAGGGCTTGTCGGTAGGACGTTCAGGAGTGGGAATATATGAATCGATGGCTGCGATAAGTTCTCTAATGCAATCACAGGCGGGATCGGTAAATTTGCCAGCAATAGCAGCTTCCATTGCTTTTAATGCGGAACCTTTAACTACTGGAATATCATCTCCAGGGAATTCGTACTCAGTAAGAAGCTCTCTAACTTCCATCTCAACAAGTTCAAGTAGTTCCGGATCATCAACCTGATCGGTTTTATTCATAAAAACAACGATGTAAGGAACTCCAACCTGTCTCGCAAGAAGGATATGCTCACGTGTTTGAGGCATTGGGCCATCAGTAGATGCAACAACTAGAACTGCTCCATCCATTTGAGCAGCGCCCGTAATCATGTTCTTAACATAGTCAGCGTGTCCAGGGCAATCAACGTGTGCATAGTGACGGGTTTCAGTCTCGTACTCAACGTGTGATGTGTTGATGGTTATTCCTCTCGCCTTCTCTTCTGGTGCCTTGTCGATATCATCATACTTCATTGCGGCACCATGACCACCAGCAGCGGCTACCATTGTGATTGCAGCTGTCAATGTAGTCTTGCCATGGTCAACGTGGCCAATGGTTCCTACGTTAACGTGCGGTTTATTTCTTTCGAATTTTGATTTTGCCATTTAAATTTCCTCCGATATATATTATTTATTTTATCACTTATTGTGAAATTATATATTAATTCCACATACATGTCCACTTTTTTGAAGCTTTTTTCCCTTTAGCTTCGTACTAATGAAAGATAGCACAAATTGATGGGTCATGTCAATATTTATAGAAAATATTGCATATATTATGCACTAATTATCCTTTTTCTTCCCAGTAATCTTTTCAAATTCACTCTTTGGGACTTCAACATAGGATGCAAATTGCATTGTATGGTTGCCTCTTCCTTGGGTAGCGGATCTAAGGTAAGTAGCATACCCGAACATTTCAGACAACGGAACTTCCGAATCAACGACTTGAAGGCCTTTGCGATCATTAATACTTTTAATTGTACCTCTTCTTGAATTCAAGGTAGATATAACATCCCCAAGATAATCGTTCGGGGCAACGACCTCGACAGCCATAACAGGCTCAAGAATCGTTGGCCTTGCTTTTGCTACTGCATCTCTCAGAGCCAGACTTCCTGCAATTTTAAAGGCCATTTCAGAGCTGTCAACCTCATGATAAGATCCATCAATCAGACGTACTTTATAATCCACAAGCTCGTAACCTGCAAGTACTCCCGATTTACCCGCATCAAAGATTCCTTCTTGTACTGGTTTAATGTATTCTTTTGGAATACTTCCACCAACTGTTTCGTCCACGAACTCCTTACCAGAACCAGGCGCTTTCGGCTCGATAATAATGACTGCATGTCCGTATTGTCCTCGTCCACCAGATTGTCTTATGAACTTACCTTCTCCTCTTGCTGTTTGAGTAATCGTCTCACGGTATGCCACATGTGGTTTTCCTACATTCGCTTCAACCTTATATTCCCTTAGGAGTCTATCGACAATAATTTCTAGATGCAGTTCTCCCATACCAGCGATAATTGTTTGACCAGTTTCGGCGTCAGTATATGTTTTAAATGTAGGATCCTCTTCAGAAAGCTTTGATAGAGCAAGTCCCATTTTTTCTTGTCCAAGTTTTGTCTTTGGCTCAATGGCAACTTGAATAACTGGATCGGGGAACTTCATATTTTCCAAAACAATAGGATGTGAAGTATCACATAGGGTATCTCCCGTTGTTACTGTCTTCATCCCAACAAGTGCTATAATGTCCCCTGCATAAGCCTCATCAATATCCGTCCTGCTGTTTGCATGCATTCTTAAAATACGTCCAACTCTTTCCTTTTTGTCCTTCGTACTATTGTATATAGTTGTGCCAGTTTTTATTACTCCACTATACAATCTGAAGAAAATCAGTTTTCCAAAATATTGGTCAGCCATAATTTTAAACGCAAGCCCGGAAAGTGGTTCAGAGTCGCTTGGGTGTCTCACAATTCCCTCTTTTCCATTATATTCCCCACTGATACTAGGTACATCTAAAGGAGAAGGGAGAAAATCTACTATTGCATCAAGGAGTTTTTGTACTCCTTTATTTCTATATGAAGAACCGCATAAAACCGGGGTCATCTTCAAAGAAACCGTGCCTTTTCTAATAGCCGCAATCATTTGCTCCTCAGTGATTTCTTCGCCATCGAAAAACTTTTGCATTATATCATCATCAAAATCGGCGCATCTCTCGATCAAATTTGATCTTGCTTCCTCGGCTCTCTCTTTATATTCCTCGGGTATCTCAATTATTTCAAATTTTTGTCCCAAATCATCTTCGTGATAAATCTTTGCATTGTTTTGGACTAGATCAATATACCCTTTAAAGGTATCCTCTTGTCCAATAGGAAGAACTATTGGAATAGGGTTAGCATGCAATCTTTCATCCAACATCTCGACAACATTGAAGAAATCTGCACCATTAATATCCATTTTATTTACAAATGCTATTCTTGGGACCTTATACTTTTCGGCTTGGTGCCAAACAGTTTCAGATTGTGGTTCGACTCCGCCCTTCGCGCAAAAAACAGCTACAGCTCCATCAAGAACCCTCAAGCTTCTCTCGACCTCAACAGTAAAATCTACGTGCCCCGGTGTATCAATAAGGTTAATTACATGATCCTTCCAAACGGCGGTCGTTGCAGCAGAGGTTATTGTAATACCTCTTTCCTGCTCCTGCACCATCCAGTCCATTGTAGCCGCACCGTCGTGCACTTCTCCGATTCTGTGATTTACACCTGTATAGAAAAGAATACGCTCGGAAGTCGTAGTTTTCCCGGCATCTATATGTGCCATAATACCGATATTTCTAATTTTTTCAATTGGGTAGTTTCTCATTTTCTTATCCTGTTATATCTTAGGAGTCAAAGCTCCAAATTGCTCTATAAACATAGCAAAACGGTACGTTACATACCGTTTCGCATGAAAGTCTTACTTATTAATCTTAAGAAGAAAATTTCTGTCTTAAGCCATTACCAACGGAAATGCGCAAAGGCTTTATTGGCCTCGGCCATCCTGTGGGTTTCTTCCTTCTTTTTGAACGCGCTTCCTGAACTGTTATATGCTGCCATTATTTCTTCTGCAAGCCTTTCTTTCATTGTTCTTTCAGAACGCTTTCTAGCATAGGAGACCAACCAACGGATACCGAGGGTTTGCCTGCGATCAGGCCTAACCTCCATAGGAACTTGATAGTTTGCGCCTCCTACTCTGCGGGCCTTAACTTCAAGCACTGGCATAAGGTTGTCCAAAGCCTTTAAGAAAACTTCATTGGGAGCGAGATTAAGTTTTTTCTCGATAATTTCAAAAGATTCATATACAATCTTTTGCGCAACACTTCGTTCTCCACTCCACATAATTTGATTAATTAACTTTGTGATTGTTTTTGAATTATACACTGGGTCCGGTAATACATCTCTTTTCGGTACCCCACTTCTTCTTGGCATTTAATTATCCTCCTGATATTTATTAATGCGCTTCGACTCAATAGTTAATCCGGGACAGAGTCCACATGCCCGGTAAAGACTATTTGGGTCGTTTAGCGCCGTATTTTGATCTTCCCTGTTTGCGTTTCGCAACACCTGCAGTATCCAATGTACCACGAATGATGTGATAACGAACTCCAGGAAGGTCTCTGACTCTTCCGCCACGTACTAAGACCACGCTGTGCTCTTGTAAATTATGGCCTTCTCCAGGAATGTATATAGTTCCTTCGAGACCGTTTACAAGACGAACCTTTGCGATCTTTCTTACCGCGGAGTTAGGCTTCTTGGGGGTAGTTGTTGTCACAGCTAGACAAACTCCTCTCTTTTGCGGGTTTCCCTGCATGAGCGGGTTCTGTTTCTTGTCCACTTGACGGGTTCTCCCCTGCCTAATGAGCTGATTAATTGTCGGCATATTATAGGTTCCTCCTTTATTTGCTAGGATGCGGTTTCAACCCTTTTCGCTTCCTGCGCGATCACTTAAGCTCTCCTGTTACCGAACAACTCACCTCAAGACCCATTATCTGTCCAAGTTCTTCCTTAGAACGAATGTAAGACATCGGAATTTTATTCAATAAACAAATACTGCTCAATTGATTTTTTAGTTTTTCATCGGCATTTAAGGCTATTGTGACCGATTTGATTCGATTTTCCTTAATGCCTCGTGTCACTTCTCTCAAACCTGCTACAACTGCAGGGCCTGCGGAATTACTGCTTTTTTCTCCTTCCATTCTATCCTGTTAAAACCAACCTTTTTGGCAAAAACACAATGATGGTATGCCATTTTTTCACAAGCTAGTAAATTATATCAAGCGACCTATACCTTGTCAAATGTTTTTGTTATATACATAGTCAAGGTAATACATATACATAGGGCAGTTTTTTATAAAAAATAAGTCTCTTCTTTCCTTACTTTCTCTTCGTGTTTTTTAAAAGTGTAAAAATCTAAATTGAAATGAGAAATAAATGTTTTATTCATTGCTTTAAAATCAAAGGGAAGGATCTGCATCTAAAGACAAGTCGGAAGGTAATGCCCCGGCCTTAATCTCTTCAAAAGCAGCAACCCCTATCATGGCCGCATTATCAGTGCAGTATTTAACATCTGGAAGAATAACCTCTACTCCGTTTTTATTCCCCTCCTCAGTCAGCATGTTACGAAGATAATTATTTGCTCCCACTCCTCCTGCAAGCAATACCCTTTTTATTCCGGTTCTTCTGCAGGCTTCAATTGTATTATCTACAACATAGCTTACTGCGGAAAGCTGAAAGGAAAAAGCCAAATCTTCTTTGTTAACTTCTTCCCCTCTTGCAGAAGCGTTGGACAAAGTGTTTATCACCGCTGTCTTAATGCCACTAAAAGAAAAATCTAAATGATTTTCCCCTTTAAAGGGCCTAGTAAAAGAAAAAGTATTCTTACCATTCTTTGCCAATTTTTCTACTGCAGGGCCACCGGGATACCCGAGTCCGAGAACTCTTGCGACTTTGTCAAAACTCTCCCCAATCGCATCATCTCTGGTCTCTCCGAGTATCTCTATATTCCTATCTAAAAATCCTTCAACCTTAAAGATACTACTATGTCCTCCACTTGTTACTAAAGCAATAAATGGAGGGTCTATATCCGGCCTTGTTATATAATTAGCAGCTATATGCCCTTTTATATGATTAATGCCTATAAATGGGATACCTAACCCGTAAGCCAAAGCTTTACCATAGCATAAACCCACCAGTAAAGCTCCCAACAGCCCGGCCCCGTAAGTAACTGCTACTACTTCAATATCCTTCAATTCTATTCCTGCCCTACTTAGAGCTTCATCTGTAATACTGTCTATTGCAAGAATATGATTCCTTGAGGCAATCTCGGGGACAACCCCCCCGAATCTTTTATGAATGTCAATCTGAGAAGAAATAACAGAGGATACTACCTCACGGCCTCTCACAACCGCACAAGCAGTCTCATCGCAACTGCTTTCATAGGCAAGTATATAATAATCCTTTCTATCCCTTAAGGATTCAAAAGCCAGCTTTGCTTTTTCGTAATAGTTCATTTGTTCCTCTTTTCTACTCTGTATGCTCTTGTGAATATATTTTTATACATTAGGTAATACTTTTAGCTATTATTTGTTAATTGTTCCCATTTTTTTACATAAAGAACAATGTTCCTCCCTGCCAAGTTTATCTATACAGAAAGATTGTTTTTCGATAGTAATTATATTCTTATCTACTAATAGAATCAAACTTCTTCTTCGAGAAACGGGTCCTCGTTGGACGGAAATATTGTTTCAATTCTTCTGTTTTTTAAAATTTCTTTTATCCTAGATGCAGAACTTTCATTTGGTGTCTCCGCTTCCTCCAAAAGAAAGTATTTCAGAAGAGACTTCCTTGATATTATCTGAACATTCTTTACCATTTTCGCAAGATCATTTTCTGAGCCAACAATAACCACTGCATTTCTGGCTCGGGTAACAGCAGTATAGAGCAAGTTTCTGTTCATTAAAAAACTGCCGCCACTCAAAGCAAGAATTACAACGGGAAATTCACATCCTTGACTCTTGTGAACGCTAACTGCATATGCAAGCATAATGTCCGAATGGTACCCCGGTCCATATACAGCTTTTTTACCATCTTCAAAAATAACCTCAACATCTCCTCTCACAATACTTGATATGATTCCTATTTCACCATTAAAGATGCCCGCTCCATCCTCAACGAAATTATCTTCATTTTTAACCCACGTAATATCGTAATTATTTACAGTCTGCATCACCCTATCTCCAACCTTAAATGTATATTCCTCTAAGGTTATTTGCTCTTTGTTTCTATTAAGCAGAGCTTGTAATTCCTTATTTAAGTTCGAGACTCCTGCTATACCCTTTTTTGTGGGAGAAAGAACCTGCATGTCTTTCCAATCAAGTGAAAAATACGATGGAAGTCTGCTGACAATCAAATCTTTGATTTGAACAACTGTTTCTTCTTGGGATTTGGTCCTTAAAAAAAAGAAATCCCTCGATTTATTGTCTAATAGAGGCATTATTCCCGAATTTATCCTATGAGCGTTTTCTACTATCAAACTACCCGCCTCTTGTCTATATATCTCAGTCAAAGATATTACTGGGAGAACCTCGGTGCAAATAATATCCCCAAGAATATTTCCTGCGGCAACACTAGGAAGCTGATCCTTATCTCCCACTATAACTAGTCTTCCTCCCTTTTTTAGGGCCTTAATTAGCGCATTAAAAATAAAAATATCCGCCATACTTACTTCATCTAGTATTACCATATCAGCTGTAAGTGGATTGCTTTCTCCGTGTATAAATTTCAAAATGCCCGAGCTCATATCTACTCCCAGAAGTCGGTGTATCGTGGAAGAAGTCTTCCCAGTCGCTTCTTCCAGCCTTTTACTTGCTCTACCCGTGGGAGCCGCAAGAACAGTTTCTTTGCCGATACTCTCATTGATTTGGATAATGCACTTAATTATTGTAGTTTTCCCTGTTCCGGGGCCACCAGTTATAACCATCACACCTTCGTTAATAGCCTTTGATATGGCTTCTTTTTGAGTAGGGTGCAAATAAATATTCTGTGCATCTTCATATTCTTTTATCTTCGGAAAAACATCTATATGTAGTGTCTCCGCTTCTTCTTTAAGCTTCATCAGTTTTTTTGCAATAGCCTTTTCGGTATTAAAAAACAGAGGAAGAGATAATAATTCCTTCCCCTCATCTTCAGGTTCTGGATTATATGAAATAAGTTCTCTTCGTTTAATCATTTCTGGAATGATTTCCACGATAGAATCATAAGGAACAACCTGAAGCAGTTCCAATGACAATCTAATCAGTTCTTGTTTTTCTAAACAAGTGTTTCCTTTTGAGGAAGAGTTGCTTTCAAGAATATATCTTAACCCTGCAACCATTCTAAATTCACTTTGTTTATCTATTCCCATGGTTTCAGCAATTTTATCTGCCGTAATGAAACCTATTCCATCAATATCTTCAATTAAACAATATGGGTTTTTCTCAATTTGATTTCTAACATCTTCGCCATAAAACTCACAGATTTTAAAAGCCTTACTTAGGGAAATTCCGTACTTCTGCAAAAAAAACATATTATCTCGGATGCTCTTGTGCAGTCTATATCCAGCGGCAATTTTTCCTCCGGTCTTTTCACCAATACCCTTAATTCTTTTTAGAACTTCTGGTGTTTCATCTAAAATAGATAACGTTTTCTCTCCAAGGTAATCTACAATCTTTTTTGCCGTTTTTGGCCCAATGAAAGGGAATAAGCCACTTGATAGAAAATTTGCAATCTCCTCCTTTCCTGCTGGAGCGATAAACTTCACTGATTCAAAAACGAATTGCTCCCCTCTCTTTTGTTGATATACTACATCTCCAGTCAATTCTAAAACTTCTCCCTCGGTAATCTGGGGAAGATACCCCACAGCAACTATAGGAGTCCCATCCTCGCATAAAAAATGCATTACTGTATATCCGCTCTCTTCGTTTCGGAAAATAATATAATCTACTGTTCCTCGTTCGTTAGTCATCTATTACCTCAAATACTATCTGTTTCCTCAAATATCACCCTATATCCAATTATACATTGAAAACATAGTATTAAAAACATAAAAACCGCCCCAAATCTTAAAGGGCGGGATTTTACTCAAGTGTCTCAAAATGTTTTATTTTACTTTAACCCAAGATATTGTTTTATCTCATCAACTTTGTCGCATCTCTCCCATGGAAAAGAATCTCTTCCAAAATGTCCGCAACTTGCGGTTTTAAGATAGATCGGACGACTGAGTTGGAGTTTATCTATCATTGCTTTGGGTCTTAAGTCGAAAACTGACAATATAGTCTCCACTATTTTTTCCTCGGAGACAATCCCTGAACAATAAGTGTTGACAGAAACTGATACGGGTCTCGCTTTTCCAATAGCATATGACGCTTGAATTTCGCACCTTTTAGCTGCCCCGGCCGCCACTATGTTTTTTGCCACGTATCTTAAAAAATACGTTGCACTTCTGTCCACTTTTGTCGGATCTTTTCCGCTGAAGGAACCTCCACCATGAGCAGCGTATCCTCCATATGTATCGACAATAATTTTTCTTCCAGTTATCCCGCTATCTCCGGCTGGACCTCCGAGCACAAATCTACCTGTGGGATTAATATAATACTTAGTATTTCTATCTAAAAGTTCTGCTGGAACAACATATTCGATTACCTCTTTTTTTATGTCTCTTCGAAGAACTTCCATTGTAATCTCTGGGTTATGCTGAGAGGATACTACTATTGCCTCCACCCTTTTTACCTTGTCTCCTTCATACTCTATTGATACCTGGGTTTTGCCATCTGGTCTTAAGTATGGGATAATCCCTTTTTTCCTTACCTCGGTAAGTCTTTTTGCAAGATCATGAGCAAGTTGAATCGCCATTGGCATATAACTCGCTGTTTCATCAGAAGCATATCCGAACATTATTCCTTGGTCGCCCGCTCCTATTCTGTCATATTCCTCATCCGTCTCTCTATGTTCCAGACTATTATCAACTCCAAGAGCAATGTCCGGAGATTGTTTACCCAAAAGGATTTTTATCTCACATGTATCTCCAGAAAAACCAAGTTCAGGTCTATTATATCCAATACTCTTTATTGTCTCTCTTGCGACCTTTTCAACATCCACATCTACTTTTGAGGTTATCTCTCCCATAATTAACACAAATCCAGTTGTTACAGCAACCTCACAAGCGACACGGCTTTCTGGATCTCCTTTAAGAAATTCATCCAATATAGCATCTGCTATCTGGTCACAAACCTTATCTGGATGTCCTTCAGTGACACTTTCAGATGTAAAAAACTTTTGCATATATACCTCTCAACATAAAATCCGGAATAATTAATTAATCCCGGATTTCACGATTTGCACTTAATTCTTGCCCCGTTTAATACGGGAAACAATACTTTTAGTTATCCTCGGGATCTATTACGATATCTAGGTCTTCTCCCAAAGGTGGTTTTCTATCAATTACTGCATCCTCAGGCAAATTTACTCCTGATTTTTCGTACGTTACCGAACGATATCTCTTCATTCCAGTTCCTGCAGGAATAAGCTTTCCAACAATTACATTTTCCTTTAATCCTATGAAATTGTCTGATTTTCCGCCTATTGCAGCATCCGCCAAAATCTTTGCAGTTTCTTGGAAAGATGCAGCAGACAAGAATCCTTCGGCTGCTGAAGCTGCCTTGCTTATACCTAGCAGTGTTCTTTTTCCCTTTGGTGGGGCTAGCTCTTTTACGGCGAGAGCATCGTTTTCTTCATTAAAGATATTTACTGGCACAACCTGGCCAACAATGAAGTTGGAGTCACCTGTTTCAGCTACCTTAATCTTGTTGGTCATCTGTCTCAAGATAATTTCAATGTGCTTATCTTGAATATGAGCATTATTGCCCCTATACGTAGATTGGACTTGAACAATAAGGTATTCCTGAACTGCTGGAAGTCCCTTGTATTGATTAATTTCCTTGGGATCCAATGGCCCAACCATAATTGGGTCACCCTTTTCAATGATGTCACCTGTTTTTACAGTAATAATTGAATTCTTAGGAATTTTTACATCCCAAGTGCTCGGAGTATCCTTGTCCTTGATAGGCTGTGAGTTGAATACTGTAATATGCTTCATTGCTGCTTCTGTGTCTTCAACAGTAACAGTACCACTTATGGCAGAAACAACAGCACATCCCTTTGGCCTTCTGGCTTCAAACAACTCTTCAACTCTTGGTAGACCGACTGTAATATCCGCTCCGGATGCAATTCCTCCAGTATGGAAGGTTCTCATAGTAAGCTGAGTTCCAGGTTCTCCAATTGACTGAGCAGCAATAATTCCAACTGCTTCACCCAATTTAACTGGGTTCCATGAAGACATGTTAGCGCCGTAACATTTAGCGCATATGCCTTTCTTTGACTTACAAGTTAAAACTGAACGAATCTTTACTTCCTTTATTCCCGATTCAGATATAGCTTTCGCTTGGTCTTCAGAGATCATCTCACCTTTCGAAACTAAAACTTCTCCTGTTATGGGCGAGATTATGTCATTAACCGAATATCTTCCAGCGGTTCTTTCTATAAGGGTCTCAATAATTTTTCCAGCACTATCTTTCAATTCTTTGACTAAGAAGCCAGCTGTGTCTCCACAGTCTTCTTCTTGTATGATAACATCATGCGCTACATCGACTAAACGTCTTGTGAGATAACCGGAGTCAGCAGTCTTCAAGGCTGTATCGGCTCCTCCCTTACGAGCTCCGTGGGAAGCTATAAAGTATTCCAAAACAGTCAGTCCTTCGCGGAAAGAGCTCTTAACTGGAATCTCTATCGTTTTACCAGTAGGATCGACCATTAGTCCACGCATTCCAGAGAGCTGTTTAATCTGGCCCATGTTTCCTCTAGCTCCGGAATCAACTATTATCCAAATATTATTGAATTTATCATAGGTCTCAAAGTTCTTTTTAAGGTCAGTTTCAACGTCTTCTGTTGCCTTCTTCCAAATTTCAACGATTTCCTTGTATCTTCCGTTCTCGTTGACAATACCTCTTTTGAAACTCTTTTCAATCTCAAGAACTTTCTCATCTGCTTTGGCCAAGATATCGTTTTTACTTCCTGGAATTTGCATATCAAAAACACTAGCTGTTATGGCTCCAATCGTTGAGTACTTAAATCCTAGAGATTTAATGTTGTCCAGCATTAAGGATACTTCAGTTGCTCCCTTCATTTTGAAGCACTTCTTTATAATGTCAGATAAGACGGACTTTTTCACAAGTGTATCGATGGAAAGATCCACCATGCTATCTTTATCTCTTTCGATGAAGTAGGAACCATCTTTCTTTGGCACATAAATACCTATGTCTTGAGGAATCGCTCCGTTAAAAATTATCCTTCCAACAGTAGTTTCCAGCCTCTTTCTATAAACCATCCCGTCTTCTTCTTTGCTCATACGGACATGGATCTTAGCTTGCAGACCCAGCTGCCCAATCTGATAGGCCATTATTGCCTCTTCTTTTGAGGAGAAGAATCTGCCCTCTCCCTTTGCTCCCTCCTTAATTAAAGTAAGGTAATATGATCCTAAAACCATATCCTGGGTTGGGCTGACCACTGGCTGTCCATCAGATAGCTTGAGAATATTATTAGTTGAAAGCATTAAAAATCTAGCTTCGACTTGTGCCTCCACGGATAGTGGAACGTGTACTGCCATCTGGTCCCCGTCAAAGTCTGCGTTAAATGCAGTACAAACTAGTGGATGAAGTTTAATTGCATGGCCATCAACCAAAACAGGTTCAAAAGCCTGTATTCCTAATCTATGCAAAGTTGGCGCACGGTTTAAAAGAACTGGATGGTCTTTTATTGCTTCTTCAAGAAGATCCCAAACTACTGAACGCTCTCTTTCTACATACTTTCTGGCTTGTTTTCCGCTTGGGACAATCCCTTTATCAACCGCTAAACGCATCACAAAGGGCTTGAATAACTCCAGAGCCATCTCCTTGGGAAGTCCACATTGATATAGCTTTAATTCTGGGCCAACGACGATAACCGAACGTCCGGAATAGTCGACACGTTTTCCTAATAGATTAAGTCTAAACCTTCCTTGTTTCCCACGTAGGTAGTCAGTCAGTGATTTTAAAGGTCTACCACCCGATCCAACTAACGGTTTGCCTGGCTTACCATTATCAATCAAACTATCAACAGCATTTTGCAGCAATCTCTTCTCGTTTTGGATAATAAGCTCTGGGCAACCCTGTTCTTTTAATTTCTTAAGTCTGTTATTGCGGTTAATGACTCTTCTATAAAGGTCATTAAGGTCGCTATTTGCATATCTGCCTCCATCAAGCGGGACCATAGGGCGAAGTTCGGGAGGAAGAACGGGAATAACATCCAAAATCATCCATTCCGGCTTATTTCCTGAAAGACGGAAGGATTCAATGAGCTCCAGTCTTTTTGCAAGCTTCAACTTCTTGCTTCCATTTGCTTGAACTAATTCTTCCCGAACACTCACTGATTCTTTCTCGACATCAAATTCTCTTAAGAGAACTTTCATTGCTTCTGCGCCCATACCTGCTTTAAAAGCAGCAAGTCCAAACTTGGTCTTATATTCCTCATATTGTGAGGGACTAATAACCTGCTTCTTTTGAAGCCCTGTCTCAGGGTTTGCACTAAGAACAACATAAGCGCCGTAAAAAATAACGCTTTCAACCTGCTTTGCGGACATATCAAGCAGCATACTCATTCTTCCGGGAACTCCCCGGAAATACCAAATGTGTGCGACAGGAGAAGCGAGCTCAATATGGCCCATTCTCTCCCTTCTGACAATAGATTTAGTTACTTCAACTCCGCATTTATCACAAATAATACCCTTGTATCTTGGCTTCTTGTATTTTCCGCAAGAGCATTCATAGTTCTTTTCAGGTCCGAAAATTTTCTCACAGAAAAGACCGTCTCTTTCGGGCTTCTGAGTTCTGTAATTGATAGTCTCAGGTTTTGTAACCTCACCATAAGACCATTCTCTAATTTTTTCGGGAGAAGCAAGTGAAACTTTCATCGAATCAAAATTATTGATTTCCACCATTTATTTATCCTCCTCTTCTGTATCTTCTGAGCTGTTATCTTCGCCTTCATCTTCATCTGAAATACCTAACTCTTCCATCGTATCAAGGTCAAGTGTCAGATCTGAAAGTGATTTCGTATTATTACCAAGATCAAAGTCAAAATCCTCACCTGCAAACTCACTTTGCAACAAAGACTCTGTCTCATTAAATCCTTTTAATCCGCCAAAAATCGAAAGCCCGTCAATATCATCCTCCATTAAAGAGTCTAATGGGGACTTCCCAGATTCTGGGCCAAACGAAAATTCACCATCGTCAAACAAATCATCATCAGTCTTTACTAACAACGAATCATCAAACGACTCAATCCCTGAATCCTCCATGATCTTCTTTGTAGCCTTCTTGAACAACGCAAATACATCTCCTTCCTCTTTTGACTCATCGGTAGGTTCAGTCCTATGCGATTGCAGATAGTCATCTGCTTCTTCCGCTGAGGACGGAATCGGGATTTCCTCCGCACCTTCTGTCAATAGCTTGACATCAATGCACAAACTTTGGAGTTCTTTTTGCAACACTTTAAAGCTTTCAGGAATCCCTGGATCAGCGGTTACTGAAGACTCGAGAATGCTGTTATACATCTTGTTTCTTCCGTTTACATCATCTGATTTTACTGTAAGCATTTCCTGAAGCATGTAAGCTGCTCCATAAGCTTCGAGTGCCCAGACCTCCATTTCTCCAAATCTCTGTCCTCCCATTTGAGCCTTTCCACCCAGAGGTTGTTGAGTAACAAGAGAGTAAGGACCGATTGAACGAGCATGAATTTTGTCATCAACCAAATGTATGAGTTTTAGCATATACATATATCCAACGGTTACTCTGTTGTCAAACGGTTCTCCTGTTCTGCCATCAAATACCTTGAACTTCCCGTCAACATACTTGATTCCAGTCGCTGGATCCGTGTAATGCACTCCATTTTCCGTAAGTATATCTTTTATGTCATTTTCGGTCGCCCCATCAAATACAGGGGTCGCGATTTTTATTCCTAAAGCCTTACAAGCATATGCCAAGTGAACTTCCAAAACCTGCCCTATGTTCATACGACTAGGAACTCCCAGAGGATTAAGAACAATCTGAAGGGAAGTCCCGTCTTCTAAGAAAGGCATATCCTCTTTAGGCAACACCCTGGATATAACTCCCTTATTTCCATGTCTTCCAGCCATCTTATCTCCGACGCCAATTTTTCTCTTCTGGGCAATATATACTCGCACCAATTTCAAAACATTAGCAGATAGTTGTTCGTCTTTGTTTTCTCTAGTGAAAACCTTAACATCAACTACTGTTCCGCCTTCGCCATTTGGAACCTTCAAGGATACATCCCTGACATCTCTTGATTTATCTCCAAAAATTGAACGAAGCAGTTTTTCTTCTGGGGTAGGTTCAGTCTCTCCCTTGGGGGTAACTTTTCCAACCAAATAATCTCCTGCTCTAACTTCCGCGCCTATCATGACTATTCCATTTTCGTCTAGATATTTCAAATAATCTTCATTGACATTTGGAATGTCTCTTGTGATTTCTTCGTCACCAAGCTTGGTTGTTCTGCTATCAATCTCGTATTTATCGATGTGAATAGAAGTGAATACATCCCCTTTAACTAGTTCTTCACTAATTAAAATGGCATCTTCGTAGTTATATCCTTCCCATGGCATAAACCCAACTAGGATATTTCTTCCAAGCGCGAGCTCACCTTTATCAGTACTTGGGCCATCTGCGATTATCTCATTAGCCTTGACTTTCTGTCCATGAATGACTAGTGGCTTCTGATTCATGCAAGTCCCTTGATTACTACGAGTGAATTTCTGCAATTCGTATTTAATAATTCCGTTCTTATTCTTTACTTCAATAAAATCAGCGGTTACTCTCGATACAACACCTTCCTCTTTTGAAACTACGCATACACCACTGTCAAGAGCGACTTTGTACTCCATACCAGTTCCAACTATTGGAGCTTCTGGGCGAAGCAGTGGTACCGCTTGCCGTTGCATGTTTGATCCCATCAAAGCACGCTGGGCATCATCATTCTCTAGGAAGGGAATCAAGGATGTAGCAATGGATACCAATTGTTGAGGAGAAACGTCCATATAATCGACTTCTGAATTTGGATACTCTTTTATTAAATCTTGGTACCGACACAAAACACGTTTCTTAACAAATCTTTGATTCTCATCAAGGGGTTCGTTTGCCTGAGCAACTACATATCTATCCTCTTCATCAGCTGCCAAATATTCAACTGTTTCAGTTACTACTCCCGTCTTCTTGTCAACTTTACGATATGGAGTTTCAATGAAACCATATCTGTTTACTCTTGCATAAGAAGACAGAGAGGTAATAAGACCTATATTTTGTCCTTCAGGAGTCTCTATTGGGCACATTCTTCCATAATGAGAGTGGTGAACGTCACGAACTTCAAAGCCAGCTCTTTCACGGTTCAAACCTCCTGGTCCTAAAGCAGACAATTTTCTCTTATGGGTGAGTTCGGCAATTGGATTGGGTTGATCCATAAATTGAGACAACTGAGATGTTCCAAAGAATTCCCTAATGCAGCTAGTTATCGGCTTAACGTTTACCAAGCTCATCGGGGTTATATCTTCAGGTTTCTGTGAAAGCATTCTCTCCCTGACAATCCTTTCCATTCTGCCCATTCCCTCACGGAATTTGATTTGGAGCAATTCTCCAACCGCTCTAACCCTTCTATTTGAAAGATGGTCAATATTATCCCCTTTTCTAAACTTAAATCTCATCAAGGCATTTGCATTAGTCGCAGCAATAATGTCATCAATAGTTAAATGTCTTACTACGAGCGATGATGCATTAGCGATAATGGAGGCTTTTAGAGTCTCCATGTCCCCTTCAGCTTGGTCTATTAGTTTTTTTAGAACCGGGTAGTAAACATTTTCTTTAATCCCAAGGGTTTCGGGAGATACATCAATAAATGCATCCAATTGAACAGTATTGTTCCCAACAACCTTTGTATATCCTTCAGGAATGGTGAGAAGCTCGGCATTATCCTTTATCGCTTTTTTGAAAGCTTTATCATTCTTATCGCCTTCGTGAGCCTTTCTGATTTCCCTTAAGAACGGAAGATAAACTTTCCCTTCAATTCCGACCTCTTGAGGGTCAATCTGTTCATGCTCATTAAGATATCCTGATTCGTGGACCTTAATATCCTTAAATCCCTCAGGGGTCTTTACATACACTTCATTAATCCCGGCATTTTGGATCTCCCAACCTTTTTTCAAATCCATTACTTCGCCGGCCTCAAAAAGGATTTCTCCCTCTTTAACCACATCTTTTGCAAGGGTTAAGCCTTCAATCCTTCTTGCAAGTGAAAGGTGTTTATTGAACATGTATCTTCCAACTCTTGTAAGATCATACCTTTTTCTGTCGAAAAATAAATTAGGCAGATGTACTTCAACACTATTTGCTAAGGGGTTTTCCCCTGGTTTAAGCTTTGTGTATGCCTCAAGTTTGGCTTTCTCTATGGTAGTAACATCTCCATCTTTATCCAATGTATTCAAAATCAATGGATCATTTCCAAATATTCTAGCGATATCCTTAGAGTCACCAAAGCCTAAAGCACGTAGCAAAATAGTAGCATTGATTTTTTTCTTTCTATCAACCCTGACAGAAAGAGTATCTTGTATTTCTTGAATAAACTCTAACCAGGCTCCTCTAACTGGAATAGCCTGTGTACTAAACCTCAGAATCCCGTTTTTATCAAGGACACCTTCTTCGCAGTATACCCCTGGGCTTCTTACTAACTGACTTACAACGACTCTTTCGGCACCGTTAATAATAAATGTGCCATTATCGGTCATTTTCGGATATTCACCCAAAAATATTTCCTGTTCGTTAATTTCTCCAGTTTCTTTGCTGGTCAAACGAACTTTTACACGAAGGGAAAAAGTATAGGTAACGTCACGATCTTTGCACTCTTTGACGCTATATTTGCACTTATCTTCGATTTTAATATCCAGAAAATCGAGTTCGTACTTGTTACTAGTTCCAACCATTGGCGAAAAATCGTCCAGAACTTCTCTTATTCCTTCAGTTAAGAAAGATTCATAGGATTTTTTCTGGACTTCAATGAGATATGGAATATCGACAGTTTCTTTAATTTTTCCAAAAGATTCCCTTACGACATTACCAAGCTTGACTGTGTGAGTTCTTTGAGACATTAGTTACGCTCCTTTTTTATAAAAAATTATACGGAATAACCGTCACGTTAAGTTAAATTGTAGTAAAATTATTTATTTCGAAAAATTTTCTGTTTATTATTTTTGATTGATTTTGGCATAAATAAGTAATAAAAAAGTTTATCATACCCAAACAAAATCCTTTTTGACGCATATCACGCAAGTTAACATTTTATCTTGTAAAGTCAAGCATGTCAACTATTTTAAGGACTATATATAAAAAAATATGCACATATACACGTACGCACAAGTATTAATTATACACAAACAAATTTTGATTGCAAGTACATCATAAATATTTTATATAAATTGTTCCTAGTTAAAATCAATTCGCTATAATAAACTTCCACAATTCTCGTTGTCTTTTGTCAAGTATATTTGGGGTTATGAAAGTAAAATGCTTTTAAAACGTGCAAAAGAATCCAGTAGCTAAAACTATGCAAGAATCACCATCGCATAAGCGCTAGTAGCCCTCGACTGCCCTATATCCCCTAATCCTTCCCCGGTTTTTGCAGATATAGCAACATCCGTATATGGTATTTTGAGTAAATTCGCAAGTTTAACTCTCATCATAGGTATATAATCTGCAAGTTTTGGTTTTTCCAATAGTATTGTAATACTAACGTTATTTATTTTATATTTTTTCCCGTGTACTATATTCATTACTTCAGATAGCATTATTGCACTGTCTATACCTGAATACTTGACATCCGAATCGGGGAAGTGGCTCCCTATATCCAGCTCTCCCGCCGCTGACAAAAGCGCATCTATTAAGGCATGTATCCCGACATCTCCATCTGAATGAGCAAGGCATCCAAGCTCAAAATCAATTTCAATCCCACAAATAATTAGTTTTCTTCCGTAAGTTAAAGGGTGAATATCATAACCAAATCCTACTCGAGAGTTAATCCCGGTTAAGTCTCCTGGATCAGTGATCTTCCTATTCTTTTTTTCACCCAGGATAATATATGGTTCTCTTACAAAAGACAGATATATCTCGCTTTCATCAGTAATATCCTTGTAACTCCTATCAGAGTTTTTCAAATTTTCAAACGCAAATACAATTTCTGAGGTTAAGTATCCTTGGGGAGTCTGAACAGACCAATATTTCGTTCTGTTACCCACTCCCACAATCTGATCATCTTCTACCCTTCTAATACTGTCAGTAATTGGCAATCCAGGAATGCATGAACCCTTTTCTTCAACCCCATTCATTACCTCTCTTATAAGTTTTGCCGAAACAAACGGACGAGCACCATCATGGATTAATACTCCGTTAGAGGAGACATGCTTCAGGCAATTAGCAACCGACTCCTCCCTGCTACTCCCTCCTTCAACAAGTAAAATTTCATAAGATTGGTGTCTTGATACAATATCATTTGCCCAACTTCTTATCTCTTCGGAAATAGCGATAATAATCTTCTCGATTCCTGGAATCCCAATGAAAGCTTCAAGGGATCTTTCAAGTATTGACTCCCCTGAAATTGGCATCATCATTTTATTAGTTCCCATCCTGACACTTTTTCCAGCGGCAAGTAGTATCAAATCAAACTTCATAATATACCTTTTTGCCTATATCGACCCCGATACAGATTCCCTTTAATTCTATTCTCTGTTTTCCTCAACTCGAAACACATAAAAAGCGTTGATTATTTCGTCTCTTGTCGTAAGAATCCATCTTACGACTGAGTGTCGACAAATTCGTATAAGTTTCCCGATTCTTCTTTATTTCTTCTCTTGTCATAAGAATCCATCTTACGACTGAGTGTCGACAAATTCGTATAAGTTTCCCGATTCTTCTTTATTTACGTCTTTTTCCGGAATGATTAACACCTTGAAAGACATGTCCTTCTCCCCATAACGCAAAGTAATAATATCTCCCGGTTTAAGTTGCTTACCAGCTTTGGAGATTAAACCATTGACCTTGATTCTATCTAACGAACAGGCTTCTGAGGCGATCGACCTTCTTTTTAACAAACGGCTTACTTTTAAAAACTTATCTAATCTCATTTTTTAATTATATCACATCGGTATATTATTGTTAAAAATCATATTGCACAATAATATAAAGTTTTAATAACGATATGTTTTTGAATAGATTTCAAAAATTAGCCATGGATATGTGTTATGCCCGTCGTTAAGTAATCGACAACATAAAGTTGCATCAGCTATATTGAAAAAATAGAATAGACTATAGCCATAATTTGACTTAATTTTATTGCTATGCTAGTATTAATTTATCAATCTTTTGGAGATGCATATGAAAGTACTTCTATTACAAAATGTAACTGGCCAAGGGAAAAAAGGAGACATAATCGAAGTAAATATCGGCTATGCGAGAAATTTTTTAATCCCCAAGAAACTGGGAATAGAAGCAACTCCTTCTGTCCTTAATGAAATCAAACAAAAGGCGGCTAAAGATCAAAGAGAACTTGAAAAAGAAATTGCTTTGGCAAATGATTTAGTCAAGAAAATTCAAGGGGAAACGTTTATTATTAATGTTCGTTGCGGTCAGGGGAAAATGTATGGAAGCGTTACCGCTATGGATGTTCAAAAGTCAATGCTTGAAAAGGGTTTCGAAGTAGATAAACGAAGAATCATTCTCAAAGATACCATCAAAGAGTTAGGTGATTACCAAGCTGAGCTTAAAATAATGGCTAATATTTCCGCTACTATAAACTTGCACGTACAAAGTGATGAAAAATAGCCCTTCTTTTCAATTCGCCTCGCGAAGAAACTTTTATATTTTTTAATAATCAACAAAAAAATAGCCACAATTAGTGGCTTTTTTTACTATGCAACGAAAAAAAAGTATCCCGGAAAATAAAAAAACCACAAAAAGTGGTTTTTTGTTGTACAGGCAAATACGTACCAACCACTAATAGCGTAGCGTTGGTACGTACTACTAATTTGTAGAATAATTACTTTATTTCTACTTCTGCGCCGGCTGCCTTTAGTTTCTCTGCCATGGCTTCAGCTGTCGCCTTGTCGGCTCCTTCCTTAATTGCTTTCGGAGCGCCATCGACTAGAGCCTTTGCTTCAACAAGTCCTAATCCGGGTAGAATTTCTCTAACCGCTTTAATAACCTGAATCTTTTGTGCTCCCGCTGACTTAAGAATTACATCAAATTCTGTCTTCTCTTCGACAACTTCAGCTGCGGCTGCAGGGCCACCTGCTGATACGGCTACTGCTGCTGCGGCGCTAACACCAAACTCAGCTTCAAGTGCCTTCACAAGTTCATTAAGTTCAAGTACTGTTAAACCTTTAACTTCTTCAACTAATTTTTTAATGTCTGCCATTTTTCTCTCTCCTTTATCTAATTATTTTGATTCTTGTTGTTTTGCTATTGCATCTATGGTCCGAGCAAACGATGATATCGGTGCAAGGAGCATGCTTAGTAGTTGTGCTATCAATGTTTCTTTGGATGGTAACTTAGACAATTCATTACATTCTTGTTCAGAAAGAAATTTCCCATCTACCATTCCGCATTTAATCTGCATTTTTTTGAATTCAGCTATTTTCTGGGCGCTAACTTTTGCTGGGGCAACGACATCGTCGATTGATACTGCAAGTGACGTAGTCCCTTCCAAGAATTTGTCAAAATCCTTATACCCTAAGTTATTCAAAGCTATTTTTAGTAGTGTGTTCTTAAGTACATGATATCTTACACCGTTTTTACGATATGAGTTACGCAAATCAGTATCTTCTGCAACGTTCAAACCCTTGTAGTCGACGATAACAAAAGCTTTTGCGTTCTCGAGCATCTTCTTGATTTTTTCAACTTGTGATTCTTTTTGGTCTCTAATTGCTTTGGACATTTTTACCTCCTATATTATTTAAGCTCCGTTTCCATACAGAAGAACGGAGCTTAATTCACTCTTTCTCTTCTGCGTGCGATTGATTTTTGAGCTTGCGCTCGCACGGTCCTGGAAGCCTTTATTCAATTGTGATTTTAATACCAGACAAGTAATAAGTCAACCGATTAGGTTAAGATTACTATTGTGCGGGTTTCTGCTTGTAGTTAACCTTCACTCCAGGACCCATTGTTGATGACAAAACAATACTTTTCAAATAGGTTCCTTTTGAAGATGATGGCTTAGCTTTAATTATAGCGTTCATTAGGGCATCAAGATTTTCTTGAAGTTTATCTAAACCAAACGATGCTTTTCCGATCGGGCAGTGAACTATGGATGTTTTATCCACTCTGTACTCCACTTTTCCAGCCTTAATGTCTTTTACAGCTCTTGCAACATCCATTGTAACGGTTCCTGTTTTAGGTGTAGGCATCAATCCTTTGGGGCCTAATACTTTACCAAGTCTACCAACTAATCCCATCATATCTGGAGTTGTTACGCAGGCATCAAAATCCGTCCAACCAGCTTGAATTTTTGCAACAATTTCCTCAGCACCCACCATATCCGCACCAGCAGCCGTAGCTTCCTCTGCCTTTTGCCCTTTGGCAATAACCAAGACTCTTACTACCTTTCCTGTTCCATTTGGAAGAACAACAACCCCTCTTACCTGTTGATCAGCGTGCCTAGCATCCACACCCAACTTTAAAGCAATTTCGATCGTTTCATCAAATTTTGCTTTTGCAGTGCTTAATACTATAGATAGTGCTTCTCTCCCATCATACTGTTGTTGTCTGTTAAATAGTTTAAGGGATTCAACATATGCTTTTCCGTGTTTCATATCCGTACCTCCTACTCTTCCACTACAGTGACACCCATGCTTCGGGCGGTACCGGCTATCATACTCATCGCAGTTTCCACAGATGCAGCATTAAGATCAGTCATCTTTAATTTTGCAATTTCAGTAAGTTGTGCTTTGGTTATTTGCGCTACTTTTGTTGTGTTTGGTTTTGCACTCCCGCTGTTTAAGTTGCATGCTTTTTTGATCAAAACTGCAGCTGGGGGAGTCTTAGTAATAAATGAGAAAGATCTATCAGCAAAAATGGTTATAACTACCGGTATAACCAAGCCGACTTGTTCCTTTGTTCTCTCATTAAATTCTTTTGTAAAACCGGGGATATTAATTCCGTGAGGTCCTAAAGTAGAACCTACAGGGGGTCCTGGGGTCGCTTTTCCACCAGGAAGTTGCAGCTTAACTACTGCGTTTATTTTTTTTGCCATAGTCATTTACCTCCGTGACTATTAGGTTCAAACGAATAGCAATTAAAATATTTTGCCATTCTCCCAATGCAAACCCGAAATGGGTTAGTCGATTTTTTCCACTTGATTAAAGCTCAGATCGACTGGAGTTTTATGTCCCATCATATTAACTAAAACTTTAACCTTCTCTTTTTCAAGTGAGATACTAAGAACGGTCCCAAGAATAGACTCAAGCGCTCCGGATACAATCCTGACTTCGTCTCCAACCTTAATATGCCAGTCTTCAACTTCCACTTTTTCAAGCCCCATTTTGCGGGTCTCATCATCTGTAAGCGGAATAGGTTTTCCTCCCGGACCAACAAATCCAGTTACTCCTCTTGTATTTGTTACGTAATACCATAGTTTATCGGTCATAACCATTTTTAAAAACACATAACCGGGAAACTTCTTTACTTCTCTAATTTTTCTTTTTCCATCTTTTTCAACGGATTCTTGTAACATAGGTATATTTATCTCACGAATATAATCCTCAAGATTGTTCTGCTTAATAATATTCTCTAAACTCTGCTTTACTAGAGTTTCATAAGTAGAATATGTATGAATCACATACCATTTTGCGTTTTCTTCTATACTCATAATTAATTACCTATTCCAACTAATAATCTAAATAGTGAGGTTAGTCCCGAATCAAAAGCCGTAATCACAACCAAAAAGAAAAATACGACCAGTAATACAGTTCCAATGTTTGACCATACTCCAGTTACCTTAGCCGAGCTCTTAAAGGGTGGCCAAGTAACCGCCTTCATCTCTGCTTTCATCCCTCTGAACCAAGCGGCTAAACGCTTTCCAGCAGAGGTCTTTTCATCTATTCCCTTTCTTTTATTTGTTGTGTTCTTTTGAACGGGTCTCTTTGTCGTTGCCATAGACTTATATTGATCAGATGTCACGACTTTATTCCCTTTTTCAGGAGCAGTAACAGAAGGAGATGCAGAAGCCACCTTAGCACGTCTTTTTGCCTTTTTGGTCATAATAACGGCTGTGTCGGAAAAATTTTCTCCACCATTAACAGCAGACTCTTTTACATCTGGTGTTTCAACAACGGATTCAATGTTTTGCTTCTGGTACTTGTGCTTAGCCATGAGGCCTCCTACTTGCTTTCTCTATGAAGCGTATGTTTCTTGCAAAACTTGCAATACTTACTTCTTTCGATCCTATCGGGATGCTTTTTTTTGTCTTTCATTGTATTGTAATTGCGCTGTTTGCACTCTGTGCAGGCAAGCACTATTTTGTCATACATTTTTATACCTCCAGCCAGATCTCTTCCCGGCATTTTTTATCAAAAAAATTGCACCCCTTGAAAAGTGCTTTTATACTATAACATTAACAAATATCGTTGTCAATGAAATTTTCTTTTGCGAGAACACCTTATGTTCCCAGACAACTGTTCCTAAATTTTCAAATTGTTGAGATTTGTGTGCTTTGCTTACTTATTTTTTTTCTCTATGAATGCAACTATGTCTCCGACTGTTTTCAAGGAAGCAATCTCATCATCCGAAAATTCGACATTAAATTCATCTTCAAGCACTATAAGCATCTGTACGATGTCAAGGCTATCAGCTTTCAAGTCTTCTACAAGCTTTGAATCGGGGGTAATGATTCCCTCTTTTATTCCAAGTAATTCTGCTATATGTTTTCTGACTTTTTCTAACATTTTTATCTCCGTTTCTCCTCGCGCATAGGCACGAGTGTAATATATATACCATATATTAAATCATTTAGTTTGTCAATTTAAATTGCTTTTGGAAACCGCATCCATTCCGATAATCCTGTAAGCTCATTTTTTACCATTCAATATCATACCGTTCGTTTCTTCTCGTCAAAATTTCTCCACAAAAATATATAACCACTCTTTCCAATAAAAAAAGAGAGGCCTTCGCCCCTCTTAAAAATTATTCATATTTTTTATTTCTAGTCTTCTATTATATAAGTTTTTTTGGATGGATCATCTCTTTCCACAATATAAGCATTTTTCTTTGCAAACAGTGGTAGGAACAATAGAAGGATTGAACCAACAAGTGCAGCAAGCAAGCCCCATCCCCATCCTATCGTTGCCTCTGCCCCTCCTGGCATAAAGAAGTCGGAAATGTTCTGGGATCTCAATGCAGGCTCAACTTCTGAGTTAGACATTGCCATCAGCCCTACAAAAGCTAGTACACAAAAAACAATGTTTATTAAAGCAACAATACTGAAAGATCTTGGGCTACGCTTCTTCAAATATCTAGCTAAATACTTAATAACTAAACAAAGCAATAGAAAAGCAATAAGTGTGACCAATATCGGGAAGGCATAAACTACAATTTTGCTTAAAGTATCCATAGTAGCTTTGTTTGCAACAATATTATCGCTGTACTCCGATCCTGAATCAAGCCCAAAAATGTCTCCAATTGCCATAATCGTTTCAACTCCGTTCATATCAAAGGCTTGTCTGGAGTCATCTGCCTGAAACACCGCGACTGATAAGATTAACAAAAGAACTAATGCTATCACGGAAACCAAAAGTGCAACTATACTAACTCCTCTAAACGCCTTCTTTACGTATACAGGTGCTTTAGGAGAAGTTTTAGGCTCAACTGGTCTTGAATACGGATCATATTGAAGCATTGGTTGATTTTGAGAAGTGTACGGAACTAGTGCTATAGGCTGAACAATGGCGGGCATTTGTATAATTGATGAAGGAACGGGAACCGCATTATTAGTGTTAGTACTAACTCTAGAAAGTTCGGGTTTCGATTCCCCAACACAGTAGATAGCTCCATCAGGGCCGGCAACCGGTTTTTGAGAGGGTAACGGGGGTAACGAAAAACCTAAAGTACTTTCATCAACGGGAACCCATCTCCCTCGGTCAACAACGTGACTATCTTGCATCGGATTAACTTTTGAACTATTATTCTTTTCCATATTCAAACCTCTCATTCATCCTGTTGTCCGCCACCGTAGTTAGGCAAAAAGTTCACGGGGGCTACAATCGGGGTAAGCTGTACTATTGTTGCTGGTTTCGGAATGGGAACAGGAGCACTATTTGGCTGAGGGCCATAATGCATTGCTGGAGTAAAGGCTCTTCCATATTCATCAATTGATGTATATGTTGGCAAACCTAAAGGCATACCGTTTGATGAAACCTCAAATGATCCTGTATTAGGCATCACTATTGCCTGAGCAGGAGTCTGCATCAAAGGGAACGGCCCACTTTGTGGCTGTCTGGTCGGAACGCTTGTTCTGGCTACTCCGTCACTTACAGTCTCCGTTTGTCTATTTCTTCTTTTCATTCTATCTCTCCTCAACTATAGTATTTACGCTATCACATATCCCATACCTAGCGCAACAAACTTTATTTTTCATTCTTTGAGAGAAATGCTATCATTACAAGCAATAATCCTATTGCAGCTACAATATACATTCCATAATTTACTGTTATTTCGTCCTTTTGAACTAGGGAAATCATAACTGCTACCAAGGCAGTAACGAGTCCAAGAAAACTGAATATCTTTGCGAATACACATGCACCTTGTTTCTTTATTCTTATAATACTAGATAATAATACAAGTAATGCGCATACAACGGATGCTGAAATCCCCAAAGCGACAACTGTGACAGTATCAAGCACTATTGCCCCTGCTGAAAACACGTTAAGCAACATGTCTAATCCGCTGGTCTCATTTGCAATCTGAACATATGTGAAAGCCAAAAACTTACCTACAACATATACAGCTATCATAATCAAAGACAAAATAATCAACGCAATAGCAGCCCCACTAACCTTTTTAGATTTTTTAGCCGAGGTTGTCACTACTGCTTCTTCAGCATAATTGTCTTCGCTATATGAATAGTCGTCTTCATACTCAGCAGCCTGTGTCGATGCATCATCATACATATACAAGGGTTGTTCTTGAGTTGAATAAGGAACAAAAGCTATAGGTTGAATGATAGGCGTAAGTTGCATTGGCCCAGAGGGAGAGTGCACAGGAACCTGGTTCCCAGGTTTTTTTGCTGGCTGTGGTCTCTGCATTGTGGGCGGAGCTGGTTTTTGAGCAATTGATTGTTCATCTTTTTTTCGCATATTTATTTCCTCCAAAAATATTTCAAGACATATACTGTCTTACTTCCCATAATATAATTATCCCTCGTATTCGCCACCCTCATCATCAAACTCTGCCATAGGTTGTTCTTGAGTAGAGTAAGGAATAAGGGAAATCGGTTGGACCACTGGTGTCAACTGTATAAAGTCGGCAGGCTTAGCAACTGGAACAACTCCACAATTATTCATGACCTTAAAAGTCACCCTTGGTCTAAATGAAATGGGCTGTGCAGGTCTACCAATATTATCTTCTTTTTTTACTTTTTTCGACATATTCTTTTCCTCCGCTTAATCTTTATTTATCAAAAATACTATATGGAACCTTTCTTCTTGCAAACAAGGCTAAAAGCATTATGACTATTGGCGCTACGAGTACTGCAAGCGTCCCGTATCCTGACACTAAGGGAATCGGCGCCACATCAATTTCTGGATCAATGGCAGTAGCTGGTGGTGCGGTAAAAGCACCCGTTAAAAATTCAAGAGCCTTGGTGAAATCAATAACGCTAACCAAAGTAACGCCATCATCCAAATACTTGGGCGCTCCGCTGAAAACACCAGATGCAACGAATCCTCCGATAAAAGTCATTACTCCAGCAAGAACCATAATCAAAGCGAAAATGAAAAAGCCTTTAAATATTCTTCTTCCAAACATCGAAAACAAGCTCAAAATAAATATTAGTACTGCACCCAGAGCAGAAACAACTAAAGCAACCGGGAAGTATGGGAAAGCAATTTTCGCAACCATCATCATAGGATCTTGTTCCCTTGCTTGTGCAAGAAGCTCTTCTTCAGTAAGTTCGGGGGCCTCTTCAGGTTCTTCATCAGCAGCTTCAGCCTCAACTTCTTCCTCGGGAGCTCCCATTATTTTCTCGTACATTTCATCATAAAACGGGGAGAGAGAAACACCATTTGCATCTACCATAGGCTGCTTAAGAATTGCAGAAATTCCTCCGTAGATAGGATCCATCATGGATATATATTTGCTTTGATCGACGTAGGGTAACATTATCGCGTTGCCATCGTCATCTAACTCACCAGTATCAGTTTCCAATCTTTCATCAAGTGGAGTAAGATCCTTTTCAACTAGAAAAGAAGTGTAGTTAGGGAGAATATTTAAATAATTCAAAAGAATAATAGCAATCCAAATCAAGGAAAAAACCATCATAAGAAAACAAACGCCTCTTCTCATAATGAAGAAGTATTCTCTTTCTTTCCTTCTCTTCCTTTTTACTGGAATTGCTTTTTGCTGCGGACGGGCATTTGGATTTTGTTGAATTGGTCTAGGCCTATTGGGTGGCCCATAAGATGGGCGAACTGAGACACTGACATTTCGTGGATTTCCCGGTGCTGTCTGATATGCCATATCCCCTCCCTTAGAGTTTAGTTTTCATTAGTGTTTGTCCTCTTGATAAAAGACCGGATAATTTTTTTGCTTATCCTTTCAAATTCATGGAAAAATATACTAAAAGAGTATTCCCCCACTTTTTGATATTATTATTAGTTTATCACAAGAGCATATAGAATTCAACAATAATTTACATAAAATGTGCGTGCGCGTATATATAGCAAAAGTGTGAAATTTTACGTAGGATTTGTATCTTGATTAACGCCCTAATTCTAGCAGGTAAAACCGGATTTATGTTAAATAATCTCTTTTTGTACAAAAAAAAGCGGAGCTTTAACTCCGCTAATTATTAAAATAATTTAATTAATAAATATCATCGTATTGATCGTCATCTTCAAATGTTGCGAGTGGCTGCAATTGAGTAGAATATGGAACCAATGGAATCGGCTGAACAATAGGAGTCAGTTGTATAAAATCGGAGGGAGGAGCAATTGGTACTGGGCCCCTATTATTAAGTTTTCTCCAACTTGCAGTGGGTTGTTTAGGTCTCCTTAGAGCCTCTTGCCTTCTTGCAGCTTCTTCCCTAGCTCTCTGCTCTTCCATCATTCTTTTCTTTTTGCTCATAATACTATCCTCCTACTATTACTGAACTTTCTTTTTGCTACGAAACGCAAAGAAGCTAAATACAAACACAAGCAAGGATATTCCCAGCATTATGATGCCACCATAGGCAAGCATCATTGGTAGGGGTACTGTAGCAACAAAAGGTATGAAGTTCATTATTTCAGCAAAGTTCATCCCCGCCGCCCAAATAAATCCTCCAAACACTACCAGAAGATTCATAACAAACATTAAAATGCCGCTAAGTACAAAAAGCTTTCTTCTCTTAGGAGTAAATGCTGCGACAAGTAATCTTATCAGGAAAATTACTGCTATTATGAGTCCCAATGCAAATGCAATCGGAAGGGCATAATATGCTATCATTTCTACTGTACCTACATTGGCAATATTAACCATACATTCATCATAAAAATAGGATGTTTCTGCGAGATCGGGCATGAAGGACTTAACAAAACCCATGACCACATCTCTGTCTGAAACGGCAATTCTTGGATCCCCCTCGTTAACAGGTGCTTTGGAAAATAACGAAGTATACTCCGGTAAAACAGCAAAGAATGATAAAGCGGCAACTGCTACATAAGCAAGAACTAAAACGAGTAAAAGTATTACAAAAAACCCTCTCTTTGATTTCATTGGCAAAGTACGAGTTTTTGCTCCACCAGCGCCCATTCCTGATTCTAAATCATCATAATTTTCTGCTCTTCTATAAGAATTTCTACTAATTTGAGCCTTGGCTTCCATTCTTTGGGTTTTTGCTGCGACATAGTTAGCTACATAAGGGGAAGACATGTCTCTGTTACTTAACAGATAGCTATTTGCATATCTATTTGAATCCGGATTTGCTCTTTGTTGCGAATTAGCATCGTATCCCATAATTACCTCCATACCATTATTGCGAACAAAATTTCGCCTGTTAATCTAAGTCTTTTTTGTTTCTTTTTTTAACTAAATTTGCCGGAGAGAAAAAACTAATCAAGAAAGCAAGTAGAGAAATACCTCCAATAATATACATTCCCAAGGCGACATCATCCAAAAAGGTGTTTAATCCCTCAGAAGTGAAGCCTGCATATTTATTAATTATTCCCACAACCCCGGTTAAGAAAAACAACAAAACAAACAATGGTAACAAAAACCCTTTTCTTTTAGCCGATCCTTTAAGTAATCTAGCGAAACTTCTGATCACCAGAACTACGGCAAGTATAATAAATATAGTGAAAGCAACAGGTGAAATAAAATCTGTCCATCCTTCATATGTATATCCTATCGAATCCCAAAGATGAATTGAAAAAGCACCTTCAACACACTCTCCTATTCCTGTAACAAAAAACAGGATTGGCTTCTGAACAAACCCATTAACGAAGACCTCATAAATATTGACTACATATGCGAGTATAACCATCGCAAGAGATAGAATCATAAGCAGAAGTCCTACTACTCTAACTGGCTTTGTTTTTTGTCGAAGAATAATATCATCCTCTGATTTTTCAATATTTTCTACTCCATAATTTGAAGTCAAATTATGTGCTTCATTAATAGCCTTTTCTTGATTAATCCTCTCCATTTCTCTTGAATCAATTTCTTCTTGAGAATAAGGTTGAAATCTAAAAACTTGATTGGGCTTGTATTGCCAAATTTCTTGATTGGGATTTACAAAAGGGACGACAATAAATGGTTGCACAACAGGATTCGCTTGTCCCCCACCCATAGCTGTTAGCCCTTCTGTTTGAACTATCGGTTGCTGAAGTTGCTTGGGCTGTTGTATTGCTTCCTCTTCAGGTGGAGTTTTTTCGTTGGTTTGGGTTATATCCTCTTGGACAGGTTGCTGCTCAGGAGTTGCTTCTTCGGAGTATTCATATCCCTGTTTAACTTTTTTAAGAGCACTTACAAATTCACTTCTTGGTCTTGGCTTTCCACACTTTGAACATCTGTCTTGGTCTATGCTATTTACAGTTCCACAAACAGAACACACAAAGGTAATTCTGGATCTATCAATAGTCGCAAGAGCATCTTTTTCAAAGCTTTTCTGCGCTTTCTCCAGAGCTTCCTTCATCGCATTAGAACTTGAATCACTGAGTGGCTTCCCGCAAGAAACACAAAAACGACTGCTGTCTAGGTTAATCTCCCCACAAGATTTGCATTTAATCATAATTGTTCCTTATTAGAAAGGTTATACAACCCCTCAAAAAAATTTCCCATTTAAAACATTATACAAGAAGGGCTACTATTAATCAATAGATTGATACGTCAAATTACGCTAATCAAAACAAAAAAAATACAAAGTAAATATTATTTCTTGTTAAACTTATCTCTTAACTCTACAATGCGGTAAAATCTAAGTTTGCCAGAAAAATATCCAGCCTTCTTGAAATATGCATTTCTCATGAACTGATAGGGAGTTCCATCCGAAGACTCTAAGACAAATGGCTCAACTACTGCTCCGTCAATTGTTATCAAAGAATGCTGATTCAATCTAAGCTTAAAGTCGCTAATTCCATCTTCGATATCATTCAACAACTGGTCGTATTTATACAGTTCACAAGGGACTCCGTACTTGCGTGAAACCCATTGAATTGTTCCTTGGACCTTCATATTTGCATTTTCTCCACCGCTCTGGCTATCTTCAATGTAGTTACAATGTATAACCGAAGGCATTCCATTTTTGTCATATTCTGTGGATACATGTCTAACGATAAATGCAGACTTTAGCCTTACGATTCCACCTGGAACTAGCCTGATGTATTTTGGGGGAGGATTGTCAGAAAAATCCGTTTTTTCTATATATATCTCTTTGGTAATAGTTACATTATGGGAACCTATACTAGCGTCATTGGGATTATCAACAGCCGAATATGTTCTTTCTTCTCCATCATAGAAATTGTCTATAACAACTAATAATGGTTCCTCAACCGCCATTGCTCTGATAGCATTTCTATTGAGGTTTTCTCTCACACAATAGTCTAGCAACTGGGAATCTACCTCACTGTTTGCCTTGGCAACTCCTACCCTTGTGCAAAAATCTCTTATAGCTTCTGCGGGATATCCCCTCTCTCTCATACCACTTAGAGTAGGCATTCTAGGGTCACTCCATCCGGAAACGAAACCAGAATCGACCAAGCTTTTTAAGAACCTTTTTGACATAATCGTGTTCTTAATATTTAATCTTGCAAATTCAATCTGTCTGGGTTTTGGGTTAAAATCACAATTGTCAACTACCCAATCATATAGAGGTCTATGATCTTCAAATTCTAGGGTACAAATTGAATGGGTAATCTTTTCAATAGCGTCTTCTATTGGGTGGGCAAAATCATACATCGGATAAATACACCATTTATTAGAAGTTCTATGATGAAAAGCATGAAGAATTCTGTAAATTACTGGGTCCCTCATATTCATGTTCGGACTGTTCATATCAATTTTTGCACGCAAAACTTTTTCTCCATCAGCATATTTACCATCTCGCATATCAGAAAAAAAGGATAAATTCTCCTCTACTGTTCTATTCCTAAATGGACTTTCTTTCCCAGGGGTTTTCAAATCCCCCCTTGAAGCGCTGATCTCATCAGCGGTAAGATCGCATACGTAAGCCAAACCCTTCTTTATTAGTTGAACAGCGCAAGTATACATCTGCTCAAAATAGTCGGAGGCGTAAAGCTCCTGGTCCCAAACATATCCTAACCATTTGATGTCTTCTTTTATACTGTCTACATATTCTATATCTTCTTTTGTGGGGTTAGTATCATCAAACCTAAGATTGCATTTCCCATTAAATTTCTCTTTTATCCCAAAATTAATGGATAAACTCTTTGCGTGTCCAATATGAAGATATCCATTGGGTTCAGGAGGAAACCTTGTAAGTATGCTATCATGTTTTCCGGACTCCAAGTCGCTGACAATTATTTCTTCTATAAAATTATTCGCTTCCATTTTTACTACCTTCTAAAAATCTTTCATATAAAATTAATGACCACATTTGTGAGGAAAAACTATATCAGAGGATTTAATAATCATTCCTTTCTCGGAATTCATAAAGCCAAATTGCAAAAAGTAGTCCTCACTGTAATCAATAGTAATATATTCACTAACACCAGACAATACATTTAAGAGTGCTCTAGTAAAAAAATCTCCATATCCCTTTTTTCTGTATGATGGTAAAATTCCTATGCTATTTATTGCTGAGTTTTCGGGATTAACCTTAAGTTTTGCAATTCCTATCTCTGTTCCTGACTCGCATAATACATATCCCACTCCTCCATCAAATTTCTTCCCGAAAATTTCCAGGGAAAGTCGGTCTAGAATATTTTTGTCATTTGTACCAGCTACAGAAAGCATGTATTCTACCTTTTAACTATACATCAAAGTTAGTTTATTGCGATTTAATAATAAAATTATTTTACTCGATATCTTATGGTTAATAAATAACCTTGTTCAAAATCTTATTGATAATTAATATTGCTATCCAAAATCTTATGGATTTTTTAATATTACTAATCCTTGGATGTATTCTCCGTTTCATCAAGCAATTTTAAATATTCTTGGTATATTTTATCTAAAGTATCCTCATCGGTTTCCAAAGAAAGATTGCTCTCTCCATTTTCACTTTCTTCAACCTTGAAAACAAGCACATCATCCTCAGTCATCCCTTCTAGAACCTCAATCGGTTTCAATATAGTGTAGAAATTTCCATCTAACGGTATCCCTGCTATTTCCAGAAAATCCACCTCAGATCCATCAGGGGCGGTTAGAGTTATAAATTCTTCTCGCGCAGTAATAGTCTCTTCACAAGTCTCATCGGTTACAATTTTATTTTCGTCCATAAATATTCTCCTATTTTTTGTTGTTGCTATTATACACTATCTTATTATTAATTGGTAGCATATATAACAGTCCCCTATTTTTCCCTACAAAACTAAGTTAACTCATTACCCTTTTCTAATCCTTTGGTAGCAGATCCAATAGGCACCTATGTTTTCCCGTTAAAACTTAGTTAACTCATTACCCTTTTCTAATCCTTTGGTAGCAGATCCAATAGGCACCTATGTTTTCCCGTTAAAACTTAGTTATCTCATTACCC
>Ga0123335_1001220_pt1 | contig 42553 bp, 38 predicted proteins | sample BiotimSIPDNA_2_FD_89707 | JGI IMG/M metagenome (GOLD analysis project Ga0123335, IMG submission 89707) | Anaerobic biogas reactor microbial communites from Washington, USA - Biogas_R2 time_0 SIP DNA | ecosystem: Engineered > Bioreactor > Anaerobic > Unclassified | place: Washington, USA...
TTGGAACCTGCCGAGGTGTATGATTTGTCCGACACCAAAGATGCCGATGATGGGTCTTACACCGTGGAAATATGGCACGAAAAGAAAGGTAAGGTGACGGCAGAAACATCAAAAAGTAAAAAAGAGATGATTGATGTTTCCAAGCTTGAAAAAGGATATTACATTTTGCATATACGAACAAAACAGGCACTTTATCAGGAACACATCCTTGTAAAATAGAAATGACAAATATTTCACCTTTTTCACAGAATATCTGTTGTTATAACACGAACATCGGGAATATTTGAATGTCTCTAACTCCAGACTATGTTAGAACCAGCTTCCTGATTTTTAACTCATAACAACTAGTATTGAGTGGATTATTGTGTACTGTAGAAGGGAAAAAGAAATCCGCAGTGGGTTGCTGCGGATTCTTAATAATAGTAGGTTTATTTAATTAGCCCAATTCTACAGTTACCGAGTGGGTTTTCCCGGCTTCCAGTATAGGCAGAATGTTTCCTTCAATTTCTTTTCCGTCAATAGTGACTTTCTTCACCCCTTTGCACACGCCGTTAGGGTTAACTACCTTGATTTGGTAGGTGGCACCACGGAATTTACGGGTTACTTCAAAACCTTTCCAGTCTTTGGGGATACAAGGATCGACCTTGATGCCATCGTAATCGGGTTGGATTCCTAAAATAAACTGGCTAATGGTATAAAAGTTCCACGATGCTGTTCCTGTTAACCACGAGTTTTTGGCCTCACCCGGTTTAAAAGCATCTTTACCGGCCACCATTTGTGCATAAACATAGGGCTCGGTTTTGTGAAGTTCGCTAATATCCTCTAGATATGATGGGCAAATCTTTTTATAGTATTCCCAAGCCTGATCGCCACGGCCAATAACGGTTTCGCCAATCATGATCCAAGGGTTGTTGTGGCAGAAAATACCTGCGTTTTCTTTATACCCTGCCGGGTAGCTCGATATTTCGCCATATTCGATGTAGTATTTTGTGAAAGCCGGATTGTTGAGCACAATACCGTAAGGGGTATCCATGCGTTCTTTTACCGAGTCGAGAGCTTTTTCGCACAATCCTTCTTCTTTACCAATGCCGGCCATGGTGCACCATCCGTTCGATTCAATAAAGATTTTACCTTCCTCGCATTCGTTACTACCTATTTTGTTTCCATAGTAATCGTAAGCACGAATAAACCATTCTCCGTCCCAACCATGTTCTTTTACTGCCATTTTCATGGCATCGACATGTGCCTGGGCACGTGCAGCTTCATCGGCTTTGCCTAATTTTTTGCAGAGGTCAACGTAGTCTTGCCCGTAAATCACAAACAAACCAGCAATCATTACCGATTCGGCTTTCGATCCTTCGGTTTTGTTTTCAGTGGTTTGGAACGACTCATTCGGATCGTTCGAGAAACAGTTTAGGTTCAAACAATCGTTCCAGTCGGCACGGCCAATCAACGGCAATCCGTGAGGTCCAAGGTTGTTCACCACATGATCGAACGAAACGGTAAGGTGATCGAACAGCGTACGTGCAACGTTCCAGTCGTTATCGAAAGGCACCATTTCATCCAAGATTGAGAAGTCGCCCGATTCCTTGATGTAGCTAATGGTTCCCAGTATTAACCACATCGGGTCGTCGTTAAATCCGCCGCCAATGTCGTTGTTCCCTTTTTTCGTTAAGGGTTGGTATTGATGGTAGCAACCGCCATCTTGAAACTGTGTTGATGCAATGTCGATGATACGTTCGCGGGCACGTTCGGGTATCTGGTGTACAAAGCCAATTAAGTCCTGGTTTGAATCGCGGAAACCCATTCCACGGCCAATCCCGCTTTCGAAATACGAAGCCGAGCGCGAGAAACAGAAGGTGATCATACACTGGTATTGGTTCCAGATGTTCACCATGCGGTCGAGCTTTTCGTCGCCCGAGTTTACGCTATAAACGCTCAACAGGTTGTCCCAGTAAGTACGTAATTCAGCAAAAGCGGCATCCACTTTTTCAACAGTATCGAAATTGGCGATAGTAGCTTTCGCTTTGGTTTTATTGATCACGCCTTTCGATTCCCATTTCTCGTCCTGAGCATTTTCGACATACCCCAGCAAAAAGATAAAATCTTTCGATTCGCCCGGTTGCAATTCTACTTCAATGTAGTGCGAAGCAATGGGCGACCAGCCATGGGCAACGGTCATACGGGGTTTTCCTTCTTCCACTACCTGTGGGTTTTCGAAGCCATTGTATAGGCCGATGAAATTTTCACGATCGGTGTCGTACCCGTCAATTGGGGAATTTACCGAGTAGTATGCGTAATGGTCGCGTCGTTCCTTGTACTCGGTTTTGTGGTAGATTACCGAACCTTCAATTTCCACTTCGCCAGTCGAGAAGTTGCGCTGGAAGTTTTCCATGTCGGTGGCAGCATTCCATAAACACCATTCGGTAAACGAGAAGAGCTTCAGTTTCTTTACTTCCGAGGAGTTGTTGGTAAGCGTAAGTTTTTGAACTTCGGCCCAGGTTTTCAGTGGTACAAAGAACGTTACTTTGGCCGATACACCGTTTTTCGAACTATTCAGAATGGTGTAGTTCATCCCGTGGCGGCATTCATAACTGTCGAGCGGGGTTTTGCATGGTTTCCATCCCGGCGACCATACTGTATCTTCATCTTTGATATAGAAGTAACGGCCTCCGCTATCCATCGGTACATTGTTGTACCGGTAACGGGTAAGACGGCGGAATTTAGCATCCTTGTAAAAGGTGTATCCACCGGCTGTATTTGATATCAATGAAAAGAAATCTTCGTTGCCAAGGTAGTTGATCCATGGCCATGGGGTTTGCGGATTTGTTATTACATATTCGCGGTTTTTGTCATCAAAATATCCGAACTTCATCTCTCGTAATATTATTCCTGTTAATTATTAAGTAATCAATTATTTTGTGCTTATTCTGCTGCTCTTCTGTTGTTTAGTTCTATGGTTATTTCGTCCATTTTCTTTTGATTGAGGGGATACAACGCCATAATAGCTGCAGCAATAAATGCAATTATTGTTGGGATCCAACTCATGAGCATAACGATTCCCGGAATTGCACCTTGAATTGCCATTGTGTCTTGGCCGTTGTAATGGAAAGCAGCCAGTACCATTCCTATAATTGCACCAGCTATGCCTCCTCCAAATTTTGTGGAGAAAGAGCCTGCAGAATAAATTAGGCCAGTTGCCCGTCTTCCGTTTTTAAATTCTGAGTAGTCGGCAGCATCGCCAAGCATTGCAAAGAAAAGCGTAGGGAAGATAGCTGCTCCGAATTCAGCGATAATACCAATGGAGAAAATTGCAGCAGTATCATTAGGGCCACAAAATGCCATCAAGGCATTAACTGCTCCCGAGAAAATGAAGGCATAGATAAAAAGATTGCGTTTGCCAAAACGTTTCCCGAGGGGTGAGGTAATCATTGCCCCGGCAATAGATGCAAACATTAATGCAATCATGTACGAGGCGGCCAGTAGTTGGTTGTGTAGATAGTGTGTGAAATATATTACTGTTATGCCCTGCTTTATTGAATTGTAGATTTGGAACATCAATCCGATAATTAACAAGATGATCCATGGTTTGTTATGTATTAAGTCGGTAAGGTCTTTCAATAAGTTGGCTTGTTGAGTTTTGGGAGGTTTAACTCTCTCTCTTGTTGTGGCAAAAGTTATGATTAGTGCTAGCGCAAGGACAACAGAAAGTAGGTACATCGAATTACTGTAGCCTCTTTTTTGGTCAATTATGGAGATGTCCTTTTTGCTTAAATTTTGTTCGCCTTCAACAATGAAAGAATACTCTTTTTGAGCTTCCATTGAAAAACTTTTCCCATTCGTTGGAACATTTTCTGCAGTAGGAATTTCAGTGTCGGCCCAAGTGAAAAGTGCAATTCCGTCGCTGGTGTTAATGTTTACATTTTCAACATCTTTGTTCGTAGAAACTGTTATTTCGTATTTGGCTTTGTCTAGTTGGTTCAATTCAACAGATGGGTTGATATTCCCAAAATGTGCAACTAAAAATAACAAAGCACCCTGAACGAGCATTCCTCCGGCAAAAGCGCCAACCATGCGGAACGAGCCTAAAGTGGTCCGTTCTTTATCGTTGCCCGTCATTACCGCCATTAAGGCACCATAGGGTATGTTATTTGCGGTATACACCAAGGTAAATATTATGTAAGTGGTATAGGCGTAAATGATTTTTCCGGTTGTTCCAAGGTTTGGACTTGTAAACAGAAGCGATAAAATTACGCCTAAAGGAATAGCTGTCCATAATATCCAAGGCCTGAATTTTCCGTAACGGGTATTGGTTCGGTCGCCAACAATTCCCATTAATACATCTGTTACTCCATCGCTAAACCGAGCGATAAGCATAAGCAGACCAACGGCTGCAGGGTTTAATCCAAAAACATCGGTATAGAAAATGAACAGAAAAGTTGATACGCCCCGCCATGCAATGTTGGCGGCACCGTCGCCAAGTGCATAACCAACTTTTTCTGAGAATTTTAGTTTTCCGCTTATTCCATTCATTGTTTTTGGTTTTGATTTTTGAACTTAAGTTGTTTAATTAATTGACTGGGTGTTATATAAAACTGGGTTAAATCGAAAAATCGAAACGTTCTCGTTTGGTGCGTTCATATACATCGCGGCTGAAAATAAACAATTGTGCCGGTTTATGTTTTACTGCTTTTTGCTTTTCGTTAAGTGGAATGATGTATTTCATCTGTAGCACTTTTTTTCTGAAGTTTCGTCGGTCGTAGGTTGTGCCGAGTATGGCTTCATATAATTTTTGCAACTGGCTCAGTGTGAACTTTTCTGGCAATAGTTCAAATCCAATAGGTTCAGAGCGTAATTTGCTGCGAAGCTTTTCTAAGGCTTTATTAAGGATTTCCTGATGGTCGAAACCCAGTTCAGGGAGGTCAGTAATAGAAAACCATTTTACATTTCGCTCCTGAAGTTGCAGTGTAACTGTTGAATTGTCGATAAGTGAATAATAACCAACGGTAACAATTCTGCTGCTGAACCCTTCGTGTTGGTGTTTCAGCCATATATTGTCTTTGGGGCTATCTACCCTGGAAACTTTTCCAAAAGCATAAAATTGTTCAAGGTAAATGTTATCGAGCCCGGATAACCCCTTAAGGATGCGGGCAGCTGCAGTGTCAAAATCTTCATCTTCAAATATATGGTACCCGGTAAGTGTCCAGTCATCGATTAGGGTTTCTCCGGTTTTTTCATCCTGAAGTTTTCTTTCAACTAAAAGAACATTCAACTGCTTAAAGTCGAACCCGAAAATTACACAGTCAACCGATATATTTGGAACAATTTTCTGCATTCAGTCTTTGTTAGTGTGTGAAATTTACACATTGTAAAAATATTAAATTTTTTTGAACCCCAACATCGATGATGAATTTTTTACATCTAGCTCATTGTATATTTTTATAACTATCGAAAAAACAAGTTAAAACAAGTCATATTAATTCCAATTTTATACTCTTAGCTATTTGTCCTGAACTTCAATTTTGAACTTTTTTGTAGAATAACAAGGATATTATAAATGCGTATGATATACACTTGTTTTTTGGCCTTTACTGAGGTCGAATGAAACAGTTACACGACAATTCAAGCCTTCATGGATTATACAAGGCTTTTGATGTGCAACGAAGGACTAATCGTGTTAAAATTCAGAAGTGAAGTGAAATTTAATGTCCTTAAATTCTTGTTGAGCCATTTGAAGTATAAATTGCGAATCGGCCATAAAAACGTCGCGGCCTTGTTTGTCGGTTGCCATTTTTTGTGCTTTTCGTAATTTGAATTCGCGCAGCATGTTCTTGTTTTCACTTTCAATCCAGCATGCTTTATACATCGAAATAGGTTCGAAGCGGCATTTTGCTCCATATTCGTGTTCAAGCCTGAATTGGATCACTTCAAATTGAAGTTGTCCAACGCAACCTATGATTTTGCGAGTATTGAACTGGTTTGTAAATAATTGGGCAACCCCCTCATCCATGAGTTGATCAACGCCCTTTTCAAGTTGTTTCGATTTCATAGGGTCTGCGTTCTCAATGTATCGGAACATTTCTGGTGAAAAGCTTGGAATTCCTTTAAAATGAAGGTTTTCTCCTTCGGTGAGAGTGTCTCCAATAATGAAATTTCCGGTATCGGGAATTCCTACAATATCGCCTGGATAAGCCTCGTCGATTACTTCTTTTTTTGCAGCCATAAAAGCTGTTGGTGATGAAATTCGGAAGGTTTTTCCTAACCTCGTATGATAATATGGTTTGTTGCGTTCAAAAGTACCCGAGCATACTTTCACAAATGCAATTCGGCTTCGGTGGTTTGGGTCGATATTGGCATGTATCTTAAACACAAAACCGCTGAAAGCCTGTTCATATGGATCTATTAATCTTTCTTGAGATGAGCGGGGCCGTGGGGTAGGGGCAATTTTTAAGAAGGTGTCAAGAAGCTCCTGAACACCAAAATTATACAAGGCACTACCAAAGAATACCGGGGCAAGATTCCCTTCAAGATATTCATTTACATCGAATTCAGGGTAAACACCCTCGAGCAGCTCCAGCTCTTCACGCAATGTGTCGGCATCCTTTTTCCCAATTTGTTTTTCAAGCTCAGGGTCATTAAGATTTTCAAATTTAATTCCCGGGTCAATCTCCTGCACATTGGGATTGAAAAGTTGTAAACTGGAATTAAAAATATTATAAACACCTTTGAAATCGGGGCCGCTGTTAATTGGCCAGCTCAAAGGGCGAGTATTGATTTGTAGTTGTTTTTCGATTTCTTCGAGCAAATAGAAGGTGTCTTCCGATGGCCGGTCCATCTTGTTAATGAATACAATAACGGGGGTTTTGCGCATTCGGCAAACATTCATTAATTTTTCTGTCTGAGGTTCTACGCCTTTGGCTGCATCAATAACAATAATAACACTATCGACAGCTGTGAGTGTCCTGAAAGTATCTTCCTGAAAATCCTGGTGCCCGGGGGTGTCGAGAATGTTTACTTTGTAACCGCTGTAGTCGAACGCCATAACCGATGTGGCCACCGAAATTCCACGCTGCCGTTCAATTTCCATAAAGTCGGAGGTAGCTGTTTTTTTTATTTTATTGCTTTTAACAGCTCCGGCAATATGAATTGCTCCCCCAAAAAGCAGGAGTTTTTCTGTTAAAGTTGTTTTTCCCGCATCGGGGTGACTAACAATGGCAAAGGTTTTTCGTCTTTCTATCTCGCTTTCGAAACTCATTTTCTATCGTTTTAAAATGGCTGCAAAAATAGTGTATCTATCCGATAATTAAAATTGAATTTGAATTCAATTGGAAGAGGACAAGATTTCATATCTTTTCCTTTGATTATCATTTTATTCTTTTGAATTTTTTGTGGATTTTGATTCTGCTTTTTCAGGTATTCTCCATAATTTTTTGATGGCTATTCTCTGGCATCGGAATAATAAAAATTTATCTTTGGCGTTATTTCGTAAATAACATAGGATGCGCCGACTTTCAATTTTAATCGTGTTTCTAGCGATATTCAATAGTGCTTTTTCTCAGTTTGGAGGGAGCAACACATATGATTTCCTAAATTTAGCTTCATCGGCAAGGGTTAATGCCCTCGGTGGCTATCAAGTCGGTATCGTTGATAGTAACGAGTTGAGTTTAAGTTATTATAACCCGTCGTTGTTGATGCCTGCTGCTCACGAACATCTAACCCTGAATTATATAAGGTATATTGCGGGCATTAATGTAGGGTATGTTTCGTATGCCCGTAATGTGGAAAAAATTGGGACATTTGCGGCAGGAATCCACTATGTCAATTATGGTAAGTTTGATGAAGCGCTCGAGAATGGATACCTAACCGGAAAAACATTTTCTGCCTCCGACTATGCTTTGAATCTTATCTTTTCTCGGAATATCTGGAAAACATTTACCGCAGGAGTTAACGTTAAACCAATTCTTTCTTCATACGAAACATATACTTCGCTTGGAATTGCTGCCGACGTTGGGATTTCTTATGTCGACTCGTCAGGATTATTCTCTGCGGGTTTGGTATTCAAAAATATGGGAACTCAAATTACAACTTATCAATATCTTACCGATGGAGAATATGAGCCTCTTCCTTTCGATATTCAAGTAGGGTTTTCGCAGAAATTAGCGCATGCTCCATTTCGGTTCAATGTTACGTTGAATCAACTTCATAAATGGAACTTAACCGATAAGAAAACTTGGGATTACGACCATAAAGATTCAACCGATTATATTGAAGGTTCATCTGATGATTTTTTGCGTCAAACGTTCAGGCATGTTATTTTAGGGGTAGAGTTCATTCCTTCTAAAAATTTCTCAATAGGATTTGGTTATAATTACCAGCGAATGAGACAATTGTCTATTTCGGCACGACAAGCTGCAGTTGGTCTTTCGGGCGGTATTAATGTGAAAATTTCAAAATTTAGGTTGTCGTATGCTATTGCCCGATATCACCTTAGCGGTACTTCAAATACTTTTTCAGTAAGTTTCAATTTATCAGAGTTCAGGTAAGCGTTGCTTCTTTTTTCCTGACTCATTTCAAAGCGTTATATTTGCGCTAAAATTGGTTCATGAACAAGAAAATCATTATTGCCATCGATGGGCATTCATCATGCGGGAAAAGTACCGTTGCCCGTCAGGTTGCCCATGCCCTTCAGTACAATTATGTCGATTCAGGTTCGATGTATAGGGCTGTAACTCTTTTTGCTCTTCGTAATAAATTAATAATTAATGGATTGGTTGATTCTAATCGTTTGGTCGAAATGCTTCCGTTAATTTCAATTTCTTTTAAGTATAATCCTGAAGAACAGAAAAGCGACACATACCTGAATGGCGAAAATGTAGAAAAAGAAATCCGGGGTCTCGAAGTATCGAACAATGTTAGCCTTGTTGCCGTTGTTAAGGAAGTTCGGCAAGCAATGGTGAAAATTCAGCAGGAAATGGGACGCGAAAAAGGGATTGTTATGGATGGGCGCGATATTGGGACAGTGGTTTACCCACAAGCTGAACTAAAAATTTTTATGACTACATCGCCTCAAATTAGAGCTCAGCGCAGGTACGACGAATTGGTTGGTAAAGGAGAAGCAGTTTCTTTCGACGAAATTTTGAAGAATGTTGAAGAACGTGATTTTATCGATCAGAACCGTGAAGAAAGCCCGTTGAGGAAAGCTTCAGACGCTGTAGTGCTTGATAATGGGAATATGTCGCGCAACGAACAACTCGACTGGGTTTTGTCGAAAGTTAATGAAATTCTAAATGATAATTGAAATTGACAACCATTCGGGCTTTTGTTTTGGAGTAACACGTGCTATTCAGAAAACAGAAGAACTACTTTCGTCGGGGACTGGCTTGATGTGCCTGGGCGAAATTGTTCACAATCAGGAAGAAGTGCAGCGGTTGTCTTCAATGGGGATGAAAAGCACCGAACTAATGTCAATTAATACTTTGAAAAACGAAACTGTACTTATTCGCACCCATGGAGAGCCTCCTTCTACGTATGAAAAACTCAAGCAAAACGGGAATACTATTGTTGATGCTACTTGTCCGGTAGTGCTAAAGCTGCAAGATCGCGTCCGAAAAAGTTTCGAAAAGCAACGTGTTAAAAATGGTCAACTTGTAATTTTTGGTAAGCCAGGCCATGCCGAAGTGATCGGCTTAATGGGACAAACCGGCAATGGAGCAATTTTAATCCATTCAGAAGCTGATTTTGAAAATATCGATTTTACCCGGCCTATCGAAATTTTTTCTCAAACCACTATGTCAGTCGATGCATTTGAATATATATGTAATGAGATAGAAAAACGTGCAATAAGCAGTTTCGAGAAACACGATACCATTTGCCGTCAGGTTTCGAACCGGGTACCTTATCTCAAAGATTTTTCATCGAAATATGATGTAATCCTTTTTGTGAGCGGGAAAAATAGTTCGAATGGCAAAGCCCTATTCGAAGTTTGCCGTAAAACAAACCCGTCAACCCATTTTGTTGTTTCTCCAGGTGATATAGAATTGGATTGGTTTTCTGGGGTTCAACGGGTTGGGATTTGTGGGGCAACATCAACCCCTCAGTGGTTAATGGAGCAGGTTCGAAACCATGTTAGAACTATCTTAAATCTCTAGCCTGCTTATCCAAAAAAGAATTTGCTATCGACATTGGTGCTAATTCTTGTTATTTTTGTCAAATATTCAAAAGTCAACACTATGACAGAAAAACGTAAAGGTATAAAACGCATTGGGGTATTTACCTCAGGTGGCGATGCCCCTGGAATGAACGCAGCTGTCAGGGCTGTAACACGCTCTGCAATTGCCCACAAGCTCGACGTGGTTGGTATTCGCAGAGGATATCAGGGCATGATTGAAGGCGATTTCGTTAAATTACGATCGAGCGATGTTAGCGGGATAATGCAATTGGGTGGTACTTTTTTGCAAACGGCCCGAAGTACAGAGTTCCGGTCAGATGAAGGCATGGCTAAAGCTTACCAGCAATTGAAAAGTCAGGAAATTGATGCCGTGGTAGTTATCGGAGGCGATGGAAGTTTCCGCGGGGCGCTCGATTTCTCGCAGCAGTATGATATTCCATTTGTAGGGATTCCTGGAACTATTGATAATGATATGTACGGAACTGACTACACCATTGGTTTTGATACTGCATTAAATACTGTTGTTGAGGCTGTTGATAAAATAAAAGATACAGCGAGTTCGCATGGCCGGATATTTTTTGTTGAAGTAATGGGACGTGAAGCCGGGCAGCTTGCTTTGAAAGCCGGAGTTGCCTGTGGAGCTGAAGTTATACTCATCCCCGAAATTCAATCTGACGAAATAGAACTGGAGAAATTTATAACTAAAGGATATAAAAGTAAAAAGCGCTCAGGGATCATTATGGTTGCCGAAGGAGATAAAGCTGGGGGAGCGTTTAAACTTGCCGAAAAAGTTCAAAAAGAGCATCCCGACCTTGATGTGCGTGTGTCAATATTGGGTCATATGCAACGCGGGGGTAACCCATCGGCCATCGACAGGGTTAAAGCCACTCAGTTGGGTGTAGCTGCCGTTGAAGCTCTGCTCGACGATCAGAAAAGCATTATGGTTGGACTTAAAGACGACAAAATTGTGCATGTGCCTATGGTGAAGGTTGTGAAGATGAATCGCGACATTGATAACGATTTGCTTAACATTCATCGTACAATAAATACACTTTAAACGATATTTTACCTTGCACAGTAAAAACTGCACTGTTATCGAACCATCGGTGGCTGTGCAGTTTTTTTGTTGGGCTTTCTTTAGAGCCGTCGATTAGTGGTTGAGAGGTCTTGACTCGTTTGGGTACAAAAAATCCCGGAACAAATTGCCGGGATTTTTGTGTCTATCTTATTTTATTATAAGCTTTTGATGTATTCTGAAACATTCTTTTCAATGCGGTTCATTACATCGTTAATGTCGGCTTTTATGAAGGTATCGCCTGTTATGTTTTCGTATAGTTCGATATACCTGTCGCTGATACTTTTTACAAAATCTTCATTCATTGTAGGAACGGTTTGTCCTTCCTTTCCCTGGAAATTATTTTCAATGAGCCATTGTCTTACAAACTCTTTTGAAAGTTGTTTCTGTGGTTCACCTTTCGCAAGGCGTTCTTCATACCCTTTTGCATAGAAATAGCGAGATGAATCGGGGGTGTGAATTTCGTCGATGAGATATATTTCCCCATCTTTTTTACCGAATTCATATTTTGTATCGACTAAAATAAGCCCCATTTCTGCGGCAATTTTTGTTCCCCGTTCAAATATCGCATGGGTATATTTTTCGAGTTGTTCATAATCTTCTTTCGAAACAAGTCCTGTTTTCAGAATTTCTTCTTTAGAGATATCTTCATCATGCCCCACATCTGCTTTGGTTGTAGGAGTAATGATTGGCTTTTCGAATTTTTGATTTTCAACCATTCCGTCAGGAAGTATATTTCCGCAAAGCAATCTTTTGCCGGCTTTGTATTCACGCCATGCATGCCCGGTCAGATATCCGCGTATAACCATTTCAACCTTAAATGGTTCGCATTTACGCCCAATAGTAACCATGGGGTCGGGGGTTGCTATTTTCCAATTTGGCAGGATGTCGGAAGTGGCATCAAGGAATTTTGAAGCGATTTGATTTAGGACCTGCCCTTTGTATGGGATACCTTCGGGTAGCACAACATCAAAGGCAGAAATACGGTCGGAGACAATCATTACCAGATATTCATCATTGATGTTGTACACGTCGCGTACTTTTCCATGGTAAACGCTTTTTTGCCCCGGAAAATTAAAATCTGTTCTTACAATTGCATTGCTCATTGTGATATGTGTTTTATCGGTTCTTTGTAACTATTTTGTTGGTAATTTGCTTGTTGTAAAGATAAATAAGCAGATTAGAAAAAAGTGCTTGTCTTTTTTGTTCCGCCGTCATGATAACACAAATATAACCATCTTTATTTTAGTATGTGAAGGTTCATTTTTTGTTAAATGTCAGGTTTTTTTATTCATTGATTGTTTCGTTTGTCCAATCTCTCTTTTTTCTTTCTTCTTTCTTTTGTTCGATCTCCGCCTGATGTTTTTCATAGGCTTTCACTATCTCCCTAACCAGTTTGTGGCGCACAATGTCTTTTTCATCAAACTTAATCACTGCAATGTTTTCAATTTCTTTTAGAATTCTCATGGCTTGGATTAGTCCAGAATCGCTTCGTCGGGGCAAGTCAATTTGGGTTTCGTCGCCAGTTACAATAAATTTGGTGTTCATTCCCATACGGGTAAGGAACATTTTAAGCTGGTTTACTGTAGTGTTCTGGGCTTCGTCAAGAATTACGAAAGCGTTGCTAAGAGTTCTTCCCCGCATGAAAGCTAATGGCGCTATTTCTATTACTTTGTCTTTCATGAATTCCTCTAGTTTTTTCTGAGGAATCATGTCTCCAAGCGCATCATACAGCGGTTGCAGGTAGGGGTCGATTTTCTCCTTTAAGTCGCCGGGTAAAAAGCCCAATCTTTCTCCAGCTTCAACGGCTGGCCGGCTTAAAATAATCTTTCTGATTTCCCTGTTTTTTAATGCTTTTACAGCAAGGGCAATAGCTGTGTATGTTTTTCCTGTACCTGCAGGGCCGATGGCAAATATCAAATCATTCTCATCGGTAGCTTCAACCAATTTTCGCTGATTGGGTGTTCTGGCGCGAACTGGTCTTCCGTTGATGCCAAATACAAGTACATCACTGTTTTCTGTGGTTTGTCCTTCAATTGGAGATTGTTCGGCTACTATTTGTATAATCACTTTTTCGTTCAGCGAGTGGAAATCATGGTAGTAATCGAGTAGTTCATTGATTTTTCTCTCGAAATGAAAGCTGTCTTCTTCACTCCCTTTAACTTTTATCATATCTCCCCGGGCTATTATTTTTAGCTTTGGAAAGAGAGATTTCAGTAAGTCGAGCTTAGTATTATTAACTCCGTAAAATTCAAGGAGATCAACTCCTTCGAGATGTATTGATTTTTCGAACATGCTTTTTCCTTCTTTTGTTTTGCTACAAAAATAAGCAGATTTTCGGAAGGCATAAAAATAAAAAAGCCGGCATTTAATACCGGCTTTTTCTTGTATTTTAAACAACTAGTTGTTAGTTCTTGTTAAATCTGCTGATAAGATTTTGGCCTTCAGAAGTTAACGCTTTAACAATATAGCTTCCTTGTTTCAATGAAGAAATATCGATTTGCTGGCTTATTGCCTTGCTGATCAACACTTTTACTCCTGTAATATTATAAATTTCAACTGATTTGAATTCTTTACCTTCAATGCTAATGAAATCAGTTGCTGGATTTGGATACACTTTGCATGTACCTAATCCAAAGTTCTTTGCTGATACTGTATTTGAGTGAGTGAGCGTCTGTGCTTTATCATTGGCAACAGTAAATCTGAAGTTACCATATAGCCAATTACCTTTTGCATTGTTTACGCCCCACTCCCAATTGTTGGCACCACCATCAGATACCAATTCAAGGGTTACAGACCAAATGTTGTCACCAGCAGTTTTGTCTCCATGGGTACCGTCGTCATAGAATTTTGCATGTTCGTCGCCATTGTTCCAAGCGGCATCAAATTCGCCTGTTGCAGTGTTCCAGCTTCCTTTTAGACCAAAGCCTGTGCTGGATTTTAGGGCAGAGTCGTCAACAACAAAAGTGATGGCTGCTTTGGCCGGAGCCTGAACTGCAGAAACTTTCCCAATATAAATATAACCACCTACAATAGAGTTCCAACCCGTTGTTTCTTGTCCGGCAAACTGAAATATACCAATTGTATCTCCAGCAGCAATAGTGAGTTTGTATTCAGCAAAATCTGCGCTACTCCCAGATCCTGAAGAAACAATTTCTACCCAATTGGGGTCGGCAAACTTAAGGAATGTATTGACATTAGCGAGTTCAAAACCCGATCCTGTTGGGTCTAATTTCACCATCATCGATGCGTGAGTTGTGCGAGCGGGAGCAACAAATGAACCTACGCTGAATGAAGTGTTCCATCCATTGAGCGCTACCTTAAAATAGCTTATGTCATCTATTTTTACAATTTCTGTACCTGCTGGCAAGTCGGCTGGGTCAAAAGTTGCTGGGTTAATAATTGCTAGTGGGTCAGCAGCATAGGCCCGAACTTTTCCTACCCAAAGAGTGTCACCTACAACTGCACCCCAGCCGGTGGTTTCTTGTCCGAAAAATTGTACTTGATGAACAACTTTCATGGTCGGAGCTGCTTGGGCCGATGTCTTCACAAATTCCCCTGAAGGATTTGATTGAATCAATCCGGTAGTTGTTGCTACCGAATCGTTTGACCATGAAGGTTTCATTAAGTTCACAGTGTCGTTTAGCTGAACTCCCGCATTAATTTGAGCGGCAGTGTATTGGTCTTGACCAATAACGTACTTGAATTCGGCAAATGCTGTCATTCCAGGAGTAAATGGGAATTCGGGAACGTTAATTGTTGAATTCCATCCATTTACTATTACCTGAAGGTATTTTTTTCCATTGATATCAACAATCGACATGCCGTCGGCTAAAATTGAAGTGTCGACTGTTGCGGGATCAAAAATTGCATATTCATCAACTACTGCATCTTTTATTCCTGCATAGCTGGGTTGAATTAATGCGATGTTCATTATGAACATAGTTATTAAAAAAGTAAAAATTGAAATTCTCATAGTAAAATTTATTAATGAATAATCAGTTAAATTTTCTTTTTCTGAAACATTAAAGTTTCAAAAACGTTCGTGAAGAACAAGGATTATTTTGTCTTTTAATGGGGGGTAAAAATTACTTTAGTTTAATTTTTGTTGTAGACTAACTTATTTCAATCTTAATGTGTTGATATATTGAGCTAAGTATAGTTTTGGAGGTATGATGGTATTGTTCGTTCTTCCTTGTGTTAGGGGATAAAAAAAGAGGGTTTTTGTTACAAAAAACCCTCAGTACAATATTATTCGTCGTATTATTTTACTAGCTGCGTAAGCATTACATTGATTTTTTCGTCGGCTATAGCTTCTGCTTCATTATACTTTTCAATAGAATCCAATGTTGACTTTACTTCGAAATAGAACTTAATCTTTGGTTCAGTTCCCGAAGGCCTAACTGAAACTTTGGAGCCGTCTTCGGTGAAAAATTGTAGTACATCTGAAGTGATTTTCTGTACAATTGGTTTTACCTCGCCTGTAATAACATTTCGTTCGGAAAGGGTCAGGTAATCTTTTATTATTGCAAGTTTCGAACCGCCTAATTCTTTTGGAGGGTTATTTCTGAAACCTACCATAAGGTTATTGATTTCAATTGCCCCTTGTTGTCCTTCGCGAACAATGTATTTCATTTTTTCTTTCGAAAAACCATATTCGACATAGATAGCCTTCAGAAGTTCAAATAGTGTTTTTCCCTGATCTTTTGCCCATGCTGCAATTTCAGCCATCAAGACGCATGAAGAAACGGAATCTTTGTCGCGAACGAAGTCGGCTGGCATAAACCCGAAACTTTCTTCACCGCCACCAATATATTTTTTCTTTCCTTCGTTGTCGCGTATAACTTCGGCGATAAATTTAAAGCCGGTATAGCAATCGAAATATTCTATGTCATTCTTTTTGGCTATTTCAGCAATCAATTCGGAAGTAACTATTGTTTTTACAATGAACTCATTGCCTTTTAATTTGCTAAGTTTTTTATATTGGGTAATAATGTAATACAAAAACAGAAGTGCAGTTTGATTTCCGTTCACGATTATCCATTCCCCTTTGTCGTTTTTGGTACAGACTCCAATACGGTCGGCGTCGGGATCGGTGGCCATAACAATATCGGCATCGGTTTCGGCGGCTTTTTTCATAGCCATTTCCATGGCTGCAGGCTCTTCTGGATTTGGTGATACAACGGTTGGAAAATCTCCGCTAACAACATCTTGTTCAGCAACGTGAATAATATTTGTAAAGCCTGCCTGAGAAAGGGCTGCAGGAACAATTTTAACACCGGTGCCGTGTATTGGAGTATATACTATTTTAATATTGCCTTGTTTTTTCACTACTTCAGGGTTGATAATAACCGAAGTGGTTTTGTCAATGAATTTTTGGTCGAACTCTTCACCCAAGATGATAATTCTCCCAGTACCTCCTTCCCAACAGATATCTTCAACCTTAACATTCTTTACTTCTTCAACAATGGCTTCATCGTGTGGGGCAACAATTTGTGACCCATCATCCCAATAGGCTTTGTATCCGTTATATTCTTTAGGGTTGTGAGAAGCTGTAAGTATAATTCCGGTTTGGCAACCAAGTTCTCTAATCGCGAATGATAATTCAGGTGTTGGTCGCAAATCTTCAAAAAGATATACGGTGAATCCGTTGGCTGCAAATATTTTAGCTGAGGCTTCGGCAAATTTCCGGCTATTATTCCGGCAGTCGTGGCCTATTGCAACTTTAATTTCATGAAGCTGTGAGAATGCTTTCTTAACGTAGTTGGACAGGCCTTGTGTGGCGGCGCCTACAGTGTAAATATTCATTCGGTTGATACCAGCGCCCATAATTCCCCGTAAGCCACCTGTACCGAACTCAAGGTTTTTATAAAACGAATTGATAAGGTTATTTTTATCTTCGTTCTCGAGCATAGCTTCTACTTCGGCCCGAGTATCTTCATCGAAGGTGCTGCTTAACCATTTTCTTGCATTCTCTTCGACGATTGCAAGTAATTCTTTATTTTCCATTTTATCTAGTTATCGACGAAAGGCATTCACGCAAACTATCTTTCCAGTTAGGTATTCCAATTCCAAAGGCAGAACGAACTTTTGTAGTATCGAGTATTGAATTTCTGGGTCTTTGGGCTTTGTGCGGATACTGGTCTGTTGTGATTGGAACAACCTCACAAGTTGTGATTCCTGCTACGTTGATTATTTCCTGAGCGAATTCGTTCCACGAACATGAACCCTGGTTGGTATAATGGTATATTCCTGGCAAATAGGCTCTTGGATTCAATATCGATTTAACAATGATGTCGATAATACAATTTGCCAAATCGCGTGCGTAAGTTGGTGAACCATACTGGTCACTTATTACTTCAATTTTGTCCTTTTCTTTAGCTAAGGCAAGAATTGTACGCATAAAGTTGTGCCCATATTCAGAATATAGCCATGATGTGCGAATAATAAGGTAGTTATCGAAAACTGTTTTTATTTTTTCTTCGCCTTCAAGTTTAGAACTTCCGTAAACCGAAATTGGATTTGTTTCATCTTCTTCGTTATACGGACTTCCTTTTTCGCCATCGAAAACATAATCAGTAGAAATATGTATAAGGAAAGCTTCCTGCATGGCACAAGCAGCTGCAAGTACCTGAGGTGCTAAAGCATTTACTTTTCTAGCTGCTTTCACGTCATCTTCGGCTCCGTCTACATTGGTGTAGGCAGCACAATTAACAACTATTGCAGGCTTGCTGGCTTCCATAAATACCGAAACCGCATCTGGGTTTGTAATATCGAGCATGTCGACATCGGTAAAAATGAATTCCAATCCAGGAAAATTTCTGCACAATCTTCTAATCTCATTACCCAACTGCCCGTTAGCGCCTGTAACTAAAATCTTACTATTCATCTCTAATTAGATAAAATTATTCTCACATTTCAAAAACTCTGGTAGTTCACTGTCTTTCTTTGACAAATGAATATCTTTTTCTGCTATTTTCCAATCGATGTTTAAGATTGGATCATTATATATTATTCCTCTCTCTGATGCCGGTTCATAGTAGGCATCGCATTTATATTGAAAAACAGCGTTCTCGCTCAATACTGCAAATCCATGGGCAAAGCCTCTGGGGATTAAAAACTGACGTTTGTTTTCATCCGAAAGCTCAATGCCATACCATTTTCCAAAGGTAGGCGATTCTTTTCGTATATCAACCGCTACATCGTAAACTTTTCCAAAAACAACCCGAACTAATTTTGTTTGGGCATGTGGTGCTAATTGATAATGTAGCCCCCTTACTACGCCATAGCCCGATGACGATTCATTGTCTTGAACAAATTTGTAATTTAATCTTTTATCTTCAAATACTTTTTGATTAAACGATTCAAAAAAATATCCTCGGTTATCGCCAAATATCTTTGGCTCAATTATATATAAATCTTTAATTGGAGTTTCTAAAATGTTCATTTTTCTTTAATTAGTTTTAAAAGATAACTTCCGTATTGATTATTTCGTAGAGGATAAGCTAATTTTTCAACCTGGACTTTATCAATCCATCCTTTGTTGTATGCTATCTCTTCGAGGCAAGCCACTTTAAGCCCTTGTCGTTGTTCAATAGTGGCTATAAAATTTGAGGCTTGCATAAGGCTTTCGTGAGTGCCAGTATCAAGCCAGGCCATTCCACGCCCCATCAGCTCAACTTTTAGTCTTTTTTCCTCGAGGTATATGCGGTTAAGGTCAGTGATTTCAAGTTCTCCGCGTGCCGATGGTTTTAACTTTTTAGCTTTTTCAATTACATCATTCGAATAAAAATAAAGCCCGGTTACGGCGTAGTTCGATTTTGGTTGGGCAGGCTTTTCTTCTATGCTTAATACCTTGCCGTCTTTATCAAATTCTACAACTCCATAGCGTTCTGGATCATTAACATAGTAACCAAAAACTACAGCCCCATCTTTATTTTCACAGGCTTTTTGTAATTGGCCAGAAAATCCGTAGCCATAGAAAATATTGTCGCCAAGGACGAGGCACACTTGGTCGTCACCGATAAATTTTTCCCCAATTACAAAAGCTTGCGCAAGGCCGTCGGGGCTTGGTTGAATAGCATATTCAATTGATAATCCTAATTGTGAGCCATCTGAAAAAAGTTCTTCGTAAAGATGCAGATCTTTTGGGGTTGAAATGATCAATATTTCCCTGATTCCAGCTAGCATAAGCACCGAAAGAGGGTAATATATCATAGGTTTGTCGTATATCGGCAGTATCTGTTTAGAAATGCTTTGAGTAATAGGATAAAGCCTGGTTCCGGCTCCTCCGGCTAATATTATTCCTTTCATAATGTTTTGTTTCGTGCAATAACGATCTGCTTATATTTCAACTTGATTCAACCTGAATCTCATTAATATTTTTTCCGTTGCTAAATATGCCAAAAATAATCAAAAAGCTAGTAAAAGCTTATGTTTTATATGTAAAAAATATTTTTGCAAAGAATGTATTTTCTGGTTAAGCAATTATTGCCGAAACTTTTATTTTATTATTTATTTATCAACACGTTAAAAAACGATTGGAAACCTTTGATTATTACCAATTATATTATACTTTTGCCGCGCATTTTGAAAACAGCATAATGTCTAACTTATTAATTTTCAAACACAAGAATTAAATGACTGAAGAATTGAAAGAAAGTGTTGAGCAACCCGAAGAAGTGAAAGAGGTTGAAGCACAATCAGAAGCAGCTGAATTGAAAGCTGAACCAAAGAAAAAAGGACCCAAAGGCAACGTAAAACCACGTCCAGTAACAACAGCCGAACCAGAAGCTGATTTTGACTGGGACGAACTTGAGAGCAGCCGTGGCAGCATGGCCTCAAAAAAGAAAGAAGAACTTGTTAATCTTTATGACAAAACCCTCTCTACAGTTCAAGAAAGAGAAGTAGTTGACGGGTATGTAATTTCGATGAATAAACGCGAGGTTGTTGTAAACATCGGTTACAAATCTGACGGTATTGTTAGCTTGAACGAATTCCGCTACAATCCTGAACTTAAAATTGGTGAAAAAGTAGAAGTGTATGTAGAAAGCCTTGAAGACAAAAAAGGCCAGCTTACCCTTTCTCACAAAAAAGCTCGTGCATTACGCTCATGGGATCGCGTGAACGAAGCAATGGAAAAAGACGAAATCATCAAGGGGTATATCAAGTGCCGTACGAAAGGTGGTATGATCGTTGACGTATTTGGCATTGAAGCTTTCTTGCCAGGTTCGCAAATTGACGTTAAACCTATTCGCGATTATGATATTTTCGTTGGAAAAACAATGGAATTCAAAGTTGTTAAAATCAATCACGAATTCCGTAACGTTGTTGTTTCACATAAAGCGCTTATCGAAGCTGAACTTGAACAGCAGAAGAAAGACATTATTGGAAAACTTGAAAAAGGACAGGTTCTTGAAGGAACTGTTAAAAATATTACTTCGTACGGAGTATTCATTGATCTTGGCGGCGTAGACGGTTTGATTCATATCACCGACTTGAGCTGGGGCCGTGTTACTCATCCGAACGAAATTGTTGAACTCGATCAAAAAATCAATGTTGTTATCCTCGATTTTGATGATGACAAAAAACGTATTGCTCTTGGGTTGAAACAATTGACTCCGCATCCATGGGATAACCTTGACGCTAACCTTAAAGTAGGTGATTCTGTTAAAGGTAAAGTTGTTGTTTTGGCTGATTATGGTGCATTTGTTGAAATTGCTACCGGAGTAGAAGGTCTTATTCACGTTTCGGAAATGAGCTGGAGCCAGCACCTTCGTAGCGCACAAGATTTCTTGCAAGTTGGCGACGATGTTGAAGCACAGATTCTTACACTTGACCGCGACGAACGCAAAATGTCGTTGGGTATCAAACAACTTCACACAGATCCATGGGGTAGAATTGAAGAACTCTATGCTATTGGCTCGAAACATACTGCTAAAGTTCGTAATTTCACCAACTTCGGTGTATTTGTAGAAATAGTTGAAGGGGTTGATGGGTTGATCCACATCAGCGATCTTAGCTGGACCAAGAAAATCAAACATCCATCAGAATTTACATCAATCGGTGCTGAAATTGAAGTGGTTGTTCTCGATATCGACAAAGAAAACCGTCGGTTGAGCTTAGGTCACAAACAGCTTGAAGAAAACCCATGGGATGTTTTCGAAACCATTTTTACCGTTGATTCAATTCACGAAGGAACCATTGTTGAACTTTTCGACAAAGGAGCTGTAATTGCTCTGCCTTATGGCGTTGAAGGTTTCGCAACTCCTCGCCATTTAACTAAAGAAGATAATTCTGCAGTGAATGTTGAAGACAAGTTGCCGTTTAAGGTTATTGAGTTCTCGAAGACAGCAAAACGAATAATTCTTTCGCATTCACGTGTATGGGAAGATGTTAAGCGTGCTGAAGAAAAGGAAACCAAAAAGACGGCTTCAAAGCAATCTGCAAAATCGGTGAAGAATGTAAACGACAATGTTGAAAAAACAACCTTGGGCGATATTTCTGAACTTGCAGCTCTCAAAGATCAGATGGAAAATGCTGAAAAGGATAAAAAATAAATCTTTAGTATAGTTTTTTTTACATCGAAATTTTGTACCTTGCTTTTGCTATGGATTATAAAGTTGACAAGAAAGAAAAATATGTTGTTGTTACAACAACTTCTGAGAAGCTAAACACAACAAATGCTCCAGATCTGAAATCAGAATTTGTGATGCTCACGAATCAAGGTGTTGGTAATATTATTCTCGACTTATCGAGTTGCGAATATTGCGATTCATCTGGGCTAAGTGCAATTCTGGTGGGAAACAGGCTGTGTGAGCAGGTCAATGGAAAATTTGTAATTACAGGGTTACAACAAGAAGTTGAAAGTTTGATCAGGATTTCGCTCCTAGATACAATTCTGAACATTAAAGATAGTTTAGACGCTGCTGAATCTGTTATGGAGTACGACCCCGAGTAAAAACTTACTTGGACTGTATGATTCCTTTCGAATTGACTATATTAGGTACAAGCTCAGCGCTTCCAACTTTGAAAAGATATCCTACCGCTCATGCACTTAATGTGCGTGAGCGGTTTTTTTTAATCGATTGCGGTGAAGGTACTCAAATTCAAATCAGAAAATATGGGGTGAAATTATCGCGCATCGACCATATTTTTATTTCGCATTTGCATGGAGACCATTACTTCGGCCTCATTGGTTTACTTTCAACCTTTGCTTTACTTGGCCGGAAAAATGACCTTCACATTTTTTCTCATTCCCAATTGCCAGAGATTCTTAAGCCTCAGCTCGATTTTTTTAATGATGATCTTTCTTATAAGATTATTTGGCATCCGTTGAATTTTAAAAAGAACGATATCATTCTCGATAACGAAGTAGTTACTGTTATGTCGTTCCCTGTAAAACACCGTGTGCCTTGTTGTGGCTTTATATTTTCAGAAAAACCTGGCTTGCTCAATTTGCAAAAGGATAAAATTGAAGAGTACAAAGTCCCTGTTAGTTGGTTACAATACATAAAGAAAGGTGAAGATTATGTCGATGAAAACGGACTTGTCGTTCCAAATTCAGCATTAACGTGCCAGAAGCATTTACCGCGCCGTTATGCGTTTTGTACAGATACTTCATATGTCCCCGAGCTTTCTGAAATATTCGAGAATGTCGATGTGTTGTATCACGAAGCAACCTACGATAGCCGTTATGAAAAACGAGCCAATGAAACCTTCCATTCAACAGCGGCACAGGCTGCCAATATGGCAAATAGTAGCAGGGTGGGGCAGCTCATAATTGGTCACTTTTCGGCGCGTTATAAAGATGTGACTGTCTTACATGACGAAGCAAAATCTATATTTCCCAATACTCTTATTGCAGAAGAAGGAATGGTAATCTCAATTGAGGGACGCAAAGAGATTCTCTGATATTTTGAGTTTTACCCTTTATCTTGATCAATCTTCGTTCCCGAAGAAACGTTTGTCGAAGTTTACCAGATACAGTTTTTCTTTTGGTCGTGTAAAAGCAGTATAAAACCATCGCAAATAGTCAATTGAAAGCATTTCGGGCGTTAAATATCCATGATCGATAAATACAGCTTTCCACTGACCACCTTGCGCTTTATGGCATGTTACAGCATACGAAAATTTTACCTGGAGCGCGTTGAAATACTCATTGTTTTTTATTTCTTCCCAACGTTTCTTTTTATTTTTTATATGAATGTAATCTTCCTGAATCGCATTAAAAAGTCGTTGGTTTTCTTCATTGCCGAACGATGGGGCCTCGATTGTTAACGTATCGAGAAATATCTTGCATTCAAGTTCCAGATCGTTATAGTCGATAAAACAGAGGCGGACAGTAGCATAGCGGAACCCATACATTTCTTCTGTCCTGACAACTTTTTCAACTCTGGCAATATCTCCGTTAGCAATAAAGTCGAAATTTTCATCGGGGCGAGAGTAGAAATAATTGTTTTTTACAATCATCAGCATGTCTCCGGTTTCAAGTTCCGATTCACGCCATAGGATCATTTGCCTGATTCCTTGGTTAAATTTATTTGCCCTTTTGTTTGATCTTGTTACAATGATGGTTTCGTCGATTCCATATTTGTCGTAACATTCTGATATTGTTTCGATAAGTTCTTCTCCACTAACTAGTTTGATGTCGTTGATGCCATCTTTTTTTATATTGAAGAATGAATTTGAAAGATTGTTTTTAATGCACATACGAATGGCAGTGGCGTTGTACAAAATCCCCGAGTTCTCTGCTTGCCTGACCACATCACTTAAAATTGCAGAATATACTTTAAGATTATAATTTTCAAGAACCTTGGAATCGAGGGCCGGGCTGATAGCTAAATTTACAGGGGGCAACTGGGCTGTATCGCCTACCAGCATGAGCCGGCAATTCTTCCCGTTGTATACATACTCAATCAGGTCGTCGAGCAAGCGCCCCGAGCCAAAGACCGATGAGTCGGAAAGAGAATTTGAAATCATCGAGGCTTCGTCGACAATAAAAAGAGTATTTGCGTTTTTGTTGTAATCAAGCGAGAAACGGCTAAACCCATCATTGGTGTTCTGTTGACGGTAAATTTTTTTGTGAATTGTAAATGCTTGTTGCGAAGTGTAGGCTGATAGAACTTTTGCTGCTCTCCCAGTTGGAGCCAAAAGCTCTGTTTTCACTCTAAATTGCTTTATAGACTTAACTATTGTACTAATAAGAAGTGTTTTGCCTGTTCCGGCATAGCCTTTCAATAGGAAAACAGATTCCTGATTGTCGTCGAATAAAAATGAAGAAATGGCCTCAATTGCGGAGTTCTGACTTACAGTTGGTTCCACCTCCATTTCTTTTAAAATCAGTTGGGCTAATCTCTTTTCAAACATAATGGCTAAATTAATCGATAAGTCTAAATATTAATTTGATTTTTTTTTTAATTTTGCCTTCATCTCAAAAGAAATCATTTGAAAAAAAAATAATATGAAACGAATTATTATTCAGATTGCTTTATTAATAGGTGCAATTATCTTGGCATATAAAATTTGGGATTCAATTAGGACCCCTCTTGATTTTGGTAAAGAAAAGGACGTTAGGTACAGTCAGGTGATTGAAAATCTTAAAGATATTCGTAAGGCAGAAATTGCTTATAAGGATGTTTATGGCAGGTTTTGTGGAGACTGGGATTCACTGGTTAATTTCGTGAAGTATGACTCTATTCCGAAAATCCGCAAAATTGGTATGCTCACCGATAGTATGATTGCTGAAGGGCTCGACGAAAAAGCCGCGTTGAAAAAAGGCCTCATCATTAGGGATACCATCAAAGTAAGTGTAATTACCGAGATTTTCACTAAAGATTATCCTATCGAAAAAATTGGCATAATTCCTAATACAAACAATGATAAGTTTTGGTTGGGACAAGCTATTGTTACTACCGGTTCTGGTGTAAATGTGCCCGTTTTCGAAGCAAGGGCTCACAACAATCAGATTCTTTCGGAACTAATGAATGATTACAAACAGGAAATAATCAATCTTAACGAACAGAGCCGCAAGAATAACAAATATCCTGGGTTGAAAGTTGGTTCAATCACCGAACCGAATAACAATGCAGGAAACTGGGAATAATCCGGGATTTATGAAATCATGATAAATTGTAGGATTATTGATGATCTTTTTGAAACAGGAAACTGTAAGAACTATATATTATCCATTCAGTGTTCGCTGAATGGATTTTCTTTTTTGGTATATGACACCATTTCTGGTAAGTTTATTGCTCACATCGAAAACGAAGCTGTTTTTTCTTCTCCTTATGAATTAAAAAAGGAGCTTGAATTACGAATTAATTCTGAGGCAATTCTTAACCAAACCTACAAAAGGGTAGTGGTTTCCTACCAAAATATGCGTTTTATTTTAGTGCCTGCTTTTGTTGATACAGAAGATAATTTCGAAAAAATACTTCAAACGGTTTTCGATAAGGAAAGTGACGAGCATTTGGCCAGTTGCGATGTGTTTGATGGGGCTCGAATGCTGTTTGCGTTGCCTAATGTGCTTTTCAGCATGCTTTCAAAAAAATACACCGATTGTATTTTTATTGCTCCTCCAATGCCGCTTATTCGCAACGGACTTGCGAATTGTTTTCTTCAGCCAACATTGTTTGTTGCCCGTTTTTCCGATTTGTTGATTCTGATATTGTTTCATGAAAAAAAGGTTCATTTTATCAATCAATTTTATGTAAAAAACGATACGGATTGCCTGTATTATATACTTAACACGGCTTCGCAACTAAAGCTCGATATGAAAACCAATCTACGAATTTTTGGAAAAATAAGTCGCAAATCGGTATTGGTAAGTATGTTGCAAGGTTATTTTATGAATGTTGAATTTGCATCAACAGATAAGCGGTTTGCCAGCAGCTTGTCGACCAACGACGGGCATGAGCATTTCCTTATTCCACAAATTGAACTTACATTATGCGAATAGTTAGTGGAAAATATCGGGGGCGGTTATTCACCCCTGGAAAAAATTTCCAAGCTCGTCCAACTACTGATTTTGCAAAGGAAAGCCTGTTCAATATTTTGGTCAACAGTGTCGATTTCGAGGCGCTAAAATGTCTCGATCTTTTTGCCGGAACAGGCAGTATTAGTTATGAATTGTTGTCGCGAGGTTGTTCCGATGTTACGTTGGTTGAGCTAAATTTTAAACATCTCCAGTTTATTAAATCGGTGTTAAAAGAATTGGGGGAGTCGGCAAAAGTATATAGGGCCGATGTTTTTAAGTTCTTACAAAATCACAATGTTAAATACGATTTGATATTTGCTGATCCTCCATACGATCATCCACGTTTTGGAGAGATTCCCGGTCTTATACAAAAGGCCAACATCTTGCGTGAAGATGGCATTATGATTGTCGAGCATCCTAAAAACTTCAATTTTAGTGATTTACCTGGCTTTTATGATCTCAGGATATACGGAAGCGTTCATTTTAGTTTTTTTCATCCAGTAGTAGGGTGAAAACAAACAGCTTAGATTTTTATGTTGAACGATTGCTTGTTTTTTCTGATCTACTATTTGCAGAAAAGAAAAGAAGGTATATATTTGCAACGCCTTAGAAAAATCAATGTTCGGAGGCGACGTTCATTAATAGGTGTTACGAATTTTTCTTGGAGCTACAATAATTTGGTGCGGTAGTTCAGTTGGTTAGAATATCGGCCTGTCACGCCGAGGGTCGCGGGTTCGAGTCCCGTCCGCACCGCAACAACAAGAAAAAATCGAGCACTAATGGTGCGGTAGTTCAGTTGGTTAGAATATCGGCCTGTCACGCCGAGGGTCGCGGGTTCGAGTCCCGTCCGCACCGCCAAAAAAAGAGGTTGTCATAATTGGCAACCTCTTTTTTTGTATCGCTTAGTTGTGTGTTAAGCACCCATCTTTACACTCTGCAAGTATTTTCTTTACATCGCTGGGCGACACTCGTCCGTGAACACGATCACCAACCATCACCACAGGAGCCAGTCCACATGCTCCTACACATCGAAGTGCGTTTAACGAGAATTTTCCATCGGCACTGGTTTCGCCTACATCGATTTTTAATTGCCGGCGGAACTCATCCAAAACTTGTTCCGCACCTCTAACATAACAGGCTGTTCCCATGCAAACAGAGATCGGGTTCTCGCCCTGGGGCAACATGGTGAAAAACGAATAAAAAGTTACTACGCCATATACCTTTGCTACTGGGATATTTAGTTCTATGGCAACCAGTTCCTGTACCTCGGCAGGCAAATACCCTAGTTTATGCTGAACCTGATGGAGTACATTGATGAGCTCACCTTCATTATGGTTGAAACTTGCACAAACCTCCTTTATGGTGGTAGTAGCGTATTCCGAAAGTTTTATTTTTGGCATTTTCAAATTCTTTATTGTTAATCTTCTTCTACAAATGTTGTACTACGGTCGAAATATCCGGTATGGAGCAATTGATGAGCTTTGTGGCTCATGGGTTTGCCTAAAAATTCTTCATAGAGTTTAATTATGTATGGATTTTCGTGCGATTTACGCAGTGTTTTAGCTTCATCTTCAGAATAAAGTGCCTTTTGTCTGGCTTTAAGAATTTCTGAGTTGCTGTGGTGGTATGGCTGGCCACCGCCCCCGATACAACCTCCGGGGCATGACATAATTTCGATTGCATGATAGTGTGATTTTCCCGATTTGATGTCTTCAAGCAATTGTCGGGCATTTCCCAAGCCATGTGCAATGCCAATTCTTATAGGTAGCCCATCAAAGTCGATTGTTGCATCTCTAATACCTTCCATGCCACGCAGCTCTTCGAAGTTTATGCGTTGAAGTGTTTTGCCTGTTTGAAGTTCGTATGCAGTACGCACAGCCGCTTCAATTACTCCTCCAGTGGTTCCGAATATTACTCCAGCCCCGGTTGATTCACCGAGTGGGTGGTCGAAATCTTCATCGGGTAGTGCATGAAAATCGATATTTGCCAGTTTGATCAGTGCCGCCAGTTCTCGGGTTGATAGGGCAAAATCTACATCGGGATTACCGTCATGGCTGAATTCTTCGCGGCTACATTCGTATTTCTTTGCTAAGCAAGGCATAATTGAAACAACAACCAGGTCGTTTCGATTGATATTTTGTTTCTGCGCGAAATATGTTTTAGCGATAGCTCCGAACATTTGCTGCGGCGATTTTGCTGAAGAAGGGATGTCGATCATTGTCGGAAACTGGTGTTCGAAAAACTTTACCCAGGCAGGACAACATGATGTTAGTATCGGAAGTTTCACGGTTTGATCACCATTCAGATGGCGTTGAAGTCGATCGAGTAACTCGGTTCCTTCTTCCATAATTGTGAGGTCGGCTGCAAAATCAGTATCGAATACGAAATGGAAACCTAAACGGCGGAGTGCAGCCGCCATCTTCCCTGTAACGAGAGTGCCGGGTTCCAACCCAAATTCTTCACCTAATGCTGCCCTAACAGCCGGGGCTGTTTGCACGATTACCGTTTTTGTTGGGTCAGAAAGTGCCCTGATTACTGCCGGAGTGTGGTCAACTTCGGTTAGCGCGCCAGTAGGGCATACGGCAACACATTGACCACAGTAAGTACATACTGAATGGTCGAGGTTTTCTTCAAATGGAGGAGATACAACGGCCATGAAACCCCTGTTTATAGCCGAAAGTACACCAACCGTTTGGATTTTGTTGCACATCATTTCGCAACGACGGCACATAATACACTTATCCGGGTCACGAATTATGGCTGGCGAGGTATCTTTTCTATAGGTCGATTTATCTCCTTCAAAATGTATTTCGCGGATACCCATGTCGTGTGCCAATTGCTGGAGTTCACAATTTCCTGATTTAGCACAAGTGAGGCATTCGAACGGGTGATCTGAAATGATAAGCTCTGTAAGGGTACGTCGGGCATTGATTACCCGCATAGAGTGGGTGTCGATTTCCATTCCGTTTTCAGCTTCAGTAACACATGCAGGTGCCAGGTTTCGGCGGCCTTTTACGTCGACTACACAAACCCTGCAACCTCCGGGTTTGTTTTCGATGTTCATATCGTGAAGCTTCATGTGGCATAGGGTAGGGATATGTATCCCATTTCTTTTTGCCGCATCAAGAATAGTAGTTCCTTTGGGAACCTCCAATTCTTTATTATCTATTTTGAGTTGTATAGTGTTCATCATCTTTTCTGGAAATTTACACAATGCTGATGGCTTTAAACTTACATTTATCGTAACAGACACCACATTTTATACAGAGACTTTGATTAATATAATGTGGCATTTTTTTCTCGCCGGTAATAGCTCCAACCGGGCAGTTTCGGAAGCAGAGTGTGCAGCCAGTACACATTTCCGCATCGACTTCATATTTGAGCAGAGCTTTACATTGACCAGCAGGACAAGTTTTACTGTTGACGTGGGCGACATATTCGTGGTAGAAATTATCGAGCGTTGAAAGTACCGGATTTGGTGAAGTTTGTCCCAGTCCGCACAGCGAAGTGTCTTTGATTACGTTGCTGAGCATGCGTAATCGGTCGAGGTCTTGCATGGTGCCCTTGCCTTGGGTTATTTTTTCAAGCAACTCGAATAAACGCTTATTTCCGATGCGGCAGGGTGTGCATTTTCCGCATGATTCATCGAGCGTAAATTCGAGATAAAATTTAGCAATCGAAACCATACAGTCGTCTTCATCCATAACGATCATACCTCCAGAGCCCATCATTGAACCGGCTAATATGAGGTTATCGTAATCGATAGGGGTGTCAAGGTGTTTCTCGGTAAGGCATCCTCCCGATGGTCCGCCAGTTTGAACTGCTTTGAAGCGTTTTCCGCCGCGGATACCACCACCAATGTCGAAAATAACTTCGCGCAGGGTTGTGCCCATAGGAACTTCAATCAGTCCCACGTTGTTAACTTTTCCGGCAAGGGCAAAAACTTTTGTTCCCCTCGATTTTTCGGTGCCGATTTTGTTGAACCACTCGGCTCCTTTGTTGAAAATAACCGGGATGTTTGCAAATGTTTCTACATTGTTTACATTGGTTGGTTTGCCCTGATATCCTGATACCGAGGGAAATGGTGGTTTGAATGTGGGTTCGCCCCTTGATCCTTCCATTGAGTGAATCAAGGCTGTTTCCTCACCACATACAAAAGCGCCGGCTCCGTAACGAATTTCTATGTCGAAATTGAAGCCAGTTCCCATTATGTCTTTGCCCAAGAGCCCATATTCTTTGGCTTGGTTAAGCGCGATTTTTAAACGATGGATAGCCAGTGGGTATTCTGCACGTATATATACAAGCCCGTTCGATGCCCCAATGCAATAGCCACAAATTGCCATGGCTTCGATTATGCTGTGGGGGTCGCCTTCGAGGATTGATCGATCCATAAATGCTCCCGGGTCGCCTTCATCGGCATTGCAAACAACGTATTTTTGTGAATTTTGTACTTTTCGTGTTATTTCCCATTTTAGTCCGGTAGGGAAACCACCGCCGCCCCTTCCTCTGAGCCCCGAATCTTTAACCAGTTGAATGGCTTGTTCGGGAGTCATTTCAGTTAGAGCCATTCCAAGAGCTGCATATCCGTCACGGGCAATGTATTCCTCAATGTTCTCGGGGTTGATAAAGCCGCAATTACGTAAGGCAATTCGTACTTGTTTTTTGTAGAAATCGATGTTTTTTGCACTGGTTACACTGAATTCGTTTTTCGGGTTGTGGTAAAGCAATCTCTTTAATGGTCGCCCTTTGATGAAGTGTTCTTCTACAATATCGGTTACATCCTGAGGTGTAACCTGGGTGTAGAAGGTATTGTCGGGAATGATTTTAACTACAGGACCTTTTTCACAAAATCCGAAGCACCCGGTAGTAACCACTTTTATTTCTTTGTCGAGTGACTTTTGCGCGAGTTCTTGTTTGAAATTCTTCACAATTTGCTCGGCTTGTGAGGCTCTGCATCCGGTACCTCCGCATACCAAAATGTGCATTTTATAATCAGCCATTTGATTTGTGTTTGAGGGTTATTGTTCTTCGATTGTTTTGTAATTAACCGGAATTACCCCGTCGATAAGTTCTCCTTTGATAATGTATTCGTCAATTATTTCTTTTGCTTTTTCACGAGTGACGAAGCCAAATATCACCGGTTCTTTGCCTGGTTTTATTACTTCAATGGTAGGTTCAGCATAACAAAAACCCATGCATCCGGTTTGAGTCACAATGGCATCGATTCCTCGGCTGTCGAGCTCGGCAATAAGATAGTTCATGGAGTCTTTAGCTCCGGCTGCAATTCCACAAGTTGCCATGGCTACTTTTATCTGAACATGGTTTTCAGCATTTTCACCTAATTCGCGAAGTTTAATTTTTTCCTGCACTTCGTCCTTGATTTTTCGTAAATCGGCTAACGATTTAATTTTCATGATATTTACGATTCGTTGATCGGTATTTAATTTTATGTTTTGATCTTATTTTGCTGCTTCAATCATATCAAGATTTTCTTCAATCATTTCTTTCAGCGCTTTTAATATATCTGGGTGGTTTATTGGAACTTTACCGAGTTCTTCAAGTACTTCGTTTGTGTCGAATTCGAAATCGCTAAGTTGTGTAATGTGGTTGTAAATAAAACGAATTTTAGGGTTAGCTCCTATGAGTAAAGTCATTGTCCCTGCCATGTCGCCTAATGGTAAGCGGTCGATGTGGGAAAAACCGAATAGTGCACTTACTTTGGTTCCCTGGCCAAGTTTTGATTCCACGGTCATAGTTCCGCCCGATAGTTCTGCATTCTGTTTAAAAAGAGAAAGACCTATGCCCACTTTTCGGGTAGTACGTGTAGTAAAGAACGGGTCGATGGCGTTTTTGAGGGTTTCTTCATCCATCCCGCTACCGTTATCGGTAATAATAATTGTATATCTATCCTCGGAAATTTGTTCGTTTATAGTGATTTCTATTGTATTAGCTTCGGCTCTTATGGAGTTTTGGACAATGTCGAGAATATGTAACGATAATTCGGTCATAGCGTATTGGTTTTACTAGTTACCAATTGGTTAATGTATGTGTAAAGAATTTGATACTAGTGCTTTTCGTATCGATTGAAAAGAGATGTCTTCCATCTCAAATATCGTAAATTGCCGGGCAATATCGCGTGGCGTATGTGCATCAGAGTTCCTTATAAAAATGTTGTTGTTGCTTTTTCTCTTGTCATCTTTCCAATACTCTGTTTTTGCGTTGGGCGATAATTCAAGAGCATCGCATTTCAGTTCATCGGGAATAAAGCCAAGTTGACTGATAATTCCATTGAACTGGCGGTCGATATGTGCGGGGATAAATAATCCGTCGAGCGAATGTACCAATTTTTCAATTTCGAGAATACCTACGTCAAGCGCGTTTATCAAAAGCCATGGCTCTTCGTGTGTTATATTTTCATTTTCATCGACAACAACTTGATAACCAAAATAATCGGGTTTATTTTGAATTTTTAGGATGTGCTTGTCGATGAACGTTTGAAATATGCTGAGCTGTTCGTCGGTCTCGAAGAGGGCTAGGCAATGCACTTCTTCTGCACTGTTAACCTCGGCACCACCAATGGCAAAAAGACCTTTTTTTTGTGCAACATGCTTAACAATTGTAACTTGTCGGGTGGAATTATGATCGGTTATTGCAATGATGTCGAGTTTTGCATCAAGGGCTGATTGCACTATATTTAACGGGCTCATCTCCAAACTTCCGCAAGGGGATAAGACTGTATGTATATGCATATCGGCCTTGAAGCTTGCCATTTTAATTCAACAATGCATAAATTTTCCCGTTCAGGTTGAACGTATTTTCGTTACTTCCAAGGACCGGAATTTCTTCAGCGATTGCTTTTTCAATGATTTCGGGAGCTGGTGTAATTCCTTTTACCAGAATAATGCAGGCCAACTCTTTTAGTGAGGCAATGGCTATAACGTTCATGTGGTTTTGTAAGGTGATCCACACATTACCTTCTTTGGCGTTTCCCATAACATCGCTCAACAGGTCGGAAGTGTATCCGCCTGCAATTTCGCGTTCAACGCCTACGGCTCCAGTGAAAGCCGTTAATCCTAATTTTTCAATTAATTCAGAAACCTTCATTCTTTGCTCCTTTTTTACTACAATCGGGGTCGAATCGTCCAACGCCCCATTTTTTTTCCATTCGTTCAAAAGCTTTTTGGGGAAGAATCTTTCCGTCATTCTCCCAAAGCTGTTCTATAAAAATACAATCCGACATTCGGGCCTGGCCGTTGACCATGTCTTCAGCCAGGGCTTGGCACGAAGGTGCCCCACAAGCAGCGCAATCGATGCCCGGGAGATGGCACATAATGCTTCGGGCCCTTTCCATACGGTTTATTGCCTTGGCCATATCGCTGCCAAAACGCAGCATTGGGCGTGGTAAAATTTCGTCGGTTATCATTTTTCTCTCCAATTCATCGAAGTTGTAATTCTCGAATTGAATCATTTTCTCTGATGATGGGTATTTCTTTGCCCTGTTTTTTAATCGTTCAACAGTAAGAAAACGGTTTTGTGTCAGTAAAATGCCTCCGGCACAACTTCGGTCGCAGGCTCTGATTTCTAAAAAGTCGACATTAGGTACATTCCCGTTTTCCAATCTTTCAAGAAATTTTATGGCATTGTGTATGCCGTCAACAGCAATGCACTTTGCATTTTGCCACCAGGTTTCGCCATGGGTAAGGCTCCATTGAATTCCTTCTTTGGTGAGCATTTTACGCATGTTCGAACTGTCGTGAGGCGTTACCTTTTCGGCAATGGCCATCACTTTGTTGTAAATTTGTTTGGGGTTTATGATTCCGGTAATAATCGACTCTTTTTCACCGAGAGGGCTTTTTACTGCTGTAATTTTTGCAGCACAGGGTGTAATGTAAAAAATTCCTACCTCAGCGGGGTCAATGCCACGGTTAAACACTTTCTGCAGAACCCAATGAGCGGCCAGATCGTGTGGCGCTTTGACTCGTGAAATGTTTTCGGTAAGCGAAGGGTATTTGATTCGGATAAGCCGGATAATAGCTGGGCAGAACGACGAAATAACAGGGTACTCCGTTTTATTGTTTTTGATTTGCTCACGAAGTTTATTTTTCAATACTTCGATGGGCTGTTCTACTTCGTAAGCGTGGGTAAACCCAATCTCGAGCAGTGAAGCATAGATTTGGTCTTCGGTTATTTTCTCAGGGAATTGGCCAAGGAATACCGAAGGGAAGAGAAGTACTCTGTATTTATATTTCCATATTTGCCCCAAGTCATCGTGTTCTATGTTAATGGCTTTGTGCGGGCATGCCCTCATGCATTCACCGCAGTCGACACAACGGTCTTCACGGATTACGACCTGTGCATTCACTATGCGTATGGCTTCTGTTGGGCAAACCTTAACGCAATGTGTACAACGTATACATTTTTCGTTGTCGACATACAGGGCATGATGAAATGTTTCACTCGACATTGTTCAGATATTTAGTCATGCGGAGTGTTGTACCAACGCCTACCGATGTTTCTATTTCCATTAAATCAGTATTCTTTTTAATGTTTGGCAATCCCATACCTGCACCGAACCCCATTTCACGTACTTTTTGCGATGCAGTTGAAAATCCTTCCTGCATGGCTTGTTCTACGTTTGAAATACCAGGACCTTTGTCTTGCAGTATCATATCTATTTTTTCGGGAGAAATGTTTATTTCCATTGTCCCTTCATACGCGTGGGCAACAATGTTTACTTCAGCTTCATATAATGCAACAACTATTTTTTTAATCAAGCGCTGGTCGATATTTAGTTGCTTGAGCACTCTCTTTACCTGGCTCGATGCATTTCCGGCACGGTTGAAATTGCCACCTTCTATGTCATACTTCAATTTGACCATCAATATACAGGTTTTAATCCGAAACTGTACAATATTCCACAAGTTCTAAATGAAGAGAATGCGGTTTGCAGAATCGTAATATTTGTTTCTTCGGCCAATTTAATCATTTCGGGTGAGGCTTCCTTTTTTCGCACCAACAATATAATTTTTACATCTGCCATCTCGGCGGTCCTGATTGTTTGAATATTCGCTGTGCCAGTGATTAATAGCATTTTATCTGTGTCGAGTGTGAGAACATCGCTCATCAGATCGGAACAAAAGCCAGTTTCAACTTCTTCATGGCACATATTGCCGGTTACAACTTTCGCTTCCAATAACTCAATTATCGATGTCAACGTCATGCACTTGAATTTTTTTGAATTAGTTCCCGAATTTTGAGGCAAAAATAATCTTGATTCTTACAAGTACAAATATGCAAAATACTCTCGACTCAAATTAGTCGAAAATTATGCAATCGGGACTGGAAATTTATTTCTATTTGTTGATAATAATGTTGTGATTGATTATCTTACCGGTTGTCAGTAAATACGTTGTGTATGACCGCGAATAATAATTCATCTGAAATTAAGAACATGTTATCAATTGATTTTAAGATCGTCGACCAATTACCATTTCCTGTGTTTTATCGTACAACTGAGGGAATCGTAGAATTTTGTAATCAAGCTTTTTGTCGAATAATTGGACTATCATCTAGTTTGATTGCGGGAAGGCAACTTTCTGATATAATGCCTCATGGCCAAGCTGATTTTTTTTCTATAAAGGACAAGGAATTATTGTCTGCAGGAGTCGATCAGCATTACGAAGTTTCGTTAAAGTATAGCGATGGTGAAGAACATTATGTTTTGGTTACCAAAACATTGCTTCGCGATGAGCATGGCGAAAACATTGGGATTATTGGGTCGATTGCCGATATTTCTGAACGTAAGAATCTGCAGAACCTGCTCGCGGAGTCTGAAAATGAAAAGTTAGTCTCATCAACAATGCTCCAGAAAATTAGGGCAGGTATTGTTATAGTAGACAGCAATTTGAAGATTATCGACAGTAATTTGGGTTTTGCCAAGCTTGTCGGCGGTGACAATGAAGAACTTTTTGAAACAATTCCCGGGCTAAAAGGTGCTGATCTTGAAATGCTTGTGCCGGGTGTTATTGTTGACATGTTTCGCTCTGTATTTGAATCAGGGGAAAGCCGCATTGAGCGAGACATAACTTATCAGAACAAGTTGCTTTCAGTGGGGATTGTGACTATTCATAAAAATCAGGTAGCCGGTGCGCTAATTCGCGATTTATCGGCACCAATGCTTGAAAGGGCTGAAATTATAGAAAGAGCGAAACAAGTGAACCGTAAAAACATGAAGACTGTTCAGCAAATAGCCTATTTGTTAGGCGAAAATGCTGCTCAAACCGAAGAGTTACTGAACTCGATTATCGAATCGCAGAAGTATAATGTTGAAGAAACTCAGTAAACGATGAACCAAAACTATCACACAGAAATAGAGTTTCAACAACTTACCCCAAAAGGACAGGAGGTTTGCGGCGATATTTTTTTATCGCGAAGGGTAAAAGAAGAGGGGCGCACGGTATTGGTTTTGTCTGACGGTGTAGGACACGGGATTAAAGCCAGTGTTTTGGCAACACTTACAGCTACTATGGCATTGAATTATTCAAGTTTCCATACAAAACCCGAAATTGCCGCGCAAATTATCATGGACGCTTTGCCATCTTCAGGCGAAACTCCCAATTATGCTACGTTCACTATGATAGAAATTGAAAGCAATGGACTCATCAGAACGATAAACTATGATAACCCGCCAGTTATTATTTTGCGCGGAAATCAGCGTTTCATTCCTCAGAAAATTTATGAAACCCCAGTTCGAGGAGAAGAAAACCAAGGGAAAATGTTGCGTTGTATGGAATTTTATGCGCTAAAAGAGGATCGGATTATTTTTCTTTCCGACGGAGTAACCCAGTCGGGGATTGGTAGCTCTGATCTTAAGATGGGGTGGGGGCATCAACAAGTTGTAGATTTTATTTTAAAGCAAATTAAGAATCAGCCAAAATTGTCGGCCACCAAGTTGGCACAGAAAATTGTAAACCGTGCTCTTGCTAACGATAAATATTCGCTACGCGATGATACCAGTTGCGGTGTAGTGTATTTTAGAGAACCTCGGGAAGTTATGCTTATTACGGGTCCTCCGTTTTATAAGATTAAAGACCAGGGTTTTATCCAGCGAATAAAGGAATTCTCCGGCATGAAAATGATTTGCGGAGGAACTACTGCAGAGATCATAGCCCGTGAACTTGGGCTTAAACTCGATATGGTTCAGTACTTTGCAGACATGTCATTGCCACCTGCTTCGATTCTCGAAGGATTCGATTTGGTTACTGAAGGCATTCTTACGATATCGAAGGTGGAAGAAATATTGGAAAATTATTCTGCTGAAACTAGGTTATATGATTCACCTGCCGAGGAAGTGGCAAAAAGACTTTTGCAGCACGACATTATTTATATTTTACTTGGCACACGCATAAATTGGGCTCATCTCGATCCCGATCAGCCTGTTGAAATTGAGATTCGTAAAACAGTTGTTAAAAGAATAATTAAACTGCTTGAAGAAAAATTTTTTAAAAAAGTGAATGTTGAATATGTTTAAGAATATACCTTTACATGAAAATCAGGCTGGTAAGTCTGTTTATTGCTTTTTTCTTTGTGAATAACCAAAAAATGAAGGATATGATTACCATAGCAGTAGCATTGGCAAATGGTTTTGAGGAAATGGAAGCGCTTGTCCCTGTTGATGTTTGGCGAAGAGCTGGGTACGAGGTTTTAACTATATCAGTCACTGAAGATATACAAGTGGCAGGTTCTCACGGGATTACGGTGATTGCTGATAAATTATTTCAAGAGGCAGATTTCTCCAAGGCTGATATGATCTTTCTTCCGGGAGGAATGCCAGGAACTAAAAACCTTGATATGCATGAAGGGCTAAGGAATAAAATCATTGAATTTTCAAAAAAAGGGAAATATCTTGCTGCAATTTGTGCTGCTCCTATTGTGTTAGGACACAACAATTTGCTAAGAGGAAAAAGGGCTACTTGTTTCCCTGGATATGAGAATGATTTATTAGGGGCCAATGTTACTTTCAACTCTGTTGAGATTGATGAAAAGGTGATCACTGCTCGTGGAGCGGGTGTTTCATTTGAGTTTGCGATGCGAATTGTCGAATTATTAAGTGGTCGAAACTTTGCCATGCAATTGGGAGCCAAGATGCAGGTCTCTCCTTCTATAATTCCTTAATTGTTAGTTATAAATATTTTTCCATGTCTTTTAGGTGAAGGTCAAGGGCTTTTACCGAAATCTGAATTTCCCACACTGAAATACCTAACGAAAAAATCATCAACAACAACCCGATGCCAAATATCCACGAGGCCGATACCATATAATTAATGTAAATTAAGAACATCGACGCCACGCAAAAGAAAAGGCTCATTACTCCTAAAATTTGCATGGCACGCGTTAGGTACAATCTTTTTCGGAGATTGTTGATCTGGTCTTTCAGTATTCTATCAGGGTTTTCCTTGAACTTGTCATACAGATTTCGAATTACCTGCGTATAAGCAATGAATCGGTTCGTGTATGCCAGCAAGATTAGTGAAACCGCCGAAAACAACAATGCTGGAGTAGTTAGTGTAAGTGCTTCCATTTGAATAAAATTATGAATTTAATAATGTTCTGTGTTTCTATTTTATACGGCAATCAATATATTTCATCATGCTACTTAGCGCTGATTTTCAAAAATTACCTATTTATTTAACAATTTTCCATCTTTGGGGTTTAATATGTGTGCAAATTGGTTAAGATAATTTAATATTCAATCATTTGGTGTTGTTTTAAATCGACTAATTTTGCACACTGATTCAACGGGTATTTACCGTTAACTATTTTATATTTCGATAGTTGTATTTCTAAATTAAATTTTATGTATAGGAAGAAAACAAAGATTGTAGCAACCATTTCTGATTGGATGAGTGACCCTGAATATATAAAAGCACTTTACGACGCAGGAATGAATGTTGTTCGCATGAACACTGCGCATATCACAACCGAAGGCGCTACAAAAATATTGAATAATGTTCGTTCAGTTTCCGATAAAATAGCCATGCTAATCGACACTAAAGGCCCTGAAGTGAGGACAATTGGTATTGAAGAGCCAATATCTGTTGTTTTAGGTGACAAAATTAGAGTTAGTGGAAACTTATCTAAAACCGATTGTCTTCATGTTAATTATCAGAGCTTTGTTGAAGATATTCCTGTAGGATCGATGCTCCTCATCGACGATGGTGACATAGAACTTGAAGTTAAATCTAAAGACACTGACTTTCTTTATTGCGAGGCAACCAACAGTGGTGCTATAAAGAACAGGAAGAGTGTTAATATCCCGGGTGTTAGCATAAAATTACCTTCTCTGACTGAAAAAGACAAGGAATTTATTCGATATGCCATCGAAAATAAAATAGAGTTTATCGCGCATTCATTTGTTCGAAATAAACAAGATATTATTGATATCCAGAATATTCTTGATGAGCATAAGAGCCCCATACGGATTATTGCTAAAATAGAAAATCAGGAAGGTGTTGATAATATAGATGAGATACTGGACCATGCTTATGGAGTAATGATTGCCCGTGGTGATTTGGGTATTGAAATTCCAGCTGAGAAAATTCCAACTCTTTCACGAAGGTTAATACGGAAATCCATTGAGCGCAAACGCCCAGTTATTATGGCAACACAGATGTTGCATACAATGATCGATCATCCGCGTCCTACGCGTGCCGAAGTGAGTGATATTGCCAATGCTGTATACAACCGCTGTGATGCCATTATGCTTAGCGGAGAAACTGCTTATGGAAAGTATGGTGTTGAAGCAGTAAAAGTTATGACTAAGGTTGCTGTAGAAGTAGAACATAATAAAGACCGGAGAAACGATGTTGAACCTCCTGTTAATTTCGATACATCATCCTTTTTGGCCAAAACTGCATTAAACGCTCAATTTGAGATGAACGCTTCGGCCATTGTTACTGATACTCTTTCGGGGCATAATGCTCGCCATATTTCGGCTTTCCGGAGTGAAATGCCTTTGTATGCAAAGTGCTACAGGCCAAGGGTTATGCGCGAACTTGCTCTTTCCTATGGGGTTTTCCCTTCGCTTATCGAGCCTAAAAAGCACCGTAGCGAGACCCTTTCTACGGCATTAAAAAGCTTGGTCGACGACAAATCTCTTTGTCTTGATGATCGGATTGTTTATGTTGGATCGAGTTATGGGATCAGGGGTAAAGCATCTTTTCTTGAAATTATTGATGTGAAAAATGGGATTGAACCACGAAAGGAAGAAGATTTTCAAGGCCTGATTGGACCACTCGATAAATGATGTTTTTGCATTGTGAAAAAGTAGAACCATGTTAACCTGCAATTATTATAACAGGTTAACATGGTTTTTTATATCCATGTTGCTTTGTGCCAAAGGGTTTCGAGAGGCCCTTGAGGGTGCCGCTTCATCCACCATGTACTGAACATGCCTTGTAATAGTGCTAATATAATGCCGATGATTAAGCTGTAGGTTGCCCCAGTATATTGGTATAACCCTAGTCCAAACCCATAATAAATGAATGAGCCGATAACCGATTGTATGATATAATTCGACAAACTCATCCGCCCAAAGGGAGAAAGGTAATTGAGCACCTTGTAAAAGCTTTTACTCCAAAACAGCAAGGTGAATACAGAGACAAGAGCAATCATGAAGGCCATATTCGACCATGAGGTAATTATCGTTTGAAGTGGCCGGCGAATAGCTTCGCTTTCAATATGGATGTTGCTCTTGAGAACAAAAAGAGGAATGAATAGTATGCTTGCAGTTATCAGTGCCTTTATCCAAAACTTGCGATTATTTTCCGACTGGCTAAAGAGCGCTTTTCGGCCTGCCAACATGCCTAACAGGAATAGTGAAAGGGTTTGAAATACCCGTCCTTGTTCCCATGTCCAAAGGAATACGGCTTTTTTCCCATTGGTCAGGTTCCCGATTATTGTATCTGAAATTGAACTTCCGGGAATATATTCGTTTGCCTTCCCAAAATACGACCATGATAGCGGATCGTTTATTGGCAGTGGAGGAGATTGCAATCCCGAAAATACATTATACCATTCAAATGGTTGGGCCATTAAAACCACGGCAGACCAAAAAACCAGTTTATTGCTAAGTCTGGCAAAAGGAAGTATAAAAAAGCCAATGAGGGCATATATTAATAAAATGTCGCCTTGGTAAAAAGCTGAGTTTAAAATACCAAAGCCGATCAAGAGAAGCATTCTCCATGCAAACCGGGGGCGAAAATCGCGGCCTTTTCTTTCTTGGTTATCGTATTGAATAAAAAAAGTAAGCCCGAATAGAAGAGCAAAAATTGCATACGACTTTCCACCAAATAGGAAGAAAAGAGTGTCCCATATTCCTTTGTCGATAGGTATCATCCAATCGGGGCGGTTTGCAGGGGTAAAATAAAAATCGAAATGCTCGATATTGTGAAGCAACATGATTGATACAATGGCAAAGCCCCTTAATGCATCGACCACTTGCAAGCGAGTTTGCTTAGTCTCCATACATATACTGTTATTGTTTCAATACTACTAAATTATTTAATACCATCACATTGTTTCCTTGTTCAATTTTATTAAATGTGCAGCTTTTGTTTGAGTGCTGATTAGTTATTGTGCGGAAAAAATGAGAATATTCAGAGCAAATTACTGCCATTTCAATATTTTCTATTTATCATATTGCTAACAAAAGCTTATTTCAAACGCATTCATGTTAAATTTTAATATAAGCATTTTTAACGTTCGTCAACGCGAAATGGACGTTCATCAAAAACGGGCTGATTGATAGGGAAGTTCTTAGGATTTTTTGTTCTCTTTGTATTGCATTTAAGACAAAAACAGAACAAAAACAAAAAATGAAAACGATTCAACTCATAGTATTTTTTAGCTTGGTTTTTTGCTTGAATGGTTTTTCCCAAACCAAATTACCACTTGAATTCCGCGTTGAAAAACAGGCCATGTCAACCCCAATGAGCCCTATCGACGAAGCTTTTTTCATGAATTATTACTACTCAAAACCAGTTAACATCAAATTCGATGGTACCGTATTAAATATGACTTTCGACAATGGCGCTACTTTTTTGAAGAAAGAAGTTGTTGAAGTTAGCCGTGACAAAGAAGTTGAAAATGGACGGGTAGTTCTTGAAACTATAATGTTTGTTGACAAAACCAACTCAGAAGAAACCCTTTGTTTGGTTATCGACCGCGCAGTAGGTTACGTTCAGCTTATTCTTCCTACAACCAACCAAAAAGGTGAATATGTTGGGTACACTTCATACCGCCAATTTGTGAAAGAAGAACAATTGGCTTACAA
>Ga0123335_1001222_pt1 | contig 42545 bp, 32 predicted proteins | sample BiotimSIPDNA_2_FD_89707 | JGI IMG/M metagenome (GOLD analysis project Ga0123335, IMG submission 89707) | Anaerobic biogas reactor microbial communites from Washington, USA - Biogas_R2 time_0 SIP DNA | ecosystem: Engineered > Bioreactor > Anaerobic > Unclassified | place: Washington, USA...
AACTAAAGTTGCTACTTCGCGTCCTAAAATATCGAAAACTCTCAAATTAACAAAACTGTTTATTGGTAATTGATAGCTGATCATTGTAGAAGGGTTAAAGGGATTAGGGTAATTTTGTGAAAGCAAAAAGCTTTTTGGTGTTTCACTTTCTGAGTTAACAGATACAACGCTGCCGGAACCATATTCCAATGCGCCGAGATCAACTGTCTGGTTATTCCCGAACCGCTGGAATTTGTTGAAATCATAAAATGAATTTACTTTATCAACTTTTCCTATTCCCCGGGCTGAACTTGTTTCCAGTAATCTTAAATCGGCATCAAAGCCGTATTCGCTGAACTGCCCGTCTGTTCCTGAAAGATTTACAAACTGCGGATCGGCATAAATGCCGGAAATGTCCTGATTCTGCTGCGATTGCCATTGCTGCAATGTTAAATACTGCGCTGTGGGAGTAGCCAATGCCGAGTTTCCAATCTGGAAGAACTCACCATCGGAAGAACCCTGATTTACAAAATACAAATTATTATCGCACTTAACCTGCGGTAAAACTTCATCAATATCATCGATATATAAAAAGCGGGAAAAACTGTTTGTACCATTGATATAGAAAATATTATTTTTTATGCTTATTTCCTGATGGTTAGTATAATCGAAAGGATGGGTAGTTTGCGTGTTGTTTTTAAGTATTTTAATCATCCCGCTCATTTCGTAAATATTTCCGCTGTACTGGGCGTTTCGCGCAATAAATGTATTTCCTAAAATTTTAATATTTTTACTCGGTTTGTTTGCATCCGAAATTTCAATATGATATCCGTTTTGGGTATTGGAAATTAAAATATTATTCCGCACAGTTATATTTTCTGCTGCGCCAATATTAAGCATTCCGTTTCCGTTAGTTATAACATTTCTTTCAAAAGTTATGTCGCGAATTATCTGGTTCCAGGGTCCGTTCGGGGAAAACTGAACAAGCAGATAATTATACTGATTCCCTTCTCCATTATGCGCCCTGCCTTCGGTTTCGGGGTCAATCCAGCCGTGAAAATAGTTTTCGGAAACCTGAACATTATTGCTTGTAAGATTAGTGTTCCAGTCATAGCCTTCTTCCTGAAAGCCGCAAATTCTTAAGGCAGTCCTGCCAAAAGCTGGACGAGAAAAAGTGTTTCCTGCTACTACTCCTTTATCAATTGCCGTATATCCGATATGATTGCCGGAGAGATCAAAATAATTATTTAATAAAACAACGCGCGAACCCCAAACTGCAAATAAAGTTGAATTCTTCAAAGGGTCGATATATGTGTTGCGGATGGATGAATTAATAAGGAAGGTACCGGATGAAATTTCATAATCCATATATTGACCAATTGTAAAAAGGTCGGAATATAAATCCAAAGCGTCAACTCGTAAAAACAGGATATTTCGGGTAGCTCCGCCTTGGGCAAAGAAAAAGACGCTTGCTTTGTGCCCGGCATAATCATCAAACCGGAAATCGAGATCGGTAAAAGAAATATGCGCCAACCCGATAGAATACATATGAATTATTATAGCATCATTCTGTCCTTTGTATTGAATGACCGGTTTTGTTCCGGTTCCAAAAGTACCAAATGCATAACCCCATGCCGGCCAGGCTCCGGGGGTAATATTCGAGACAGTTAGTTCAAAAGTCTGCCCCCTTTTGAAAAGAATTTGGTCTCCCGATTGATAAAGTTCCGTTGCCATTTCCGAAAAAGCTTTATCTGCAGTTTTCCAGGGACCGTTACTGCCGCCGGTAAAAGTTTGAGATAAACCGTTGTAACTATCGCTGCCAATTTCGGAATCGATGAAATATGTTTTTCCGGTTCGTTCTAAAACTTCAATTAAAATTGTTTCCGAATTTGTACGCCCTAAAGTATCTGTAACTGAAAGTGTAGCGGTATAATTCCCCGGTATTTCGTAAACGTGACCCGCGTTAAATCCGTGAAATACTTCCGAGCCGTCGCCAAAATCCCATACATAGTCAACTATACTTTCGCGCGGTTCAGATTTCCATCCCTGGAAAAAAACAGGCAGCGGAGCAAAATTGCGGGTTAAAGTACCTCCGGGAAAACGTGTATTCATATCAATCGGGGTGCCGTTGCTTAACCATTGGTAGCCGTCAACAGTAATAACTGCGTTTAAACTTTGACTGAAACTCATCAAAGTGTAAACCATAATAAATTTTAAAAAGATTAATTTTTTCATCAAGCCCTCAGTTGTTAGTTTAACCATTTTATAGGTTAAAACTAAATATTCTTTTTATATTATTCAAACTTTTTTATTTTATTGAATTTTATGCTTTAGAAATTATTCGCACACTGTTTTATAGTAAAACTCCTTCCCTTATTAAAGCATATTTAATTTTATAAAAAATGAACTTATTATTATAGAATGATGTTGCAACATTAAATATCAAAAGTAACATTTAAAAGGAGAAAAAAATGAAAAACATATATTTGTCTTTAATAATAGCAGCTGTTTTTTCCATAACAATTACAGCTCAAACAAAATGGAGCATCGATGAATCTCATTCAAAAATAGGATTTGCTGTTTCGCATATGGTTGTTTCGGAAGTGGAGGGTATTTTCGGGAAATACAGTGCCGATGTAGAAACTACCGGAGATAACTTTGAAAACGCAAAAATCAACATAAAGATTGATGTTGCAAGCATAGATACAAAAAATGAAAAACGGGATGAACATTTACGAAACGAAGATTTTTTTGATGCCCCAAAATATCCGGAAATAAAATTCGTTTCTAAAAGTTTTAAAAAGGTCGATTCGAAAACCTGGAAACTTGTAGGCGATTTTACAATTAAGAACGTTACAAAAGAAATTACGCTGACAGGTAAATTCAACGGAACTGTAAAAGATCCTTGGGGAAATACAAGATCCGGTTTTAAACTTTCGGGAACAATAAACAGGTTTGATTACGGACTTAAATGGAGCAATCTGCTTGAATCGGGCGGCTTGGTTGTAGGAAAAGAAGTTGAACTAAATATAACAGTTGAATTGATAAAAAAGTAAAATGAAACTTGAAAACGAAATATATCAGAAGAAATTCAGAAACCAATTTCATAAACTGGCTGTGAATCTGCTTTACACTCACGGCTGGTTTTTGGAAAACCACAGCCGGATTTTAGATGAATTTTCAATTTCCCGTCAGCAGTTTAATATTTTAAGAATTTTACGGGGGCAGCATCCTAATCCGGCAACTGTAAATCTTCTGAAGGAAAGGATGCTCGACAAAAAATCAGATGTTTCGCGAATTTTGGACAAACTTTGCATCAAAGAATTAACCGAAAGAGAAATCTGCTTGGCAGACAGGCGGAAAGCAGATGTAAAGATAACAGAAAAAGGACTTAACCTGCTTCAAAAAATAGATGAATCAAACTCAAAGTTCGATTCCATTTTGGCGAATCTAACTGAAAGTGAAGCTGAAACATTAAATTCCTTGCTGGATAAAATGCGCAGTTAAATTTGTTAATAATTTCTAAAAATTAAAACGTAAAGGTCATTCCTACTTTAAAAGTTTCGTAAGTCAGCGGAGCTTCGGTTTTAAAAGGCCAATTCATATTTTCCTGCTTCAATTTATAAAATCCGTAAGAAATTCCGCTTTTAAGCAAGAAACTTATAAAAGGAGCAGCAACAGGAGAACTTTTCATAATTTCGTTTACAAATTCGTCTGCTGCCTTTTGCGAACCGAATTCAATGATAAGACTTACAGCATGCTTCCAAACCATATATCGCGGAAAAACAACATTTGTTTCGAAAGCCCCGTTAATAGTTAAAAATTTGAACGGCTGAATTTTTATTCCGGCTTCCGAGGATGTGCCGAACCTGATGTTTTTATTAATGCGCAAAAGAGGTTTTTCAGGAAGGTAATTCAAACTGTCTGGTTTTAAATCCGGGCAATTAAAACTGTTCCATATAAATGAATATCCATTATACGGAATAATTGCAAAATCGCCCCAATAATATCCGTAACCCGAATTATTTGAATATCCAGCCATCCAAGTCTCGGATTTATATTCATTAACTTTGTTTGAATTATTGTTTATTTCTGTAGATATATTTTTAATAAAAATGGTTACATCGTGAAAATTTTTTATGAACTTGTTTTTTTGAACTTCGTTTGTTTTGTTAAATCCCAGTCTTATTTCCACAACGCCGGCATCACTCAGTTTTCCGCTGAATTTTTTGTGTTTTAACCGGCTGACCCCGTAATTTATTTCTACAGTGGGATTTTCAACATCGAACATTTCAAAATCGTCATTCCAATTGTTATGCAACACGTTACTTTGCGAAAAAGCAGGTGCTGAAACAAACACACAAAATATAAATACGAAAAAGTATTTCATAACAAACCTTCCTTTTAATTTATGTGCGATAGACGAAAAATGAGCTAAAAAAGTTACAACTGTTCCGGATCAATTTTTTCAACGTTTTCAATCGTTCTCCCTAAAAAACGCTCGGCTATTGTTTTAAACTTAACCGGAAGATCGCTTACATAATATTCGTGATTTCCGCTCACAATCTTTTTAGAAAGCAATTCTTCAAGTTCAGGATGTTTTTCTATTGTTGCAGCGGCAGCTGTTCCGGAATCGATTAATTTAACATCTTCGCCTACAACTTCCTGAATTACATTTGAAAGAATAGGGTAATGGGTACACCCGAGAATTAATGTATCAATATTTTTCTCGCGGAATTCACTTAAATACTCCCTTGCAATTAAATATGTGGCTTTATGGTCTGTCCAGCCCTCTTCGGCAAGCGGAACAAATAACGGACATGCTTTCTCGAAAACATTTAAATCGGAATTTTTTGCAGTAAGCATTTTAGAATAAGCTTTATTCCGGATTGTAGAATATGTTCCGATAACTCCGATATTTTTATTTTCTGTGGAAGATAATGCTAAATCTGTCCCCGGCTCAATCATTCCTATAACCGGCACATTGTATCTTTCTTGAAGAATATTAAGAGCGACAGATGAAACTGTATTGCACGCAACTATTATCATTTTTACATTTTTATTGATAAGGAAATCGGCATCCTGTATTGCATATTCGGTAATTGTATCATTCGATTTTGCTCCGTAAGGAACACGGGCTGTGTCGCCGAAATAAATAATTCTTTCGTTGGGCAGCGAAGCCTGAAGCTTTTTTACAACTGTCAGTCCCCCTATTCCCGAATCAAAAACTCCTATAGGTTTTTCTGAGTTTAACAATTATTAATCTCCATATCAAATCAAAACTTTAATAACTTTAGTCAATTCGCTTTTAATCAGTTCCCGATTATGCACTTTAATCTTTTCGCCGTTTTGGTTGAGAACATAAAACACATCAACAACATCATCGCTGCTGGTTGCAATTTTGGCAAAATATATCGATAAGCCAAGCTCGGCAAATTTTCGCGTAATTGAATAAAGAAGTCCCAGCCTGTCCGGTGAAAACACTTCAATAATTGTATATTTTTCGTGATCTTCAAACTTAATGTTGATTTTAGAGCGTTTCCGGAATATTTTATTTTCAAGCCTCCACCAGCGTGATCTCATTTTCGTAAATTCATCTGTCAGCTGAAGTTCGTTGTTTACCGCCTGCCTGATTGTGTTTTCAATTCGTTCGTACTTCGATTTTTCAACCGGTTGATGCGAACGGAATTCTGTAATTTTAAAACTGTCTATAACAATTCCGTCTTTTCGCGTAAAAATGTTGGCATTATGGATATTAAGATCGTTTACAGATAAGGCTCCGCATAATTTTGAAAGAAGCGATTTGCTGTCTTTGGTCATAACGGAAATGTTTGTAAAACCTGTTTCCTCCTTAAAAAATACTGCTAAATCCAATCCGCTTTCAATTTCGTTAACGTGAGCATTTATTTCTTCGGGACTGAATACCTGCATATAACTAATGTCATTTATCGATTCGATATGGTTCTTTACATCATCCGAAATATTTTCGAAAGTGTTACGCATAATTCCATTTGTTTCCTTTATAAGGTACTCTTCTCCTGTCTGTTTATCTTTTATCATACTTTTTGCCTTATCGTAAAGCTCATAAAGCAAATCGCTTTTCCATTGGGTCCAAACCACAGGGTTAACTGCAGAAAGATCGGCATAAGTTAAAAGATAAAGCATATTTAATGCTTTAACATTATCAAAAAGAGCCACAAATCCATTTAAAGTAACCGGATCATTCAAATTTCTCCGGAATGCAACTTTTTCCATAGTAAGATGATTTCGCACAAGAAATTTAACAAGCTCAATTTCCGGTTCGCTGTATCCAAGACGGTACATTATTTTTTCGGCAATTTCAACACCTAGAATTTCGTGCCCCGAAACGCTTATCGGTTTGGCAATATCGTGTGTAAGAACACTTAAAGAAAGGAGATCTTTTTCCTTAAGCGAATGGTAAAGCTTTCCGAGATATGCGTCTTCCGGATCAAGTTCTTCGAGGTTGCGCAATGCAATAAGAGTGTGCTCATCGGCAGTATAACAATGATAAACTCCCGGCTGGAAAAATCCGATCATATCGTGGAATTCCGGCATTACTACTCCTAAAACGCCCAATTCATTCATTGCAAAAAGGGTTTTTGCTGAATTTTTTTCTAGTTTTAATATTTCGCGGAAAAAGACAGATGAATCGCTTTCAAAAACCGGGTTTTCTTTAAATTCTTCGATACTTGTTAAAATTAAAGACCTCAGATTTTCATCAAACCTTGCGTCATTCAGTCCGCGGTAATAATATCCCCTCAAAATGTCGGAAAGGCTTAAAAGTTTATTTTCGGTAATTGAAATAACTTCACCTTTTAATTTAAAATCGTCATCCAGCGAAATAGAAAGTCTTTCGGAAATCGGGTCCGAAATTTCTTCGCGGTAACGTTTTGTCATTGTATTATAAAACCGGTTTAAAATTGTTGTGGATGTAAAATATTCTTTCATCATTGCCTGCCAGGAATCGCCGGGCAAATTAATTGTTTGCGCTATTTTTTCCTGACTCATAAATTCTAATCGTTCATTTTTTCGTCCGGATATAAGGTGAAGCTGGATGCGCATATTAAGAACAACTTTATAGCTGTTTAAAAGCCTGTGATATTCTTTGGTGCTTATTACCTTTTCGGTATTCAGCCTGTCCAAAAAGCTTTCAGTCTGCGATATTTCTTTTTGTTCGGTTAGCAAAACATTGTATTTAAGCGAGTAAATCCATTCAACAACATGCATATCCCTCAACCCGCCGGCAGTAAACTTAACATTGGGTTCTAAAACTTTAGGACTTGACCCGTATTTTTGATGACGCGCTTCATTATCTTCAAAATAATCAAAAATCAATTTTTTGCGTTTTTTATCATTCATCAGAGCAAGAAGTTTTTCATTCCATTGCTGATAAATATTTTCATCGCCGAATAAAAATCTTGTTTCAAAAAACTGAGTAAATGCTTGAAGATCTTCGCCCATAAATTTTTTCATATCATCAAAATCACGTACTGTATGCGATACTTCAATTCCGCAATCCCAAAGCATTGTAACACAATTCTGAATATCTTTTTGGTTGCCTTCAACCTGTGGCAGAATGAACATTAAATCTATATCGGAATAAGGACATAATTCACGCCGGCTGAAACTTCCCCCCGATGCTATAACAAAATTTAATTTCTGCCCGGCTAATACTTTAATAATAAATTCTTCAACAAGAAGACTGTATGCCACGCAAAATTTGAAGGCATCTTTGCTAAGTTCGCTATTGCCGAAAAGGTTTTTGCAATTTGCCGTGAACTCTTCTTTAAGACTTTGTCTATCGATCATATTTTTTTCTTAATTATACTTAAATCAGCCCTAAATATTCACAAAATATTGTAATTTATCAAACTTAGAAGAAAAATAACTTTGATTATTTCACTTAACGATAAAAAAATAACTTGTGAATTGTAAAAATTCAAAGAAACTTATAAAAAAGTGACATAAAATAAAGTTAGTCTCGTAAAAAATATTATTTTTACGTTCAAAAAAATGTGTGTTATATGGAATATCTTGAATTACATCCTGTGAATCCGCAGGAAAGATACATCAACATGGCTGTTGACGTTCTGAAAAGCGGCGGAATAATTATTTATCCCACAGATACCGTTTACGCTTTCGGCTGCGACATTTATAATAAGCAAGCGCTTGATTTGCTATATTCAATTAAAAATGACAGCCTTTCAAAACTTTTCAGTTTTATTTGTCCGGACTTAAAAGATATTGCAAAATATGCGAAAGTATCGGATTCAGCTTACAAACTGATGAAAAGATTGACACCCGGACCTTATACCTTTGTCCTTCCGGCTTCTAAAGATGTCCCGAAAAAAATATGGACTAAAAGAAAAACGGTTGGCATAAGAATTCCTGAACATAACATCGCTTTAGGTTTAGCGGAAAAACTAGGTAATCCTGTTATAAGCACAAGCGTTACAACACGCCTTGGTGAAATATTACACAATCCTGAAGAAATAAGAATAATTTTTAACAGGCAGGTAGATTTAATGCTGGCAGCCGGAAGTCTTATTTCAGAACCTTCTACAATTGTTGATTTAAGCGGAGAGGAACCCGAAATTTTACGTTACGGTTCGGGAAACGTAAACTTTCTTGAAAACAATTGATTTTAAGGATTCCTGTGGACTAATGTTGCAGAGGCCTGAGCACCTGCAAGAATAACAACTTCTGCAATATTTACGTGAGCCGGACGTGAAGCGCAGAAAACTATTGTTTCGGCAATATCTTCAGCTTTAAGCGGATTAACTCCTTTGTAAACATTTTTTGCCCGTTCTGTATCACCGTAAAAACGAACGTTGCTGAAATTAGTTTCCACCATACCGGGGTCGATTGTAGATACTTTTACATTGCTGCCCAGCAGATCCATCCTCATCGCTTTTGTAATTGCATCAACAGCATGCTTGGTCGAACAATAAACAGCCCCGTTAGGATAGGCTTCGTGACCTGCAATTGAACCGATATTAATTATGTGTCCTCTTTTTCGTTCTACCATTCCCGGAAGAACTGCTTTGGTAACATTAAGAAGCCCTTTAATATTTGTATCAATCATTTCGTCCCAGCCATCGGGATTATCGTTATAAATTTTATCAAAACCCCGTGAAAGCCCTGCATTATTAATAAGAAAATCGATTTCCTTCCAGCTATCCGGCAAAGAGGCTGTCTTTTCAAAAACTTCTTTTCTGTTTCTAACATCCATCGGGAAAGAAAAAACATCGGTTTTAAAGCGATTTCTTATTTCATCAGCAACTTTATTAATCTTATCTTCTCTTCGCGAAGAAATTATCAGACGTGCTCCTTCTCCGGCAAAGGCTAAAGCAGTTGCTCGCCCTATTCCATCGGATGCACCTGTAATAAAAACTATTTTATCCTTTAAGTTTTGCTTCATTTCGAAATTAAACTAAGTTGCGAATTGCAGATTTCCTCAGCTTCGGCAATAATTAGCTTTAAATCTTTATTGCTTATTTTTTCTAATGCTTTATCTATTGTAAACCAACGCCTTTTTCTAAAATTTTCAGGCCAGGTTTTTAACATTTCAGTAACTTCCAGCAAGTATACTTTCACCTGGCAGATACCTTCCCATTTTGAATATTTGTAATTCCACATTTTATCGTTTAGCAGATTTCCTTGAATTCCTGCTTCTTCGTATGCTTCCTTAACTGCAGATTGTGCGGCTGTTAAACTATTCTCAATAATACCTTTGGGAATTATCCATTTTTTATCTTTTCGCGAACGAATAAGTAATATCTCTGTTTTTCCTTTACTGGTTTTAAAAGGAATTACTGCGGATTGAAAATACCAGTTTTCTGGTTTTTTTGTCATTTTATACCTGCCGTAAATTTAAACAAAAAAGTTCTGCCAATACTGTTTCCAAAAGGAACAAATTTTATTCTGTTATCAAACAGATTCTCTAAATTTAAAGAAAAAGTTATTGGGTGCAAAAAATAAAGATTTTTTATCTCTTGTGAAAATGTAAAATTATAAATTATCGCTTCTTTCTTAAATTTATCATTACTCTTTTGTAACACTCCTGTCCGGTTTTTAAAAAAATACGTATGAAATCCGGCAAAGCTTCCTTTTGCAAGAAAGATGTTTGCCGAAAATTGAACAGAGTGCTTTGGATAAAAAGAACCGCTTACATTGCTGAAATAAGTATATGAAGAATTTAATCCTATAAATCTGCTTAATTGAAAATTAAAATTAGCTTCGCTTTTAAAAAAGGAAAAATTTTTCTGATTTGTATAAGTTAAAGAACTGCTGTTTTCAGATAAGAGCTCTTGTTGATTAATTCTGTTGGATAAATAATTATATGATAACTCAGCATTGCATTTTAAATTATTATATTTACCACTAATAAATAATCCTGCATAATTATTTCTTGATGTTTTTAGATTATTGTTTCCGCTCACCGAAAATACTATATCATTTGCTTCATTTTTAATTTCAAAATTGCCGAAAAGTTCTTCTGCTTCCGGATTTTTTACAACTGAAGAAATTACCGCAGTAAATTCGGGCAACGAATTAAAGCTAAAATCTGCAGACATTTCACCAGAATATACAACTCTATTTGTTATGTTTTTTTCAGCTTTTCCTTTGATATTTGTCGAAATATTGGAACTTATATTTGAACTAAACGAAAAGGAAGCCTGAGGAAATATCTTTGAAAATTCTTTTTCCAGATATGCTGAGTTTTTATAATTATCGGATATAAAGTAATTTATTCCGGCAAACAGTAATAATTCGGAAGATGAATTTCCATACAACTTTTTTCCTATAATTAAATTATTCTTATCCTTTACAATTCCGCAATTTTTCGTAAAATTCATTTCATTTGTGAAACCTGTACTTGTTTCCTTCGAAAAAGTAACATTAAATCCGTTTATTTCATCTATATATTCAGCCGAAAATAATCTGTTATAAGTTTCAAAATGAACAAGACTTCCTAAAGCTGGCGGGAAATCCCATCCGTAATAGGAAATCAATCCGGCATTAAAAATAATTTTTTTCATTTCACCGGTTTCTATAACTCCATCAAGCCGGGCAGTAAATTGTTTGTTTTGTTTTCCTATAAATTTAGAATTCTTGTTTTTCATTTCCGGCAATAATACATCCCCGGTGCTGAAAAATCCGTGATACGCTCCGGTAAAACGAAGTTTAATTTTGTCCAGCTTTCCAGCCAATGAAAAAGAGACAGACGGAATGATTTTATCCTTATTTACCGGAGATAACTCAGGTTTTGTGTATATGTGTATCAGCGGATCCCCGGTTTCCCCGCCTAGATATGTATGAATTTTAAATTCGGTGCTGTCCGGTATTTCGGAATCGTTAAAAGTTATCAATCCCGACGGTAAAGAGTTTAATTTTTCTAAATGAGGGTAAGTCTTTATATTAACGGATTTTATGTTTAATATATCGTGAGGATTAAAATCCGGAGAGTGAAAATTAAAAGCTGAAACCGAAAATAAATTATTTCCAGTTTTAGTATTTTGTGCCGGACTTGAAAATACATCTCCAGGGGACAAAGCAATTACCGGAAGCGATCGGGAAATTGATTGGTGAATAAACTTTGAATTATAAAGGAAATAGTCCCCGGTACGGGAATTCGAGTTTTTTCGTACATTAAGAACAGATTCTGCTTCTTGTGCAAAAACAGACAGAAAAAATCCCAAAATATAAATTATGCATATTTTCATAAGCGGTAGAATAGTAATATTCTCGAATTCAACATTATCAAACTTTCGGGATACGAAAAAATATTCTGAATACCAAAAGAAGTTTCGGCAGAAATATTTTTATAAATTAAAAAACCGAGTCCGCCTGAAAAATAAAACCCGAATTCCGATTCACTTGGATTATTACCAGAAACAGCAGCATTGCTACCCTTAAAATAAAACGTATAACTTTTTATTCCGCCTGAAGCAAATAAATAGACAAATTCTGCCGGATATTCTGCCAGTCTTAAACCGGCTGATAAAACCATTAAATCGATATCCGGAAATCCGGTTTTATTTTCTTTTGGTTTAAATTTCGAAAATCCAGCTTCGGTTTCGATGGCAATGCTTTTGGATATTTCGTACTTTAGCGATAAAACGGGGTTCACCTTTGCCTTCCAGAATTTTCCCAAATCATTTTTGGGGATGAAAATATTAATACCGGCACCGGCAGAAATATTGTCCAATTTTAATTCTTGAGCAAATAAACCATTAAAAAAAATGAAAAAAAAGATGGAAAAAGTTCGGGTCATTTTAACATCAATAAAAAAAAGACATATATTCAATAATAATATTTTATTTTTTTACATACATTATATTATTAAAAGGGGAGGCATATGAAATATTTATTTTTAATGCGTCACGGCAAATCAAGCTGGAAAAACCCAAATTTAGATGACTTAGATCGTCCTCTAAACAAAAGGGGAAGGAACGATGTTCCACTTATTTCAAATATTCTCGCAGAAACAAATATACTTCCCGAACTAATTCTTTCCAGTCCTTCCAAACGAACGCTTGAAACGGCAAAAATATTATGTACCGTTATCAGGCAGCCTGAAAAAATTATTAAACCGGATGAAAATATTTATGAAGCTTCAAAAGAAACTTTGCTTGAAATTATAAAAAAAATACCTGAAAGTATAAACCGGACAATGATTGTGGGGCATAATCCGGGACTTACAATTTTAAATAATTTCCTTTCCGATAAAAGAATTGATAACATTCCTACCAGCGGGATGGTGCTGATGGAAATGAATATTAAAAAATGGAAAGATACTGATAACGGGAAAGGGAAAATTCTTACTTTCGACTATCCAAAAAAATATAAATAAAAAAGGCTGCCGAAGCAGCCTTTTAATTTGTTAAATATCTTTCGTTTTTATTATCTATCTGGTACTGGTTGCTGTTATAATCGAGTCTGAACTGATTAACAAGCTGCTGCAGATTACCGGTCAGATTATATAAATCTTCTGCCGAGCGGCTGATTTGATGAGTTCCGTCAGCAGATTGCTGAGTAACTTTATTTATTGAATCGATATTTACAGCAATCTGATCGCCGGCAGCAGTCTGTTGTTCGCTTGATGCAGCAAGCTGAGTGATAATATCAGTTAATTGCTGCGAATGACCGATTATTTCTCTGAGTGCTTCTCCTGCTTTATTTGCTAAAGCTTTGCCTTTTTCAACCTCTTCGGTTCCCTGCTGAATAGCAATAACAGCATCGCTGGTTTCTTTTTGTATCTGCTTAATCATTGTAGCAATTTCTTTTGTTGCTTTTGTTGTCCTTTCAGCAAGTTTTCTTACTTCATCGGCAACAACAGCAAACCCACGTCCTTGTTCACCGGCGCGCGCTGCTTCAATTGCTGCGTTAAGAGCCAGCAAATTAGTTTGATCGGCAATTTCATCAATAACCTGTACAATTTCACCAATCTGGTCGCTGCTTTTGCCTAAATCTTTAATTGTTTTAGCAGATTTTGTTACAACTTCGGCAACCCTATTAATTCCTTCAATAGTTTCAACAACAACGTCACCGCCTTCTTTTGCTTTATTTCCTGCATCTTCTGCCGAACTTGCTGCGCGGGTAGCAGCTTGAGTATTTTCCATTATTGTACGAAGCATTTCTTCAACAGAGCTGGAAACATCAGCTGTCTGAGCACTTTGCTCATTTGCTCCTGCAGCCATTTCTTCAGTGCTCGAAGATATTTCGGAAGCAGCGTTCGAAAGCTCGGATGTACTTTCGGCTACTTTTCCGATAAGATTATTCATCGATTCTTTAAGTTTATTTACATTATCTTTAATTTTCTGATAGTCGCCAGCATAATTTCCTTCCATACTTCTTGTAAAATCGCCGTTAGCCATTACATTTAGAACATCGCTTGCTTCATTAATCGGCCAGACAATTGTATCGAGCATATTGTTAACGCCTTCAATTATTCTCTTCCAACCTCCCGAAAATTTCACTAAATCGCCGCGGATTGCAAGATTTCCTTCTTTATTTGCCTGAATCAGTTTTTCAGCTTCATTAACAAGACTTTCAATTATCTCAACTTCTTTATTAAATGCGAATGCAAGTGTATCTTTATCCGAAGCAGGATTTACTTTCTCAATTACTCCAGCAGCAATCTGCTGAGCAGCAAAGATTTTTTCTTTTGTAGCTTCTCTTAACTTAATTGCCATTGCTGAAAGTTCGCCAAATTCATCCTCGGATTTATATGTAATTTCCGAATCTACATTTCCTAATGCCAGTTCGTTAAGTATATTTTTTACCTCATGAAGTGGTTTAAGCAAAAACGGAACAATATAAAATGAAAAGAAAATAAAGATAGCTATTGCTATTGTCATCCCGATATAAATGCCGTTTTTAGCGCTTGATACAACATCATTTACACTTTCATCAAGCTCGTTTGCCGTTTTTTCGAGATTCGCATTCAAAGTCTGGAAGTTAGACATCATCAGCTGCCCCACCTCCTGACCGGATGTTGACGCAATTATTGCTGCAAAGGAATAGTCTTTCATTGCCGAAGCGCTTAATATTGCATCTGCAACTTCTGCTTTGTATCTTTTCCAAGCCTCAGTAACAGCCTTAATGCTTTTTGCTGATTTTTCGTCCTGTTCCAGACTTTGTAATTTTTCTATCTTTTCATCAATATTTTTCTTAATTTTTTGGTACTTGGGTTCATTCTCTTGAAAATTTGCAAGCTCGGGAATTGCAAATTCCAGCATTAAAAATTGGACTTCCAAATATTCATCGTATATGGAACCTATCAGTTCCTTAGGATTAACATACTTTTTGAAAATATCATCTTTAGCCTCCTGCATTTTTCCCATTTGCAGTATATCGTTAAAGACTATAACCCCAACAACTATTCCTATTGCTAAAAAGCCTATTTGGATTTTCCTGACAAATTTCAGGTTATTCCAATATTCCCGAATGTTTTTCCCGTTAAGTTTCATATTACAACCGATTTTTATTTAACAATTATAACTTAAATGGTATAGCAAGCGACATTTTTACCTTAACTTTTTTACCATCGTGTTCTCCTGGAATAAAAGAACTGCTTTTTACAGCTTGAATAGCAGCTTCATCGCAACCGTTGCCTAAACCGCGTAATATTCTCACATCCGAAACTGTACCGTCTTCATCAATAAAAGCAATTAAAAACACCTTCCCTTGTATGCCTTTTGAAGCAGCTTCCTCAGGATAAACAAGTTTTTTGTGAATCTCATCCATTCCGCCTTTAACTTCAGGCATTTTTGAAGCAAATGCTAAATATTCGTCTCCTTGCAAAAAATTAGTGTTATTTCTTCCGGCTTGCAATAAAAAAGACGTACTATTAATGAGATAGATTCCCATTAAAATCACCAAAATTAAATTCACCTTTTTCATAGACTCTCCTGTTTTCATTCTAATCATTATTATCATCTGTAATAAATGCTTTATCAAAAACTGGATAATTAACAATTCTACTATTTCTAAAAAGTATTATCGGAAATGCAAGTGTTTAGTTGAATTTTTCAGTTTTCCGTCAGCATTTATATCAAATGACATTGTTTGTAATTCGTAAAACAATAATCAAGCCAAGAAAGTTTTGATGATGTGATTTGCATTCAGAAAATCATTTTTTTTTATTATTGACAATGTCGCTTATTAAGATTTAATTTAAATAATCGATTATAAAATATATAATAAAATTTAGTTTGAAGTATGTCATTTAAATTATCGGATATTACAGAAGGTTTGGAAGTAACTATTTCAGAAATTACTGCTGGTGAAGGTGCAATAAAAAACCTTACAAATCTCGGTTTATCGGTAGGAAATACCATTAAAATTTTAAGACGCAGCCGTCTTGGAGGTCCTGTTGTTGTTTATTACCGGGGTTCGGAAATTGCAATAGGAAGAGGCTTAGCGCTGAAAATCAGAGTAAGCAGAGATATCTAAATTTATGGAATTTGTATTAATTGGCCAGCCTAATTCAGGGAAAAGCACAATTTTTAATGAAGTTGCCGGTTATAAAACCGTTGCATCTAACTTTCCCGGTGTAACTGTTAAGTTTGTTCAAAGCGAAATTGATATTGATAACCGGCATGTAAAAATAACCGATCTTCCGGGAACATATTCTTTGCAGGCATCGGACGAAGCTGAAAATGTTACTTCGATGTACTTGTATAACCTGAATTCAGATGCGGTAATTATTAATGTGTTAGATGCCAGCGTTCTTTCCCGTAGCCTTGAACTCACTCTTCAGCTTATGGAATTTGAAAAACCGATGGTTATTGCCCTTAATATGATTGACGAAGCTGAAAAAAAAGGAATTAAGATAAACGAAAAGCTTCTTTCCGAAAAACTCGGAATTCCTATTGTAAAAACAATTGGACGCAAAGGCATAGGAGTTTTCGAATTATTCAGAGCTGCAACAGAAGCATTTGAAAATAACACCCGACCCAGCCAACTTCTTTTTACACTTGATCTCGAAAAGGAATTTGAAACATTTGTATCAAATTGGGATAAATTATCTATAAATACAATTTATTCTAAGAGGTTTCTGGCAATTAAATTTTTTGAAAAAGATCCATTCATATTAAACTTGATAAAAGAAAGCTCAGACCACAGCGGATTTAAAAAATTATCAAACTGCATTTCAAAATACGAAAAAAATATCGGAAAAAATTCCGAACAGGTTGTATCATCATTCCGGCACAGTCTGTCTTTCGAACTATTTGAAGATACTTCTGCTGTTGAATCGGTAAGAAAAGATGATATCCGAAAGAAAATTGACGATATATTAATGCACCCTGTGTTCGGTTTTTTATCCATGGCTCTGATTCTATATTCTGTTTTTATTTTAATTTTTTCTTTTGGAAATATGACCGAACCTCTCTTTCTCAGTTATTTTGAAAAATTCGATGACTATATTAAAAACCTACTTGGCAGCGAATCTTTAATGTTTTCAATTATTTCGGGAGCATTCTCGGGTTTCGGCGGAGGAATTGCTATCGTCATACCTTTTTTGCTTCCTTTTTTTATTATGCTTTCAATATTGGAAGATACCGGTTATCTTGCCCGTATTGCTTATCTTATTGACAATATAATGCACAAAATTGGATTGCATGGTCTGTCCATAGTTCCAATTATTCTCGGATACGGATGCACAGTTCCTGGTATTTTAGCAACCCGTATTCTTAAATCGAAACGTGATAAAATTATTACTGCAACTCTTACTACGCTTGTACCTTGTACGGCAAGAATGGCTGTTATTTTTGGACTTGTAGGTTTTTTTATTTCCTTGAAGGCTGCCGTTTTAATATATGTTATAAGTATTGTTTTGTTAGGCATAACCGGTAAAATTATGTCGAAAATAATGCCTGAAGTATCACCTGGATTAATTCTCGAAATTCCTAAATACCATCTTCCTTCTGTAAAGGCAATTGCTGCAAAAACCTGGTTCAGACTTAAGGAATTTGTTTTTGTTGCCTGGCCTATTTTAATTGCCGGTTCAATAATTTTGGAAATTATAAAATTTCTTAACTGGGAAAATTCTATTAATAACTTTGCCGAGCCTTTTACTTCGGATATATTAGGACTTCCTGCAGTTGTAGGGGTTACCTTGATTTTCGGAATTATGAGGAAAGAACTTGCCTTGCTTCTTCTTTTTTCGGCTTTAGGAACCAGTGATGTTATTTCCGTAATGACAGAAGCTCAGATTTATGGTTTTACTATTTTTATAACTTTTTATATTCCTTGTCTTGCCACATTTGCAGCGCTTGGCAGAGAATTGAACTGGCGGAATGCAGCTCTTATAACATTTATCACTTTTATTATTGCCACCGTTCTATCGGTAATTTCATCAAATGTTTATTCTTTATTTTTCTGATATTTGAACACAATTTCTTATAAAAGCATACACATTATTTTCTAGTAATTTTCAATATATGATGTTTATCAATTTGGAATTGATTCAGCAATATTGATATTACAAAACTGTATGGCAGAATTAAAATAATTATAATTTTCAGCCCTGCTAATTTTTGAAAAAGAGGAAATTCGCTTCATTTCCCCCTAAATTAAACCCAAAATAGTCATTAGAACAAATAATATTATGTTTGAGCTTTTATTATTGTTTATTTTGGGTAATTCCCATTTTATGGGATTTTTTCAGGAATGTGTAGATTTTGTTAGTCGATTTATCCGGCTTTTGACGGATCCGCCATTATTTTATTTTCTAATGGCGGATTTGGGTTAAAATTATTCGTTTCCGGGATTACACATTTTTCCGGTTTTAATTTCATCTGCAATTCTTTTAAATTTATATAGGTCGCTCATAATTTCGATTATTGCCGCAGAAGTTACCGATACCATCCTGCTGGAATCGGTAGTATAAATAAACGAACCGGAAAGACTTTCGATATTGCCGTCGAATGCAATTCCAATAAGCTCGCCGTTTTTGTTTATAACGGGACTTCCGGAACTGCCGCCGGTAATATCGTTTGTCGAGACGAAATTATAAGGTGTATTTAAATCGAATTCAGCCGGCGGATTAACCCAGTTTTCTGGTAGATCCCAGGGATACTGTTTTTTGAAAGAGTGATACCTGTCGTACATTCCGTAAAATGTTGTGTACTCCGGAGCAATTGTTCCGTTATATTCATAATTTTTAACAACACCGTCGCTTAACCGCAAAGTAAAAGTTGCATCCGGCGGGATTGTTGTTCCGTAAACTTCGTATAAAGCTCTGCCCATTTCCTGTTCCAGAGCCGTTTCCTCCAGATTCAGTTCATTACTTTTATACATCAGTTTCTCAAGTTTTTCCAGAGCTTGTTCAGCAAATAATATGAGAGGATCCTGCAGATTTATTATTTCTTCTTTAGAAAAAGCAGAAAGAGTATCAATATCGGAACGTTTAAGAAGATGCGACTTAGCTTTTGCATATTCAAATGCAGTATCGCCCGAAAGCCCGTTAAAACATTTTTTTACCACCGGATGATCAGTCCCCAAAAATTCAATAATTTTATTCAAATGTACTTTTAAAATTTCTTTTTCCATATCTTCATCAAAATCTTCCGGTAAAAAGGTTTGAATGATTTCTGGAGAAAATTCTTCCGAGTGAATCTGCGAAGCAATTTTGAATGCTATTGTTAAAGAAAGCGGACTGTATCTATTGAGGTTAAATGCAAATAATTCTGGTGAAATGAGGCGTAATTCATCGCGGTTCTTTTTAATTGCATCCCATAAATAACCAAAATCTTTTTTTAACTTGGAGTTTTCAAATATCCTTTTCTTAAAGTTTTTTTCAAAATCTATTTTTTTTGCAATCAAAATAGGATCATTTAAAGCTGAAACTATTCCCGAATACGCTTTTGCGGAATTAGTTAAAAGATTCATCTGGCTTAAAATTTCATCTTTTTTTTCTGGAAATTTATTCATCATCCCATAATGAGCTTTTACAAGGTCACTTAGCAGCCCGGAACTGAATTTGTACATATAATCTCTTTTATATTCGAGCTGGTCAACAGTATTTAACCGCTCTGTAGTACCGGGATTTCCGATAGTAAATATAGGCTCATTTTTTGAAGGAAAATTTGTTTGGAATTTGAAATAATTATTTGTTTTAAGAGGAATTCCTGTAGAATCGTACACACGTAAAAACGCAAAATCAGCATCATATCGGGGATAAGTAAAATTATCGGGGTCGCCTCCGAAAAGTCCCACAGAAGCCGGATTAAAGAATACCGCACGCACGTCATCGTATCTTCGGTATCCGTAAAGAGAAAATTTTCCGCCGTTATATAAAGGAGTAACCAGACAGATTAGTCCGTTTTTTGTTGAATATTCGTATTCAAGATTATGGATGATATCCTCAATATTTTTATTTCCGCCGGACTGTTTTAAGGAATCGTAAATCTTTCCGGTAACATCTTCTATCAAAACAAGCTGATCGACAAATATATCCGGAATATTTCTTTCGTCTTCAAGATTTTGGGCAATAAAACCGTTTTTCCAAATATCTTCATCTTCTTTTTCAATTCGGGAAGTAATAAAATCGATGCAATGATGGTTTGTCATAATTAAACCGTCTTCCGAAATAAAAGATGAAGAACACCAGCTTGCAAACTTTAGCGAAGACATACGGACTTTGTCCAGCCATTCCTGTGAAGGTTTGAAATTGTATTCCTGCTCAAAATACTCCAGCGGTGCATGCTCGAATGTCCACATTTTGCCTGTGTCAAATCTTTGCGATTTAACTGTATCAAACCCGTTATTTGTTTGAGTAGTAACAATTTCACTAGTTGAACAAGAAATTATTAAAAATGAAAATGTTAAAAGAAGAGAATTGTAAAATAGTCTGAAAAAATGCATAAAATCCCCTGATTTATAAAATCAATAATTTGCCCTAAATATATTTAATCATTGTTATTATTTACACGTAAGCATCCGGAAAATAAACACTATCTAACCGAGTTTTCTTTTCAGCAGAATCGTGGCAGCAACTGCACTCATCAACAAAATAAGTGTACGGTTCTTCGGATGGTTCTGCTAAAATTATATCCACAATTGTGTGGCATTTTTTACATTGAACTATGTGCGTTCTGTCGAGATTCGACGTACATTTGGGACAAAGCAAGCCCGGGTTGCCGAGAATAGTATCGCGGTTAACCAAAAAAAAACTTTTACAGTTGGGATTAGAACATTGTGTAAAGCCTGTAGAAATCGTAGAAATTGTGTCTATTTTAACCTCCAATAATATTACGCTACAAACGTATTAAAATAATTTATTCCATTCTATGTAAAAATGTATCGCATTAATAAAAAAAGTAAAATTCTTAATATTAAATAAAAAAAAGTTGATACATTTGTTCGAATTTATTTTTTAACTTTAAAAAGCTGAATAAAAAATTTACTGGAGGTAAAAGTGGAAAAAATTGCATCTTTCAAAGCTTACGATATAAGAGGAAAAGTACCGGCAGACCTTAATGCCGATTTAGCATACAAAGTAGGAAGAACATTTGCTAAATATCTTAACTGTAAAAAAGTAGTTATTGGCAGAGATGTAAGGAAATCTTCTCCTGAACTGGCTGAAGCTCTTTTGCGCGGATTGACCGAAATGGGAGCTGATGTTTTTGATTTAGGACTCTGCGGCACCGAAATGATTTATTTTGGCACTCCATTTTTAGAAGCTGACGGCGGTGTAATGATAACTGCAAGCCATAATCCACCGGAATATAACGGATTAAAATTTGTAAAGAAAGGCTCAGTTCCTTTTGGTTATGACAGCGGACTAAATGAAATTGAAAAGATGGTACTTAATAATGATCTAGGTGAAAAAGCAGCAAAACCCGGGAAAATTATTCAGATTGATATTATGAAGGAGTTTATCAACAATCTTGATAAATTTTACGATGCAAAAAAAATAAAACCTTTAAAAGTGGTAGTAAATGCCGGTAACGGATGTGTTGGTCCCGCGCTTGATGCAATTGAAGACAGGCTTCCGATTAAAATGATTAAAGTTTTTCACGAACCCGATTCAAATTTTCCTAACGGAGTGCCTAATCCGTTGTTGCCCGAAAACCGTAAACCAACGATTGATGCGATGAAAAAATACAACGCAGATTTGGGTGTTGCCTGGGACGGCGATTACGACAGATGCTTCTTTTTTGATGAAACTGGTAATTTTATTGAGGGATATTATATTGTAGGACTTTTAGCAAAATCAATCTTGAAAAGCAACCCTGGCGGAAAAATCGTTCACGATCCCCGCTTGGTTTGGAATACACAAGAAATTGTAGAAAAAGCCGGCGGCATTGCAGTACAATCTGTTAGCGGTCACGCTTACATTAAAGCCAAAATGCGTGAAGTTAATTCAATTTACGGCGGCGAAATGTCGGCGCATCATTATTTCCGCGATAATTTTTACTCCGATAGCGGAATGATTCCTTTCCTGCTGATAATGCAATTAATGAGTGAAGAGAACAAAAAATTATCGGAACTTGTTAACGAAATGATTGCTGCATACCCTTGCTCAGGTGAAATAAATACAACTCTTGCAAACCCTGCAGCAAAACTTGAAGAAATTAAAAATAAGTATAAAGACGGAGTTGTTGATTATACCGATGGGGTTAGCGTTTCTTATTCAGATTGGAGATTTAACGTTAGAATAAGCAACACCGAACCGTTAATACGCTTGAATGTTGAAACAAGAAGAAGCGAAGAGCTGATGAAACAGAAAACCGAAGAACTATTGAGTTTTATAAGAAGCTGAAACGAAAAAAACTATTTAACAAAAGAATCGTCATAAAACTTGAATTAACAGAATAGGAGTGAAAATTGTATGGCAGATGAAAAATCCAAAACAATTGATGTTGATAAGCTTTTACAGAATAAATTAAAAGGAATAAGCATCGGGGCAATGGAACAGGGAATTGCAAAAGTTGTTAGCGAGCTTGTAGGTGAAGATTATAAATGCAGTATAAATGACGTTAAATTCTCAATGTTCAGCGGCGCAGATTTTCACGTAAAAATTGAACTGACTTATAATCCCGATAAAGACTGATAATATTGCAGTCTTTATTTTTTTTACAGTTTTAAAAATCATTAGTTAATGTTCCTCTTGTAAAAGCTAAACTCATTTAGTTTTTATTATTAAATTCATTTTATTTAAATGACTGATTATTAAAGAATTTAAAAAAAGGAAAATTTTTACTAAATTACTTAAACGATTAAGTAAAATATAGCCGGAAATAAATCTTACTCAATCCGGCAATTATTTAGTTTTTAATTAAAGAATTAAAAGGATAATTATGAAGAAAGTTTTTGAAGTTGAAAATCCGGATTTTAGTTTAAGTCCGTTTACAGGAATGACAAAAAAACATTATATAGAAATGGCAAAATATGTTCTCGGAAGAGCTTTTAATCACGTCGATTCAATAAATACTCCGCTAACTTTTCCAATTGTTCCCGGTAAAACTTATCCGCAGCCGGGCGCACCCGATTGGCGTTTTCGTTCAGCAGAATTTGAAGCGTTGGAAAGATCTTTCAATCTCGCCGGTCCGCTTATTCATGTTGATCCGGAAGTGACGATAAATGGGCTTAAGTTACGTGATTATTACAGTCTGCAAATTTATAATGCTTTTACACCGGGACATCCAAATTCACTTCCTTTACCTGAAGAACTGCCCGATTCCACATATCAGTTTACCTGTGAATTCGGCGGACTTTTTAAAACCCTATTGCTTATGCCCGATACAATTTGGTCAACCTATACCCAAAAACAAAAAGACGAAATGGCTGATTGTATTTCTAAATGGGGACATCACCGGACAACACAAAATAACTGGCGCATTTTTAATGTTGTTACTCTTTCTTTCTTAAAAAAACACGGATATAAAATTGATGATGAAGCTTTAAAAAGCCATCTGCTGTGGGTTGCTTCTTATCATTCGGGCAATGGTTGGTATCTGGAACAAACTTATAACTACTATACAATCAGTTTGTTCATAGTTTATTTAACTATCTGGAACAGAACTTTCGGGGATGAATTTTATCCGGAAATTGCCGAAACGATTGAAAAATCGGCACAGGAATTATATAAAACCTACATTAATTTTTTTGGAAGGGACGGCTACGTAAATATGTGGGCAAGAAGCATAACTTACCGGACCTGGATTTCCGGAGGATTTCCAGTTTCATTTATGCTTAAAGGCGGTTCGCCGCTTGATCCTGGAATGGCGCGAAGACTTTGCTCAGGTTCTTTACTTCAATTTGTAACCCGCGAAGAGTTTTTCGAAAACGATATTCCGGCTCTTGGTTATTACAGACATACTGAATATATATTACAAAATTACAGTTGCGCCGGAAGTCCGTTTATAATGTTTATTCCTTTCATAGCTCTTGCTCTTCCGGACGATTCGCCTTTTTGGACAGCAAAAGAAAACGAAGGTTTTTGGGAAAAACTTGGCAATGAGACAAATGTTGAAATCCTGAATAATCCGGGTATTATACTCACAAACCACGGTAAAACCGGCACATCCGAAATTATCCCCGGCAAAGTTTATTATCAGGATCCAAATTATTCAAAACTTGCATATAACACACACTTTCCCTGGGAAGATCACAACCCGCAGGGCGGAACCGCGATGGAATACAGTTTCAGGAGTCTTGACCCAAGAGACATGCGCGGTGATGATATTAATTTTTATCTTACAGGACATTCCTTACAAAACAGTTCAGAAAAAAATGCTGTTTACACAACATCCGAAAGTATGCTTTATAACGGCGTTAGAAAAAATGTTATTTACCGGCAGGCAATTATGCGCAAACCTCCGAATAACGGTGTTGGCTATATTATTGATCTTGCCGAAATTATAATCCCGGGAGGAATTATAAGAGTTGACAGAACCCGTCTGGCATTTGAATATGAGCTGACTTTAGGAAACTACGGACTGCCGCATTTTAAAGGTGTAAAAGCAGAAGTTAAACAATTTGAAGAAGGAAATAAAAAGGTAATCACCGCATCAATTCCGGGAAGAAAAGTTGCTCTGATAACTTACAACGGATGGGATGAAGTTGACAGTTTGGTTCATAAAAACCGTAATGCCGAAGCGGATGAAAGTACAGTAATCTTTGCGCATAAAAAACGCCTCGAAAAAAATCCCCCGATGGAATTACTTATTTCCGTACTGCTTCACAAAACTGATGATACGGAATGGACAAACGAGGAATTATCGCCGATAAAAAACATTGAAATAATGGATATTACTCCAACTTTCTCGGCATTGGGAGCAAGCATTGTTCTTTCAAACGGAAATAAATATCAAGTAGATTTTATTGATATGGATGGTTACAGATCCTGTTAATCATTTCAACTGCATAAGATTAAAATCCTCTCTCGATCAGAAATTTCCATTTGATTCTTGAGAGGATTTTTTTTGATGTGTGCTGCAAAGTGGGGGAATTGATATCCTCGGCTATATTGATTTTTATAAAATTGGTGATTTAAAATTCACTAATAGAAAGTTTAATTAAATAGTTATATTTTTCACTTAATTTGAAAAATTTTTACGAACAAAATCTTAAGGTATTTTTATGATTAAAATTTCCAGTATCACCTTACTAATTGCTTTTTCAATAGGAATGATATTTTCTCAGAGCACTGCGAATAATACCGATTGCACAAAAGATGTTGACGACTCGCGCGGAGTAATGAAGCCTTGGGAAAAAGGCGCTTGGGAAACCGGCAAATACCGCAATGTTTTTCTTGAAGCCGGATACAGCCAGAAAGATATTGATGCTAAACTCGCAAAAGCTTACTATGATGTTTTTGAAGGTCCAAACAGAGTCTATTTTGAAGTCGGCGATACTATGGGTTATGTGTCTGATATTAAAAACAAAGATGTAAGAACCGAAGGAGTTTCTTACGGAATGATGGTTGCAGTTCAGCTTAATAAAAAAGATGTGTTCGACCGTATCTGGCGCTGGAGCAAAAAATATATGCAGCATCAGGGCGGCGGAAGAGACGCTTATTTTGCCTGGAGCGTTAATCCCCAAACAGGAAAACACAATGCTGAAGGTTCCGCATCCGACGGTGAACTTTATTTTGTAACCTCGCTGCTTTTTGCATCAAACAGATGGGGAAATGAAACCGGAATAAATTATTATGCAGAAGCAAGAAGAATACTTGATGCTATGTGGAGTAAAGACGGGACTGTTGACGGACAGAAAAATATTATAAATGTTGAGCATAAACAGATTACATTTGTTCCCGAGGGAAGAGGATATGATTTTACAGATCCATCTTATCACTTACCGGCATTTTTTGAAATGTGGGCTGAATATGCAAAAGACGGTCACGAAGATTTTTACAGAGAATGCGCTGATACTGCAAGAGCATTTTTGCAAAGAACCTGCCACCCGGTTACTGGCTTAAATGCGGATCAAGCAGAATTCAGCGGAAAACCGAGAACATTTTTCGGAAACCGTCCCGGAGCATTCAGATACGATTCGTGGCGGGTGCCGATGAATATTGCAATGGATTATTCCTGGTTTGCTAAAGACAAAGAATGGCAGCAGGATTACTCAAAACGGATTCAAAATTTTCTGTTCTGCCGCGGAATTGATACTTTTGAAGATCAATTTAATGTTGATGGAACTTTACCGGAATTCATTTTACAAGCCGGCGGATTTCAAAAGCTTCGCCATTCATTGGGTTTGATTTCAACTTCCGCTGCTGCTTCAATTATGGGAACACAGGCTAAAAGCTGGAAATTTGTCGATAAAATCTGGAACGCGAAACTCGAGCCTTATGAAGACGGATATTTTGATCCGTATTATGATGGACTTTTGTACTTATTCAGTGTTATGCATTTAAGCGGAAATTACAGGATTATTAAACCGGAAACGAAATAATTTTTATCTAAAAAAATGGAGCAGCTTTGAAAAGAATGCGTTTTTTATTTCTCATTTTCTTAATTGCTTTATTACAATTATCATTTGCACAGGATAATATTCCTCATTTAAAAAAGGCAGGCAATAAATATCAGTTGATGGTTAACGGAAAACCATTTTTATTGCTTGCCGGGGAATTAGGAAACTCAACTGCCAGCACAATGGAATCGATGGAACCGGTCTGGCAAAGAATGAAAGAACTAAATGTTAACTCTATTTTAACACCTGTTTATTGGGAATTATTGGAGCCGGAGGAAGGAAAGTTTGATTTCAAACTTATTGACGATCTTATCCTTGAAGCCCGGAAACACGATCTTAAATTAGTGTTTTTATGGTTCGGCTCGTGGAAAAACAGCATGTCAAGTCACGCCCCGGCTTGGGTAAAAAAGGATCAAAAAAGATTTCCCCGTGCAAAAAGCGAAACAGGTGTCAGTCAGGAAATTTTAACTCCTTTTTCCGAAAATAACTTGAATGCTGACCTTAACGCTTATTCTAATCTTTTAAAACATATTAAAGAAATTGATGCTGAACATCAGACTGTAATTCTAATGCAGCCGGAAAATGAAATTGGAATGCTGCCTTCCGCGCGGGATTATTGCGATTTGGCAAACCGGAAATTCACTGAAAATGTACCTAAAGAATTAGTTGATTATTTGGTTAAAAACAAAGAAACGTTGAACCCCGAATTTTCTGAAATTTGGGCAAAGAACGGATCTAAAACCAAAGGAAACTGGGAAGATGTTTTTGGGAAAAGTCTGCAAACCGATGAAATTTTTATGGCGTATTATTTTGCACTTTTTACCGATAAAGTTGCTGCTGCAGGAAAAAAGGAATATGGACTTCCGGCTTATGTTAATGCCGCATTAAACTCTCCCGGTAAAAATCCGGGAGAATACCCGAGCGCCGGTCCGCTTCCTCATATTCTGGATGTGTGGAAAGCCGGTTCGCCAAACATCGATTTCTACTCGCCCGATTTTTACAATCCCGATTTTAAGCACTGGAATGATTTATACACGCGGCAGGAAAATCCTTTATTCATACCGGAACATAATTTTGATAACACTGTTGTGGCAAAAGCTCTTTATTCATTCGGGCATTACGAAGCTTTGGGTTTTTCACCGTTTTCGATAGAACAAATTCCCGGAACACCTATTAGCGCCAAAGAAGAAAAACTTGCTAAAGTTTACGAACTGCTGAATCAGATTAAACCGCTGCTTGATGAAAACCGCGGTAAAAACCGGATTGATGCTGTACTGTTGGACAACGACACTAAAAATGCGACTTTTATTTTGGGTAATTATGAATTTAATGCACGTCATACTTTTAACCTGGGATGGGAGCCAAACTCGAAATCTGAAGATTGGGAACAAGCGGCTGCAATAATTATCCGGACAGGAGATAATGAATTTTATTACGCAGGATTTGGCGTTTCGTTAGAATTCAAAAACTTAAAGCAAAAAAATATGAATGTAGGAATCCTGAAAGCCGAGCGCGGATATTTTAAAGACGGCAAATGGACGGTTTACCAGCATTTGAACGGCGACCAAACACATCAGGGACGGCATATCCGTTCTTTTGTTGGCGATATTTCTATCCAGAGATTTACTTTATACGAGTACGAATAAATTTCCTGTTGCGTTTATCCTTTAATTTTTTGAATATTACTAAATAAATTTTGTAAATTAAATAGAATTAACGCAATTTTGCAAAAAAAAGGATTTTTATCCAAAAACTCTCACACAATGAAAAAAAACTTTTTAATATTACTACCACTATTTCTACTATTAGCTGCTTGCAGTGAAGACGATGTTCTTGCACCTATTAATTCAGAATTGTTTCAAAATATAGAATTTCAAACTATAGAATTAGTAGATGACTCCAAAAGGGATATAACGGATATTAGTTTTTATAACGATAATGATGGCGTTATTTGTGGTAGTTCTGGTTTTTTTGCAAAAACTACAGATGGTGGAATGACTTGGACTAAACTAAACGTTGGCGTTAATCATTCTTTCTTAACAACTTTTATGTTGGATAATAATACTTTTTTTACAGCAAGACGTGGACTATACAAAACAAGTAATTCAGGCAGCAACTTTAGCGAAATAGGTAATTTATCTTCCGGAACATCATCAGTCTTTAATATATACTTCAGAAACAACTCTATTGGGTTTGTGACCCACGATTTGGCGATCAAAAAGACCATAGATGGAGGAAATACTTGGGAAGAAAAATACTTTACTAATTCAGTATATAGTATTTATGACTTGGAATTCACAAGTGATAATATTGGCTATGCAAGTGGTGGTGCTTTTTGGGATAACTATAATAAAGGGCAAATAGTCAAAACAACTGACGGTGGAGAAACTTGGACTAAAATATTGACAACCATAAGTATCCGTTCAATTAGTTTTTTTAGTGATAACATAGGCTTTTATTCAAATGTAAACGAAGAAATATTTAAGACAACAGATGGAGGTGTGAGTTGGAATAAAATTTCAACCTTGCAATATTACCCCACAGACATTTTATTTCTAAATAATGAAATAGGATTTGTTGCAACGTATGAAGGCAAAATTCTAATGACAAAAGATGGAGGAAATACTTGGCAAATAGCATATGAGAAAACTACAGTACCAATCAACAGGATTATAAAGACTTCAAACAGTATATTTGCTGTTGGAAATGATGGATTACTTTTAAAATCGAAATAAAACATCACACAACAAGAGTTTTGTGTCACGCGGGGTAATCCCGTTTCGTTCCTCACGGGACAGGCTGTGCAAACTTGGAGCTTTGTGCTCCGAAATCTCCCACTACTCATATACTTACCGTTACCAGCAACTTTAGAAAAGACAACGCTTTTACAGACTTCAAGAAATTCAAATAAATATTTTGAAATATTTTGCTAAATTATTATTCATAAACATTATATTTAAGAGACAAAATGAATATGAAGAACATAGATAAAATAATTCAGAATTAACAGTAAAGCTATGGCAAAAAAGCAAAAAACAGCACAGGAAGGTTTCAACGAAATATTGCTTTACACTACACCCAATGGTAAGGTAAAGATAGAAATATATTTGCAGAATGAAACGATATGGCTAACACAGCAAAAAATAGCCGATTTGTTTGGGGTTGATAGAACGGTAGTAACCAAACACTTGAAGAATATTTTCGAAAGCAACGAGCTAAAAGAAATTTCAGTTAGTGCAAAAATTGCACACACTGCAGCCGATGGTAAGAAATATCAAACTCAATTTTACAATCTCGATGCAATCATTTCTGTTGGTTACAGAGTAAACAGCAGGCAGGCAACCGCTTTCCGCATATGGGCTACAGAACGATTAAAAGAGTATATCATCAAAGGCTTTACTATGGATGATGAACGACTCAAAAACCCGAATAACATTTTTGGTAAAGATTACTTTGAAGAGCAACTTGCCCGCATTCGCGACATCAGAAGCAGCGAGAGAAGGTTCTATCAAAAAATAACCGATATTTACAGCCAATGCAGCGCCGATTATGATGTGGACGAAAAGATAACTAAAGATTTTTTTGCCACCGTTCAAAATAAATTACATTGGGCAATTACCGGACAAACAGCGGCCGAACTTATAGCTGCAAGAGTGAACAGCACAAAAGAAAATATGGGTTTAGCAACTTGGAAAAATGCCCCAAAAGGTGCAATCAGAAAAACAGATGTAGGCATTGCAAAAAATTATCTGAACGAAAAAGAATTAGATGGATTGAACCGGATTGTAACAATGTATTTAGATTATGCAGAAAATCAAGCACAAAAAGGGGTAGTAATATATATTTCAAGATTTATTTTGAAAACGATTCAAATAGGTACTTAATACTCATATTAAATAAAACTGCATTATGAGGAATAAGAACATATTTCCAAGGTTTACCTCCATTAACAGAGTTGTATTCTGATGCATATTTACAGTATTCTTTGGCTGCTTTAGCTTTATCCTGAACCTCAGAATCGTCAATATCGCCTTCCTTTTTTATCTCAATCATATAAATACAATCCAAGGCTTCCGTAATAAAGTCTGGTCTGTATTGACGCGAGTTATGCTGCCAATAAATTTTAAATTGATTTGGAGCAGGGCGCAGCCATTTGATTATCTCGCTATCTTGCTCAAGTATAATTGAAAAATCTTTTTCAGATTTCGAATCAAATTTGTAAAGAATATGGTAAGCTTTTTTGAATCCTGTAAATATTTTTGAAGGAATTACATTAGTAGGAGCGATTGTCTCTTTGAAGTTGTGAATTTGGTCTTGTGTATATTTTGTGTAATTATGATCTTCGATTTTTGTATACGATTTTACATCTATTATCGGTTTCTGAAAATCCGGAGTTTCAATATAAAAATTCTGCATCATTTGTTGATAAATAAACTTTCCGATTTCATTTTTATGGTACTGTACTACATTTTTAACTTCTTCATCTTTCAGGTAACTTTTAAATTTTTCAACCGCCTGACCGGATAGCTTGAAAAGTATATCGGATTGTTCGTCATAATCAATTTCAGCATAATTTATCAATTCATTAACTATCAAGTTTTCCAATGAATCATTTTTGATTCCACCATGATGTTTACCAGTAATTATGTCTGTCTCCTGCTCCCTTAAAGTTGTTCGAATAATTTCTTCGGAAACTGGCAAGTAATTTAGGTTTGCTGAATCAAGATCAAATTCTCTGAAACCAGTTTTTATTTGCTCTACAGGTTGAATTGTTATACGTGGTATTTCAATTATATTTTTAGTGAAATCATCAACAACTGATGCATATTGTTCTGCGAATTCTTTTACCCTATCCTCAGCAAACATAGATTGTTGAGGATCGCTATAAACCCTTTGCCTATAATTTTCAACTGCAATTACTTTTATTTCTTCATTCTTTAACTCTGTAACATTTTTAACGGAAGTGTTTAATGAAGGTATTGCTGCAAATATTTCCTTCTTTATTTCAAGTTTTAATTTTTCTTCCTGTTTTTTCTCCGGCTCAATAATTTGTTCAATTCTTATTTCTTCGGCTTTATAAACTTCTTCTATTCTTGATGTAGAAGTTATTGCTTCTTTAGGTTTTTGTAATTCCTTCTCATCAATAACTATTATATTTTCTTGTCTGATTATAGAATCCGGCTGATTTGCAGCTTCAATTATTTCTTGAAATTTATCGTGTGCTACTATTGTAAGTGTATCAACTTTTTTAACTCCGGTTTTTCTTCCGAATGGCAAGCGTAATCCGCGACCTATCGTTTGCTCGCGCAATGTAGTTGAAGCAGCAGTTCTTAAAGGAATTATTGTGTAAAGATTTGTAACATCCCAGCCTTCTTTAAGCATATTTACGTGTATAACTATTTCAATCTTATTTTCAGTATCTTCCAATGAAAGGAGCTGCTGAATGTTTTCTTCCTTTTCTTCACCTCGCTGGTTGGAATGTATTTCCATTACCTTATCAGCATAACGCCCATCAAAAAAGGAATTTGACTGAATAAGGCTTTTTAGCTGCGAAGCATGCACTGTATCTTTTGCAACAACAAGCACGAACGGTTTTACACGTTTCGTTTTACTATCGCGCGCATAAATATCTAATGCTACTTTTGTATCCTCGTGAATACGGATACCGTCTTCAAGTTTAATTCTGTCAAGTTCTTCAGGCGAATATTTTGCAGGATCAAAATCTATTCTTGTTGCAACTGCCGGCTCTTTTACAAATCCGTCTCTTATTGCTTTGGCAAGTGAATACTCAAAAACTACATTTTTAAATTTAATAGCCGTTCCGCTTCGTTCAACCTGCGGCGTTGCAGTAAGTTCAAGTCCTATTAACGGGTTCAATTCATTAATAACTTCCATACCCCTGTCTGCACGATAATGGTGCGATTCATCCATTAACAATACAAGGTCATCAAGGTTTGTTAAATATTCGAAGTACGATTCGCCAAGATATTCCGATAATCTTTTTATGCGCGGTACGTTTCCGCTGCGGGTTTCGGCATTAATTTTTGAAATATTAAAAACATTAATTCTTATCTCAGCTTTATCAAAAAAGGTTTTTGCATACTGATAATTATCGCCGGTAACAATAACAGGCTTATTGTGCACAAATTCGCTTATCCCCTTAAATACATATTTGGGATGCGAAGCGTCTTCAAAATCGGTGATTAGTTTATTATAAATTGTAAGGTTCGGCGCCAGTACAAAAAAGTTTTTAATTCCTTTTTCGAGATAAAGATACGAAATAAAGGCACCCATTAACCTTGTTTTACCAACACCTGTTGCAAGGGCAAAACAGATTGAAGGAAAATTTCTTTCAAAGTCAGTGCAGGTAGGGTACAGCGTATTTACATTTTGAAGTTCATCTCTAAGTAAATCCACCTCTTCGTTCTCTACCGGGAGGGGATTTTTTTTAAGTTCGAGTTTCTCTATTAGGTCAGTAAGGATGCTTAAACTTTCTTCCTGAGGTTTACGCAAACTTAATCTGTTGCGGATATAAGAAGCATTTTTATTCATTCTGTTTCCTCCGTGTTTGCGGTAAACAAATCAGGTTCATTTTCTTTGCTCTTTTTATCAGTATTTTCAGGTCCCTTGGGTACAAACTCCGCAGCGTTTTCTTCTCCCGGCATCGAAATAATATTCAGGCTGTAGTCTTCTTTTCCAAACTCGCATTTACCAAGCAGCATAAGCGGTATTCTTTTTATTGTAATGTTTGCAAACTTGTTTTCGCAGGAAGTAGAAAATGATTTACAGCATATTAACAGGCTTTCTTCCGGTTGCATTTCTTCGTGTATCTGGTCAAGTTTTTCAACTGTAATAAACTGAGTTGTTGTGTAAATAAAATCCTTTTCGGAAGATTGCCCCTGCTTCCAGTAAACTTCGCTGTTTGGCTGGTATTTAAAGTTATTATGTTTTGCCATTGCAGCGGCAAGCATATCGGCATTATATTTTTCTTCAATTATCCAGTTGCCGTATTTATCCTGCTTTAACAGGCTTGGAGCAAGGTAATAATATTTGAAACCACCGCCGCCTTTCCATTCAACAGCTTTTGAAATGCCGCCCTGGTCTGTGCCTTCGCAAACTTTTTGTAAACGCGGTATGCAGTGCGTATGGCAGTGCTCGCCAAGTTCAATTCCTATCCATTTGCGTCCCATTTTATGAGCAACTGCCGCGGTTGTACCGGAACCGAGAAAGGAATCGAGTACGAAATCGCCTTTGTTAGTTGCAATTTGAAAAACTCTTTCAATTAGTCTCTCAGGTTTTGGAGTTGCAAAAATATCAGATACGTTGAATTGCTTAACTTCCTTTTTAGCTTCTTGATTATCTCCAACTTCATCTTTGAACCAAATTGTTAGTGGTACTAAACCCTCTTGTACTTCAGTAATAAATCTTTTATATCTTGGGACATTATTCCCATTAGCACCAAAATAAATTCTATTGCTATCAATTAATTCTTGGAATTTTTCTTTAGAAAAACGCCAACTTGTACCTGGAGGTGGCTCCAATATTCTACCAGAAGGTGTTTTAATTGGGTAAATATCTTTGATGTTTGGTGTTTTTGCATGGCAAGGACCAGAAGCCCATGCTCCTCTTGGATCATTATCTACATTGGAATAACCTTTATTTGTATCCTCCGATCTTGGTAACAAATTCCGCTTCCAATTCATTTTATTCTTCGCATAAGATAAAATGAAATCGTGGTTATCAGAGAGCCACTTTGCATCGTTACTTCTTGTATGCTTCTTATGCCAAATAATTGTATTAATATAATTACTTCTCCCAAAAATTTCATCGCACAATACTTTTAAGTAATGAGATTCGTCATCATCAATGGAAATCCAGAGAGAACCGTCTTCACTTAATAAATTTCGTAATATTTCAATTCTCGGTTTAATCAGATTCAGCCAAATTGAATGTTCGAGATTATCATCATAATGATCGAAGGCGTTACCGGTATTATAGGGCGGGTCAATATAAATACATTTTATTTTTCCGGCGAAGTCCTGTTCAAGGGCTTTTAACGCCAACAGGTTATCGCCGTAAACAAGCATATTTTCTGTATTCTTATCCCCGTAAGACTTTTCAGGGTCTTCAATTAAAATACGCGGCTCAAGTTTTGGCTGCTGGTCTTTGCCTATCCAGGTTAGTTCAAGTTTGGGTTTGTTTGCCATAAATTTTTCTTATATAATCTTTTGGGAATGTGATCATATTCATTATTGCAAATTTCTTTTTTCGCATTAACTATTAGTATATCGTTAAGTGCATTGGCAGCTAATCTATTTTGCCAATAATCGTCCTTATTGGTTTTGATCCCACTTCTTTTCACATCCTGATTAACTTTTTTATCCTTAATGTGAAATTCAATATGCCAATAGTTTAAATTAATAGGAACATGAGAAATTGAGGTTTTTCCTTCTGATTCAAACTCCGGTTTCTTGTCTATTTCAATTTTAAGTTTGTCTAATAGATTTTTAAGATTAACGTCATTTTTCCTGCTAAATGGAAATTCACAATTATGTATATTCTTTAATATAAAATATATTGGATAAACCTCTTTTTCAATTTTATATTGTCCAATAAAATCGCTGATTCTTATATTTTTTCCATCTGTCCATTGTTTGTTGGCATTCCCTTTGGGAACATATTTTAGATGGTTTTCCTTAAATAAACCCCCTAATAAATTCAAAGACATATCTGGGACATCTTTTAATTCAGAAATAAGGGCTTCAGTTTTCAAAAATCCTATTTCATCAAAAGCTTCAGTAGGTTTTTTATTCGTACGCCTTACTAGAAGGAAACTATAGTTTAAAATATGTTTATCAAAATCAATATTTAAAATATAGTTTTTATGTGGCAGAATCACACGAGGATAAGATGAAATCTTATTAAAATTTTTATTGAATATATTGGTTAATACCCTCAACCAATTCGTTAATATTTTTATAGTCATTTAAGACGGATTTTTTATTAATGAATACACTATAAAAAACCAATAATTGGTTTTCCTTAAAATTTTCAAAAGGTTTTGTAATTATTAAAATTGTATTGTCATTCAAAATTGTCTTAAATTTTATTTCATTCAAAGGAGATATTTCAATAGAAATTTTTTCGTAATTTAATTTTGCTATAGATTCAAGTAATGTATTAGTAATAATAAAAAAATCATTTTTGTTAATTTTTGCATATTGGCTATTTGCTGAATATTCAATATTTATTTTATTTAAAAGATCCTCGTGTTTTTTTATGAATTGATATAGTCCAGTTAAAAACTTCCACTGTTCTAATGAAGATTGTGTGATATCATAATTACCCTGGCTAATTCTATCATTTTTAGCCTCTATTAAAGAACTATATAATGATATATCTTCATCATCGTAAGGATTACCATATGAAGAAATAATTGGATTTTCTTTCTCTGCATAAGTTAAATATGCTGATGTATTGTTTATTTCTGGTGTTATGGCAGTTAACATATAAAATCCTCAATATTTTGGATTCAAAGTTGCTAAAAATGTTTCGGTTAGCAAAAAATAAAATAATAATTTTTCTTCATAATGTAGTTTATCGATTATATTTAATAAATTTTTGTTAAGGCTATTTGGTAAATCATATTCTTGTGATGCATCAATATCAACAAACAAACCTCGGTATGTTTTAATTCCCTTAGTAACATTTCCATTCTCAGCAATGCGTAAAACCAATTTCATATTTTCTTTTAACAACTCGGTCTGTAAAAAAGAATTTGTTTGTTTATAATCGATAGATGGAATTAAGAACTTAAGGTTCATAATTTCTGTAATCTTAAATTTAGGTTCAAACAGACTTATGTATCTAACACCTATTCGTTCGATTTTATTAATAAAATGCAATTTTTCGATTTTTTCTAATATCTGCTTTATTAATACAAAATACTTATCCCATAAATGATATGTATCAATGTTCTCAAAAATAATAATATTTGTACCAATAGAAATTGAATATTCATTATTACTAAAAATAAAATCAGGTGTGTATTTTAATTTCGGATCATTTTTCATAATTCGCGGTAAGTCAGTGTTAATCACATTTGGGAAAATATCACCGATTATAGGAAAAATATTTTTAATAATATCTTCAGTTTTTAGTTCGCTTAAAAAGCGAACTTCAACAACTGAACTTATTAAAGGGTTTGGTGTAATTTCTATTGGTAACTTTTTCATTATATGATTTGTTTTGTTTTTTGAAAAATAATAATACTTCAACATTAAAACTAATAAATTTGTTCGTTTTCTTTTAATAAATAAGTGTTACATTTGTTGATGTAAAACAAAAAGTTGTTTTGTTACCATAACTCGCCCTTCGGCGGAGGCTGTCAGAAATGACACGGGTGCAAAAGAGTTTTTTGGTTTTTTATTTTAAAAGTCAAACTCCGTTACCTTTTCTAATTTACAATATCCAAAACTTTTAAGCATAAATTATTTTGTTGTTATTGATTTAAACATAATATATATTTCGATTGAATCTGAAACAGTGCTAGTCACCGGAGTAGGATTCCCCCGGGGCTGGAAACAGTCCCTTTTCAGTTTAAAGCTCAACAATACCCAGAGGGTGTTTATTTGAGGCTACTTTACAGATAACGGGTTCTAACTTAAGAAAATAATTTGCAGCTCCTTTTTTCTTCATATAATTATTTGGTTCATATTGTTGTCTTACAAAATAAGCAATTAAATCAGTCATTTGTGTAAAATAAGAGTTCGACGAATCTTTAAAAAAGGGATCTTCAATAATAAATTCTAATTGCAAATTTCTACTCCCACCAGCGTATAAATTCTGCGTATTTGGAATTTGATTGTACCTTCTCATTTTTCTCAATATTATTTGCAATTTTTTATCATCTGTTTTATCAGGCAGAATTAGCCCTTTGTCATCCGCATTTTGGGGTCCCGGAAAGTTTCTTTTTCGAATAGTATTTTCAAATCTTTGAATTAATGCCTTCCAAGCAAGTTCAAAAACATCTTCGGTTTTATTTCTTTTGTTAACAACAACATTAATAATACTAATATCACCTTTTGATGCCAGCCAATTAATACATTTCTTCATTATATCAACTCTATCATTTCTTTTAATTCTACGTAAATCACCAGGTTTATTTATCATTTCAGATGCATGAATTTCTTCTCTCAATTTCAGTCCCTTTGAATTTTTTAAATATCTCCTGAATTCAATTAGTTCATCAAGAAGTATTCTCCATCTCAATTCGTGAATAACTAGACCTGAAAGAACAAAATAATTTACAGGGCTCTTAATTAATCCACTATCACCACTTTCATCTACATACATTAAAAACATAGTAATCCTTTAGTATTAATTTTACACCAAACTCCACCTAATTAAAAATAACTGTTCTAAATTTATTTCCTGTTTTAAGCGTTTCTCAATTTCATTAATCAACTTTTCTTTAGCATTTTCAATTTCATCCTGCGACTTAAACAATTCGTGCCTCAGTTCATTTCTCTTTTTTTCCATTTCCTTAATTTCTCTTTGTGCTTGAATCTTTTCTTCCAGCGTTAAAATCTTTTTGGCTTCTGCTTTCCGCATTTTTATTTCTTTATCCAAGTCCTTCAGTTCTATTTCAAGACTGTTTTTTCTATCATCAGCCCAATTATCAAGTTTTTCTATTTCAAGATCAAAGAATTTAGAATTTCTTTCAATGTTTCTTCTAACAATATCGGCTTTTGTTATTTCAGTCAAATTATCAATTTTACCCAATTCGTTGTTTCCTGCGCTAATAGTCAACTTTCCTTCAACAGCCGGTAACGAAAACAAACGGGATGCCTGCTCTTGCTCAAGTTCAATTCCATCATCAGTTATTCCAGTAAAAACAAGATGATCTTCGGTTTCAAAGGACGAAATAGTAATTGATGATAGGGATAACCAGCCGGATTTACCAACCAAGGATTCTAAAATTGTAATTTTTTTATCAGGCACGGCTGTATAATTAAAGGTCAGTTCTGCGGAATCAGTTTCATATTTTTTACATAGTTCAATTATCCGGTGCGCAAGCGGATGTCCAATTCTGTATATATTGGCATCAGTTTTATCTTTACCGATTCGATAAGGTCCCGGATATATTATTTCTTCGGGGAAAGGGTTTTGTTTAAGATAAAATGAATATTCATTTTCATTAAAATGTGCATAGTCAGCAAGATATGATTTTGTTAATTCCCAAAGCCATTCTTCATATTTCGAAAGATACTCCCTGCTTGTTTTTAAGTTAATTCTTAATTTTTCAGTTACTTCCTGATCAAAATTTTCAAGAAGCTGCTGCCGTGTTTTAGTTATTGTTTCATCAATCTGAAATTCAAGTGAAAGCTGTAATTCATCAAAGGCAGCTCTAATCTCATTTTCTGTTCTGCAATTTTGGTAAATACCAACTATACGTTTTTCAAAATCGACACCCGATTCAATTGCCCCAAGCACTTCATCGCTTGCCCCGAATACTCCTTCAAAAAGCTTAAATTTTTCTGATAAAATCTCATATACTCTTTGGTCAGCTGCGTTACTTTTATTGAGGAAATTTACAACAACAACGTCATATTTCTGTCCATATCTGTGGCATCGTCCAATTCTTTGTTCAATTCTTTGCGGATTCCAAGGCAAATCATAATTAACAATCAAAGAACAAAATTGCAAGTTTACACCCTCTGCTGCTGCTTCGGTCGCAATCATTATTTCAGCTTCGTCCCTAAAATAATCTATTAATGCCGCCCTAACATCTGCGCTTTTGGAACCGGATATTTTATCCGTTCCCTTATGCAAGTCTATCCAGCTATTATATATTTCTTTTGTTTTTTCATCGCTGTTTGAACCGTTAAATAATACAATTTTTCCGGCAAACTCAGCATTTTGAAGTAATTCATTTAGATATTTCTGTGTGCGCGTAGATTCAGTAAATATAATTGCTTTTCGTTTTGCACCTATTTTTTCTGCTTCGGCAAAACCCTTTTTTAATGCAGTTAAAAGTACCTCGCCTTTTGAATTTTTCTTGATAGAATAAGCTAAAGTAAAAAATTCTTTTAATCTTGCTGTTTCATTCTTTATTTCTTCTATTTCTTCTTTGGTGTACATCCTTGTTTCTTCAACTACTTCATCTTCCACCCATTCATCTTTAATCTCATCATATTCTTCATATTCTGCCGAAATGGTTTCTTCAATAATTCTTCCATCATTTGCTTGATTCGCAACTAAAGTTTCAAGTTTTGCCGCCAAAGCTTCAAGTGTTCCTGAAATTGCATAAGTAGAAGAAGCTAACAACCGCCTAAGGATTAAAGTCATAAGTGAACGCTGCCCAGCCGGAAGAGCATATAATTTTTCACTTTGCAAATAATCGGATACCAATTCATATAGACTTTGTTCTTCCGGCAACGGGTAAAATTCCTGCGTGATTGGAATCCTGTTAGTATATCGTACATATTCAAGCACTTGTCTGCGCAAAGTACGGATGCAAATAGGCTTCAACCTTGTTTTTAATTCATTAAAAACGGTATTATCTGTAATTCTTAAATATTGGTTTTTAAAACTTTTCAAATCGCCGAAAGCATAATCATCAATTATACTTACTAACCCGTAAAGTTCTAAAAGCGAATTCTGTAACGGCGTTGCAGTTAAAAGTATTTTTGGACTATTATTGACTGAAAATTTAATTGAGTTTGCAATTTTATTATTTGGTTTATATACGTTTCTTAATCTATGCGCTTCATCAATTACAACCAAATCCCACTTTATGTTTTTTATATAAGGTTCTTGTTTTCTGGCAAATTGATATGAACAAACAACAACTTCATTTTGGTCAAAAGGATTAAGATTACCTGTCTTTATGTAAGTATTGAATGATTTTGTTTCAAGTATAAGTGAAGGAATAAAAAATTTATCAGCTAATTCCTGATACCATTGTTTCCGTAAATTTGAAGGGACAATAATCAGTATTTTTCTTTTTCGTTCTGCCCATTTCTGAGAAATCACCAATCCTGCTTCAATTGTTTTTCCAAGACCAACTTCATCCGCAAGTATTGCCCCGTTTGATAATGGAGATCTGAAAGCAAATAAAGCCGCTTCCACTTGATGTGGATTAAGATCAACTTGTGCGTCAAGCAAAGTTGCAGTAAATTTTTGAATACTGTCCGATGGAACCCGTTTGGTAAGTTCGTATGAAAAATATTTCGCATGGTACTTAGTAAATGAATATGCCAAAAAAAGACCCAAATAATTTTTCAACTTATGCTAAAATAAGCAAATAGTTTAAGAATTGTATATACTTTATAATAAAAAAAACTGCCCGGTTACGGGCAGCTATTTATCTCTCAACTATAATGTTATTCAGTTAGTTATTTACATCTTAGGTGCGGTTTCCTGTTCTTTAGGTTTCTTTACCGATGCCTTATCGGTAATTTCCCGCGCGTCCTTATAAGCAATATACAACTCAGGTTCGGTATCCCGGAACCGGAGCATCAGCTTATCAATGCTTTCAAGTAACACATCTCCTTGTTTAAATAAAGCAGTAAGGGTTTCTCTCGCGGTAGATTGCTCGGTATATCCTACCTGTTTATTGCTCATTTTGGTGTTGTATTCTGCAAGAAGCTTTTTTAGTTCGGCTGTCTCGTTTGTTTCAACACCGTAATCGGTAAGGTCGGCTGCAAATTTTTCAGCCAAAGAAGCAACGCTGCTTACCTTTACCGGAATATCGGTCTGCCGCATTTTTTTTAGTTCATACTCGGCAAAATCAACAATAGCTGCTGTTTCCATATCCTTATTATCAGCAGCATATGCATAAACTCCGCCGGCAATTTCAGTAGTAAGCGAAATCATCCTGTCAAGCGTTTCGTTTTTCGAATCCGTTTTACCGGCAGCGCTTTCCTGAAATGTTTTTTCTTTTTCGTTAATATTGGTAATAATAGTACCCAGTTGTTCGGTCTTTTTTCCAAGTACTTTTATTCTCAGGATTTTTTCAAGGTTTTTAGTAAGAATACTAAACACGCCGCTGAACATACCAAGTTTGGCTTACTCTGTTTTCTCCATTAAAGCCTCCATTAATTAGTAATTTATATATAGTGAGAGATAAAATATCATTACTAAAAAGACCATTCGAAAAATCGCAATTCTGTTTATAAACATCAAGCGTGATTTATATGGAGATAAATTATTGCCCTAAACGATAATAGTTAATTTTTCCGGTTAAAGAACCGGGGTTTGTGTTCCGGTTTATTTAACCCAAATCCGCCATTAGAGAACAAAATAATGGCGGATCGACTAACAAAATCTATACATTCCTGAAAAACAGAATGTATGATTTTCTAAGTCGGGGTTACCCAAAATAGCCAATAATATAAGCTAAAAAATAATACTGCTTGTTCTAATGACTATTTTGGGTTTAATATTTGCCTTTTGTTTTTATCAATTCAGAATTCAGAACTCAGAATTCGTAATTTGCAATTGTCTCCGCCGCATTCAGAATTGTCCTTCCCAAACAAAGGATTGTCTCCGACTCATCAGTGGTCTTCATTTCCAAATACGGAGTACTGAATTCGTTAGCCGGAGTCCTTTCCGCCAGACCCGGAATACTTATTTCCATATCAGGAATACCCGTTTCCAAATCCGCAGTATCGATTTCCATACACAAAGTTCTTTCCGCTGAACACAGGACTGGTATTTCCAATTGAGCGATTGATTCCGCCACATTCAGGATTGCCATTTCCAAACAAAGGATTGTCTCCGCCAACTTTTGGATTGGCTTTTCTTGACTTGGGATTGCTTCCGCCGGAGGTAAAAATATTACTTACGCGCGGCAACGTTTCTGCTAAAACAACCCGGTAATTTTCCCGTTCTCGTCTATATCAACATTTTCGGCGGCGGGGAAGGTTGGCAGACCCGGCATACGCATAATTTCACCCGTAATCGGTATCACAAAACCGGCACCGGCGGCTACTTCAATTTCGCGCACCGTAACAAGAAAGTCCTTCGGTCTGCCTAACAGCTTCGGGTCATCCGAAAGTGAATTCTGCGTTTTTGCCATACAGATGGGGAGTTTGCTTATCCCA